>Ga0208392_1000081_pt1 | contig 22119 bp, 20 predicted proteins | sample LakWasMeta3_LOW4_2_FD_183855 | JGI IMG/M metagenome (GOLD analysis project Ga0208392, IMG submission 183855) | Freshwater sediment methanotrophic microbial communities from Lake Washington under simulated oxygen tension - Sediment Metagenome... | ecosystem: Environmental > Aquatic > Freshwater >... | reverse complement strand
CGCTGCTTAAGCCAGCCAGTCCATGCACCATCAGACCCTAGCCGCGCCCAGCTGCCGCCACCTAAAGCCAGTACTACCGCATCAGCCTCTAGTGTTATTTCACCATCCGGGGTAGAGAATTTCAGTCGGTTATCAGCATCCCACCCCTGCCAGCGGTGACGCACATGAAAACTGACCCCGTTGCTGCGCAGGCGGTGCAGCCATGCCCGTAACAGCGGCGCTGCCTTCATATCACGCGGGAACACACGCCCCGAAGAGCCAACAAAAGTCTCGACATCAAGCCCATGTATCCACTCACGCAGCGCATCAGGCCTAAACGCATCCAGCAGCGGCGCAATCTGCGTTTTGCGTGAACCATATCGCGAGATAAATGGCGCCATTGGTTCAGAATGGGTGATGTTCATCCCACCCTTGCCAGCCATCAAGAACTTACGCCCCAGGCTAGGCATAGCATCGTAAAGGTCTACTTTAATGCCATTATGGCTCAAGACCTCGGCCGCCATGAGCCCGGCAGGTCCGCCGCCTATGATTGTGACGCTAAATGAAGTTTTGCTATTCAATGCCGTTGCCACTATTTACTGAAAAATCGAGTGCGGCAGAATACCACGGCAATATCGTGCCTACAATCATCAGGGGTAGCATGATTTATATGCAAAGCAGCGAGTGCAGATAATGATAGGTTGTGCAGTTGATGCTAATAAAAAGTATGGACTAATATATTTTTTAAGTTAGTAGGTTGGCATGCTCAGAAAAAACAAAGGCTTATAGTCGTTAAACTATAAGCCTTTGTTTGTTTGGTGCGCCCGAGGTGATGAATCTGGGCACTGGCATGAAGCTATTTTAATACCATGATTGGCAATTTAATTTGATTATTGAATGTAATTAAGATGGTCTAGGTAAGCCAACTAAATCTAATAAATCGTTCCTGTCCTGTTTTGATAGCCATATTAAGAAACTTTTATCAACAATATTCAGCCTGAGATTCGTTTGATCATAATCTAAAACTATTGGCTTAATATCTTTCTTAGTTTGAAGTGAGCTTGTTGATTGTAATGACTGAGTAACATTTCCAGAGTTAAGCTCTTTTCCTTTCGGATGTACTGATTGAAGAATAGTTCTTATTTCAGATTGTTTGAAACCTGCTTCAAGGTGAGCATCGTCAGCAATTAGTATCGGATACAGCAACCATTTATGCATTTCAAGGGTGGTATCTTGAAAACCTTCAGAGAATTGAGTTAGGAAAGAATTAAATCTACCGCCTTGTTGATTAACGACTTTGGCTACTATTTCAGTACAATCAATATTAGCTCCCACGTCTGTGAGAGTTTGTTGTGTTTGCAATACGTTTTCTTGCAAACAGCATTGATGGCACGTTTCTTGAACTATATAAACGCTGTCGTAACATGAATTAAGTAGTGTTGACTTAAAGCTATGATCAAATGCAATATTTAGAAATGCTTCGCCAATAGATATAACTTGTTCAAGTTCTGCTCTTTCCCATTTGTCTGCATTAATTGGCAAAAGTCTGCCGACAAGATCACCGTTGTATACACTTAAACGGTTTTCCTCAAGCCAAACGCCGATAATGATGAAACAAAAATCAGAGTTTTCATGAAATGCTTTTAACGCAACAGAAAAGTCTTTCTGGGTTTCGACAGGCAAATAATGAAAATCTTCTAGGACAATGTACTTATTGAAATTTATAGCTTTTAAAGCTGAAATGATGTCATTTACGTCCACAGGGTCAAGTTCTAAAGGTTCTGTAGTTACACTTTTATCAAACCCTTTTTCTACTTCTGCACTTCCTTCGGCTTTAGCGCCCAAAAAACTGGCCTTGATAGATGCAAATATTTTCTGCTTGCCTGATGTTGCAGTTTCTTTTGATATGGTAAGTTCAAAGCCAGCTTGTTTTAAAATTGCTTCATTTAAGTTATCTAAGCTCCATTTGTTTGAACAATGTACAACTATGTAATCATCATCTTTTAAGCAATGTTTTCTTAGTGATGTTTTACCTTGTTTAGAACTACCATAGATTACTAAATGTTGTTTTCTGGCTAAATTATTTATTAAAACCTCATCAGCAGACTTTCTCTCCACATAGTTAAGTGGTAAATCTCTGGTTATACCAAACACCTCATCAACGGAATAGCTTTTTTCAACCACAATCATCCCCTTTATCTATCTTCGATTAACCTCCCCCCGTTTATGTAACACGCGGGGCTATAAATACATTTCAATTAAATATCAGGCAATTTTCTGAATATCTAAAATATCACTTTGCTTTATTGCTATTTGAATAGCAGTAATATCTGGAATGCTCTTAACCTGCCAACGAATGATTTTTATTTCGGCAGATTTTAATGCCTTGTCTTTTTTTTCATCCGCATTTTTCCTGTCTTTCGAGTTGTGTGATGCATCATCCAGCTCAATTACTGCGGCGATAGAAGAGTCTTTATTGCACACTACAAAATCCGCACTCATGCGGTTAATACGGTTCAGCCATGATTGGTAATTATTCCCTTTCTTAACACCAAGTAATCGTGATAGCTGTACTTGAGAAAGGATGATGTGGTCTGGCAGCGCTTGAACTAATCGAAAATATAGAATTTGCTCGGGCTGTGATAATGGCTTTTTAGCATAAAACGGCCAAGGTTTATTTTTATCATCGTTTTTTGATGATGCATTTTTACTGATGAAAAATGCGATTGCAACAATAGCTAATACTAGGATTAGAGATTCCATTTTTATTATTCTCTATGGGGTCATGTTTTAGCGCTAATGTAACTTATTTTAAAATTTTAAGGAAATTATCTTTAAGTAGTGTTGCAAGTCGTTTGGCATGCAGTGATATTGCGCGTGGGAAATAATAGAGCGCAGACCACGTTTATTTATGAGGTTTTTGAGTGAAGTGGCTTGTGAATGCCTAGAAAAGACAAAAGGCTTATAGTCGTTAAACTATAAGCCCTTGTTTTATTTTGAGCGCCCGAAGAGATTCGAACTCCTGATTCCTTGGTCCGTAGTTAATGAATTAAATGTAAATTATTGATTTTTAAACAATTAAACTTGCACGCTTCCCTCTTTATGTACTGTATTGTACTGTTTATAGGGGGACTTACCCCATAACTTTTAATCCAAACTAGTGTATTTGGCAATTTTTCGTATCCGAAAAGTAGCCGCTGAATCTGAAATTTTACCGCATATAAATTTTTTAAGAGAATATTGACCGCGCGGTTGATTTTCACATAGAATATCTTCATGCGGTAATTTATCAGATTAAGCGGCAATTTTTCGGAGAATGTGGTGGCTATAGAATCAGTTGGATATGCTAGATTAATTGATAAGTACAACCTCGCGTGTATTCCACCAATACGTACAGCAGTTATAGATACATCTGTAAAAGGTAGGGTCGACTCCGAAAAAGCTTTAAAATTTGAACCGAAATACAGACCAGAAAATAGTTTATCCGATGATTTGCAATTTGCCTTACGCTACGAAGGGATTAATTTACAAGTGCTACATTTTCTATTTAAAGAAAATGTTAAGGGGCAAATCCAAAGCTGGCTCAACCAACAACCAGAATCTAAATATGCCAGACAAACAGCATTCTTATTCGAATGGTTAACTAATGATGTGCTAGATTCAACTGTGCCGGCAAAGGCTTCGTATGTGCTTTTGCTGGATGAAAAATTACAGTTTGGAATATCCGGTGGTGATAAAAATCAAAAGTTTCGTGTCATTAATAACTTGCCAGGTAACCAAAAATTTTGCCCTCTAGTTAGAAAAAATTCATTTTTAAAAAAAATTGTTGAGAAAGACCTTAAGCAACGGACGCAAGAAACCCTGGCAAAATACGATCCTGATTTGCTAAGGCGTGCAGCAGCATATCTATACTTAAAAGAGACACAATCTTCCTTTGAGGTTGAACGTGAAAAGCCAAGCCCAACCAAAGCACAACGATTTGCAGATTTATTAAGAGAAACTGAAACAGGCACGCCACTATCTGAAGATCGTTTTGTAGAACTACAAAATGCAGTATTAGACCCAAGATTCCAAGATGCCTCGTATCGCATTCAACAAAATTGGATAGGTGAGAATAAAGGCTATCGTAATAAAATCAGTCTAGTACCTGCACGACCAGAAGATGTTCGTGACCTGATGGAAGGATTGGTTAAACAAACAGAAAATTTTCGTCAAAATAATCAAAGCATTGACGCTGTCATCATGGCAGCATGTGTGGCTTTTGGTTTTGTTTTTATTCACCCATTTATGGACGGTAATGGCCGTTTACATCGCTATTTAATCCACGAAATACTCTCTGCTGCTGGCTTTACACCAAAGGGCATTGTATTGCCCGTATCTGCGGTTATTCTTGCTAACTTGGATCAATATGTGGAAGTGTTAGAAACTTTCTCTAAACCATTAGTAGCGAAAACAGAATATAACCCTGATACACCCAATGTACCTGCTACAGGTAATGATGCAGTGTTTTTCAAATACTTCGATGCCACTGAGCAAGCATCATTTTTATATAAATCATTAGAAAACACTGTTGAAAATGACCTGCAAAGTGAGATCTCATTCTTAATAGCTTTTGATAAAGCAAGAAATCAACTAAATGCTTTATTTGATTGGCCACCACACTCATTAGATCTGTTTATTAGAGTGGTTTATCAAAACAACTATGAACTATCAAAAACAAAAAAACTGTCTCATTTTGAATGGCTAAGTGATAATGAAGTAAGTCTGTTCCAAAGCTTGGTGAAAGAGGCCTTTGATTCACCTAAAACCTTCTGATAGTTATTGTGAATCCAAAGCTGACTGGAAATAGGAAGCAATGTGGGATAGGCCACGTTTATTTATGTGTTTTTTTAAGTGAAGTGGTTTGCTAATGTTCAGAAAAGACAAAAGGCTTATAGTCGTTAAACTATAAGCCTTTGTTTTGTATGGTGCGCCCGAAGAGATTCGAACTCCTGACCCCTTGGTTCGTAGCCAAGTACTCTATCCAGCTGAGCTACGGGCGCGAAAGCGTGCATTATACTTGAAGCTGGATTTTTTTCCAGCGAAATATTCACACTTTTTAAAACTGGCGGAGAGCGAGGGATTCGAACCCTCGATACAGATTTAAGCCCGTATGCTTCCTTAGCAGGGAAGTGCCTTCGACCACTCGGCCAGCTCTCCGTTTAATACTTGTATCGCTTTTTTCGCTTATTGCGAGGGCGTGATACTACGCGAAACCCTTTTAAAAATCAACGATAACTTGCTGCATTGCTGAAATTATTCAGCATCCAGTTCAAATGCTTTATGCAGCACGCGAACTGCCAGTTCCAGGTATTTTTCATCAATCACAACGGCGATCTTGATTTCTGAAGTTGAGATCATTTGAATGTTGATGCCTTCTTCAGCCAGAATGCGGAACATTTTGCTTGCAATGCCTACGTGTGAGCGCATGCCAACGCCTACGATTGAAACTTTGGCGATTTTGTCATCGCCGCTGATTTCGCGTGCGCCGATGTGAGCTTGTACCTTGTCACGCAAGATGCTTAGCGCTTTGTTCATTTCATTTTTATTCACTGTGAAAGTGAAGTCGGTTGTGCCGTCTGCGCCTGTATTCTGGATGATCATATCCACATCAACATTGGCTTCGGCGATAGGGCCTAGAATCTGGTAGGCGATACCAGGGCGGTCAGGTACGCCTAGCACTGTGATTTTAGCCTCGTCGCGGTTGAATGCGATGCCTGAAATGACGGGTTGTTCCATATCTTTTTCTTCCTCAAATGTAATCAGTGTGCCTTCGCCTTCTTCATCAAAGCTGGAGAGCACGCGTAATTTAACTTTGTATTTGCCGGCAAACTCTACTGAGCGAATTTGCAGTACTTTGCTGCCCTGTGAGGCCAGCTCAAGCATTTCTTCAAATGTGATTTTGTCCAGGCGACGCGCTTCTGGCACCACGCGCGGGTCCGTGGTGTATACGCCATCAACGTCTGTGTAGATCTGGCATTCATCCGCCTTTAATGCTGCGGCAAGCGCAACACCTGTGGTGTCTGAGCCGCCACGGCCCAGTGTTGTGATGTTGCCGTTTGCATCCACACCCTGAAAGCCTGCAACAACGACTACATAGCCGTTATCAAGGTCTTGTTTGATGTTGGTTTCATCAATGCTCAAAATGCGTGCTTTGGTGAATGCGTCATCCGTCATGATTTTAACTTGTGAGCCGGTGTAGCTTTTGGCTTTAATGCCTAGCTCCATCAGCGCTAGAGCTGTCATGCCGATAGTGACTTGCTCGCCGGTAGAAAGGATAACGTCTAATTCACGCGGATCAGGCTCTGGCATGATTTCTTTAGCCAGTGAGATCAGGCGGTTGGTTTCGCCAGACATCGCTGAAACGACCACTACAATTTTGTGTCCCATTGCTTTGTAACGGGCCACGCGACGTGCCAGATTGCGAATGCGATCTGGATTGGCGACTGAAGTGCCGCCGTATTTTTGTACGATAAGTGCCATATATATAAAACCTAAAAATTAAACCGCAGATGAACGCCGATGCACGCAGATAAACCCAACTCAACATCGGCGTTTATCTGCGTTTATCGGCGGTTAATTGATTCTTTCTTTAACCCAACCCTCTACACTTGCTAATGCTTTTGGCAAGTTGCTGGCATCGGTGCCGCCGGCCATTGCCATATCTGGTTTGCCGCCGCCTTTGCCGCCAACCTGGCCGGCTACAAAGTTCACCAGCTCGCCAGCTTTTACCTTGCCGGTTAAATCTGCTGTTACGCCTGCGGCCAGGCTCACTTTGCCGTCATTCACACTTGCCAGCACAATTGCAGCAGATTTAAGTTTGTCTTTTAACTTATCCATCGTTTCGCGCAGGGCATTTGCGTCTGCGCCATCTAGCGTTGCCGCCAGGATTTTAACGCCAGAAATTTCCACCGCCTGTGTCGCCAGGTCATCACCTTGAGATGATGCAAGTTTTGATTTCAGGCGGGCCAGTTCTTTTTCCAGAGATTTTGCGTATTCAGCCAGCTGGCCAACCTTGGCAGCAACTTCAGCCGCCGGTGCTTTCAGCTCGCTGGATAATTGCGAAATCAGATTCTGCTGGGCATTGATAAGCCTGAGTGCACCTTCGCCGGTTGTTGCTTCAACACGGCGTACGCCAGCAGCAACGCCGCCTTCAGATGTGATTTTGAACAGGCCGATGTCACCGGTGCGGCTAACGTGCGTGCCGCCGCAGAGTTCGCGTGAAGAGCCAATGTCCAGCACGCGTACTTCATCGCCGTATTTCTCGCCAAACAGCATCATGGCGCCAGTTTTCTGTGCTGATTCAATATCCATCACACGCGCCTGGCAGGCAGCGTTAGCCAGAATCTCGGCATTAACGATTTGCTCAACTTTTGCAATTTCATCGTCTGTCATCGGCGCGTTATGCACAAAGTCAAAACGTGTTTTGTCGGTATCAACCAGCGAGCCTTTTTGCTGCACATGCTCACCCAGCACTTCGCGCAATGCCTTGTGCATAAGGTGGGTGGCTGAGTGGTTGCGCATGGTGCTGGTGCGGGCCTGCACGTTAACACGGGCGGTAATGTGGTCGCCCACGTTCAATGTGCCGGTTTTTAGCACGCCATGGTGGCCAAATACTGTCGCCTGAATTTTTTGCGTATCTTCAACATCAAAAATGCCATTGCTACCGCGCACTTCACCGCAGTCGCCAATCTGGCCGCCAGATTCAGCGTAGAACGGCGTATTGTTCAGCACAACTACGCCCTGGTCGCCTTCGCTTAAGGTGTGAACGGCTGCACCGTCTTTATACAGTGCTGTGATTTGGCCTGCTGTTTCCAGCTTTTCGTAACCGTAGAAAGTGGTGGCGATGCCGTCATACTCAAGGTTGGCTGCCATTTTGAACTTGCCGGCAGAGCGTGCCTGTTCTTTCTGGCGCGCCATCGCTGCATCAAAAGCGGCGGTGTCTACTTTCACATCGCGCTCACGGCAGATGTCTGCCGTTAAATCGAGCGGAAAGCCATAAGTGTCATGGAGTTTGAATGCGGTTTCACCATTGAATACTTCTTTGGTGCCGGCAAGTTCTGTTTCCAGAATCGCCATGCCGTTTTCAATGGTTTCAAAGAAGCGGTCTTCTTCCTGTTTGAGAATATCTGTAATGCGGGTCTGGTTGCTTACCAGCTCAGGATAGGCACTGCCCATTGCCGCTACAAGGTCAGCCACGATGCGGTGGAAGAACGCGCTGCGCACACCCAGCTTGTAGCCGTGGCGAATCGCGCGGCGAATAATGCGGCGCAGCACGTAGCCGCGGCCCTCGTTGCCCGGAATCACGCCATCAGCAATCAAGAATGAACAAGCGCGGATGTGGTCAGCCAGTACTTTGAGTGATGGGCTGTTTAAGTCTGCGGCTTTGGTTTCACGTGCTGCTGCTGCGATTAACTTCTGGAATAAATCGATTTCATAGTTGGCATGCACATGCTGCAATACCGCTGAAATACGCTCCAAACCCATGCCGGTATCGACAGATGGTTTTGGCAGCGGGTGCATGACACCGGCTTCATCGCGGTTGAACTGCATGAACACGTTGTTCCAGATTTCGATGTAACGGTCGCCGTCTTCATCCGGGCTGCCAGGAGGGCCGCCGAAGTGGTGTGCGCCGTGGTCATAGAAAATCTCGGTACATGGGCCGCATGGGCCAGTGTCGCCCATCATCCAGAAGTTGTCTGATGCGTAACGTGCGCCTTTGTTGTCGCCAATGCGGATAATGCGCTCGGCCGGAACGCCGATGTCGTTGAGCCAGATGTTGTAGGCTTCATCATCTTCGGCGTATACGGTAACGGTTAATTTGTCTTTAGGCAGTTTGAATACTACGGTCAAGAGTTCCCATGCGTAGTTGATTGCATCTTTTTTGAAGTAATCGCCAAAGCTGAAATTGCCCAGCATTTCAAAGAATGTATGGTGGCGCGCTGTGTAGCCTACGTTTTCAAGGTCGTTATGCTTGCCGCCTGCACGCACGCATTTCTGGCTTGAAGTGGCACGGGTGTATGGGCGTTTATCAAAGCCCAGAAATACATCCTTGAATTGGTTCATGCCTGCATTGGTGAATAGCAGGGTAGGGTCGCCGTGCGGCACCAGTGAGCTTGATGTCACTACCTCGTGGCCTTTAGAGGCAAAGTAGTCCAGAAAAGCCTGGCGAATCTCGTTACTGCTGGGGTTGTTGCTCAGTTTAATTGTCATAAAATTTGATTCTAAATAACGGGTACTTTCATAAATACATATTTTGGGCGCATTACTGCGTTGCGCGGTACTCGCAGCCTCGCTGTATATCTCATACTATCTCGGTTGCTGTGTTCCGTGCGCCTTGTACTGCATCCCAAACTCTGCATTTATAGAAGTGCCCTAACCTGTTTAATCGTTTTCTTCAGTTTCTTCAGCATTTAATACTTTTTTAATCAAGTCAAAACCAAAGCCGCGGCTCTGTAAAAAACGGGCCTGTTTTGCCCATTCTTCGCGGCTTTTAGGACCGGCCCTGAATTTTTTACGCCATACTTCGGTGGCATTTTCCAGCTCGTTATCTTTTACCTGCCCGATTGCATCTGCAATCAGGTGGTCTGCTACGCCTTTTTCACGCAGCTCATGCGCAATGCGGGCGCTGCCGAATTTCGCCCGTCTTGCATGTATGACCTGTTCGGTAAATCTTGCATCTGAAAGCCAGCCGCGGTTTTTAAAGTCTTCCAGCAATGCTGGAATGTCATCATGTTCTTCCGCAAACGGCTTCAGTTTCTGCCAGAGTTCAGCGTATGAATATTCACGCTTGCCCAGATAATCCAGTGCGCGCTGACGTAAGGATTTTTCTGGTGCTGTTTTCAATTGCTTTTTGCCGCAGTCAGCCTTGCTTATTCGTCATCGCCGCGTGGCGCTACCATTACTTCATTCAGTTTTTTGGCATTGGCGCGGATTTTGTCTTCAAGTTCTTTTGCAATTTCCGGATGCTCGCGCAGGAACTCTTTAGCGTTTTCTTTACCCTGGCCGATTTTCTCGCCGTTGTAGCTATACCATGCGCCGGCTTTTTCAATCAGTTTGATATTTGAACCCAGCTCGATGATTTCGCCCAGACGTGAGATGCCTTCGCCGTACATGATGTCAAATTCAGCCTGTTTGAACGGAGGCGCAACTTTGTTTTTAATCACTTTTACGCGGGTCTCAGAGCCGGTGACTTCATCACCTTTTTTGATGGCGCCGGTACGGCGGATGTCTAAACGCACAGAAGCGTAGAATTTCAACGCGTTGCCGCCGGTAGTGGTTTCAGGGTTGCCGAACATCACGCCGATTTTCATACGGATCTGGTTGATGAAGATGACTAAAGTATTAGTACGTTTGATGTTGCCGGTAAGCTTACGCAGTGCCTGGCTCATCAAACGGGCTTGCAGGCCCATGTGTGAGTCACCCATTTCGCCTTCAATTTCAGCGCGCGGTGTCAGTGCTGCAACTGAGTCAACCACCACGATATCTACAGAGCCTGAGCGTACCAGCATGTCAGCAATTTCAAGCGCCTGCTCGCCGGTATCTGGCTGTGAAATCAGCAGTTCAGGCACGTTCACGCCAAGTTTGGCTGCATATTGCGGATCAAGCGCATGCTCAGCATCGATAAAGGCCGCTGTGCCGCCCATTTTCTGCATTTCAGCAATCACTGAAAGTGTCAGTGTGGTTTTGCCTGATGATTCAGGACCATAGATTTCAACTACACGGCCACGTGGCAGGCCGCCGATACCCAAGGCGATATCAAGGCCGAGTGAACCGGTAGAAACGGCTTGAATATCTTCGCCGATATCGCTATCACCCATGCGCATGATGGAGCCTTTACCAAACTGTTTTTCAATTTGTGAAAGTGCAGCGGAGAGTGCTTTAGCTTTGTTGTCATCCATGGGTTTTTACCTTTATTTTGAAGTGCTTAAATTAACTGTCAATTATTCCACAAATTCGGCTTTAACGTAAGCATCACAGGGTTTTATGCAGGCGTTATTGCCGAGATTTATTAAAAAAATAACAGAGCGATGCTCTTGAGGTAAACGTGATGGTTTTTCAGGCGTTAGGTAGATGTTGGTACAACAGATTTTAAATGGAGAATAGCAATGAAATTAATACGTTCCCTGGTAATCGGCCTTACTATTTTTGCTGCAGCAGTTTCTGTAGCAGAGGCTCACGATTCTTTCAATATCGGCATTAATGTAGGCGGCTATGGTTATAACGCATACCCTGTCGTTACTTACCGCGCAGTGCCTGATGCGGTTTATTACCAGGCACCGAGGGTCTATTATCCGGCTGCCTATGCTTATTATGATGCGCCGGTTGTGGTGCGCCGTGATTATTATGAGGGGCCGCGCTATCGCTATGAGGGCCGCAGGTACTATGAAGGCCATGAGCATCATGGGCATCACGGCTGGCATCGCTAGCCAGCAGAATTAAGTTTTTTGATGAGTTCAGCCATCATGAACATAGCCGCCTGACGGCGGATCTGTTCACGATTACCTTTAAAAATCCGGGTGCCGGCTGTTGTTGCAATGGCCGCCCCGGCCCATGCAAAACATACCATGCCTACCGGTTTTTCCGCTGTGCCGCCATCTGGCCCGGCAATGCCTGTGATGCTGCCGGTTATTTGTGATGCACTGTTTTTGATGGCACCGTTTGCCATCTCGATTGCAGTCTGCTCGCTTACCGCACCAAATTTTTCCAAGGTTGTGGCGGCTACGCCTAGCATGTCAATTTTTGCCGCATTGCTGTAAGTAACAAAGCCGCGGTCAAACCAGGCTGAACTGCCGGCCACGCTGGTAATGGCTTCAGCCACCATGCCACCGGTGCATGATTCAGCCATGCTCAGCATAAAACCGCGCGCCTTGAGTGCAGCCCCTAATTCGGCCGCAATGTCGGTGAGAGTTATACCTGTGTGGTTAACCATTGCAAAGCTTTTAAACCCATAATTGCATAAATGGCAGCCAGTAAATCATCCAGCATTACGCCCAGTCCACCTTTGATTTTTGCGTCGCACTGGCGTATCGGCGCTGGCTTCCAGATGTCAAACAGGCGGAATAGTGCAAATGCCGCCAGCCACCACTGCCATTGATGTGGCGTGACAGTGAGTACTAACATTATGGCTACTATTTCATCCCAGACAATACCGCCGTGATCAGCTACGCCTAAGGCTTTTCCGGTTTTATCGCAGAAGTAGATTCCGGCTAAAAACATGGCAGCAATAATCACAAGCTGGGTGTAAAAGCTGAAGTCTGCAATCAGCCAGAATAAGGGTAAGCCTGCCAGGGTGCCAAAGGTGCCGGGAGCTTTTTTTGCCAGGCCGGTGCCGAACCCGAGTGCGCAGAAATGCGCAGGATGCGATAGCAATAATTTAAAATCAGGCTGCGTCGGATTAGCCAAAATGATCGAATCCTTTTTTTGATATATTTAACGTTTGCTGTTGATACATGACCTGCAGGCTTGGGGTTTGCGTTGTTTTGCCAATCAGGCTTAGCGGCAAGTTTAAATCCTGGCTCAGCTGCCGGAGATAACCGCGCTCTGACTCATGTGCGGTAAAGGCTAGCTCATAATCATCGCCGCCTGCCAGTATGCACTGCTGCACGAGGGCGTCATCAAGATGCGCACGTAAATACTCATGGCAAGTTATGCTATCCAAAGTGATACTCGCCCCCAGCTTGGATGCTTCAAGTATATGGCCCAGGTCTGCAAGCAGGCCGTCAGAAACATCGATGCAGCTATGGGCATGGCTGCGCAATGCCAGCCCCAGCGCTACTTTTGCCACCGGTGTGTGCAGTGCCTGCAGGCAGGCCGCCGCCACGTTGCCTGGCAGCAAGGTCTTGCCCTGCAAGTGCGCGAGCCCAAGGGCTGCGCTGCCCAAATTGCCGGATACCCAAATATCATCACCGGGTTTTGCACCATTGCGCCGGAGTGCGCTGTTGACTGGCACTTCCCCCATAATCTGCACGCTGATATTCAATGGCCCGCGCGTGGTGTCGCCCCCTATGAGTTCAACTTTGAACGCATCTGCGCAGGCAAAAAAGCCGCGTGAAAACTCTGCCAGCCATGGCTCGTTAACCTCTGGCAGTGCAATGGCAAGCGTGGCCCACTTGGGGGTCGCGCCCATGGCGGCCATGTCCGAGATATTCACCGCCATGGATTTCCAGCCAATATCATAGGGTTGCGCATCATGAAAAAAGTGAGTGCCTGCTACCAGCATATCCACCGAAATGGCGAGCTGGTGACCGTTACTTACCCGCAATAAGGCGGCATCATCACCCACGCCCAAGTCTGTTTTTGGCGTGGCACGGGTGAAGTATTTTGCGATTAAGTCAAATTCTGGCGACATGGTGTAGTGGCTAATTCTTGATGGCTGATTTTGGTCTGAATGCTTTTACCATGGCTTCGTTAGTTTCAATGTAAGGCATCGGTTTGTCTGTTGTGCCAAGCAGGTCCAGACAGTAGGGCACTGCGGCAAAAATGCCATGCACCAGCGTTTTGCCTGATTCATCCTTAAGGCCTTCAAGCGTCTGTGCAATCGCCTTGGGCTGGCCGGGCAGGTTGATAATCAGGCTTTGTTTGCGTATTACCGCTACCTGCCGCGACAGGATTGCCGTGGGCACAAAATTGAGGCTGATCTGGCGCATTTGTTCGCCAAACCCTGGCATTTCCTTATCTGCCACCGCGAGCGTGGCTTCTGGCGTTACATCACGCAGTGCAGGGCCGGTGCCGCCTGTGGTCAATATCAGGTGGCAGCCTTTAGCATCAGCCAGTTCTTTCAGCGTAGCTTCGATTACCTTCTGCTCGTCTGCAATAAGCCGTGTTTCCAGCGTGAATGGGCTGGTCAGTGCCTGAGTCAGCCATGCCTGCAGGCTGGGGATGCCTTGGTCTTCATATACGCCGCTGCTTGCGCGGTCGCTGATTGAAATTAATCCAATTTTAATGAATTGTTTTGTCATTGGTGTGTCATTAGTACTGAGTTAAGGCTAAATCATACCATTACCAATCATAAAGGAATTTTTCATGCGCGATCATCAGCAGTATTCGGATAAGGCTGCGGTTATTACAGCCGCCACCGGTAACCAAAACTTGCTAGTAAAGTATGTGGCAATAGGTTTTTTAAGCGTAAGCCTGGCATTGTTTGCTTTTATTAATTTTGCGCATGCTGCCGATAACCCTTATGCCAAAAACTACAAGGAGCAGAATACCAATAACCTCAAGTCGTTACAACCTGTCCCAGATACCAAAATGTATATCAGCAACCATAAGGATGATGACAACGTCTCCATGCTGGAAAGCGGCTATGACATGATAGGGTCTTCCGGTTTTTCTGCTACCGAAACCTCTTTTGACCTTGCTTTGCAGCACGCAAAATCAATCAAGGCAGATACGGTACTGGTGTATAAAAAATACGAGTCTGCAAAAACAGCCAGCTCCAAGCTTCAACTGATAAAAGAAGCTGCAAAAAAAGGCGCGGAGATAGACCCTAATGACCTGACCGAAGAGCCTACTGAATATTATTATTACGCAAGCTATTGGGCAAAATTGCCGATGCCGCTGCTGGGTGTGCATATCATCAAGCTCAAACAGAAAGAGACCGATGATGAGCAGGTGGTGGTCAAGGATGAACCGGGCTTAAAAATTATCGCCGTTATCAAGGATTCACCAGCCGCCAAAGCGAGCATCGTGAAGGGTGACGCATTGCTGAAAATCGGTGATGTGACGCTGACTGCAGCTGATGACTTGTTTGCTGCTGTGAAACGCTACGCCGGCCAAACCGTGCCGGTGCAGCTGCAGCGTAATGGCGCTGATGTTGAAGTGCAGGTAGCCTTAAACTCAAGAAAGTAGGCTGCTCCAGAAAGTGATTTATTCCAGCAAGTCGAGCTTCTGTGCAAGCCATTTGGTAGTAGTGGCTTGCACCAGTATGGTGAATAAAATCGCCATAAAAGTTACTGATGCAATCACATCGCTGTAAGGCACTTTCATGCCCACCAGCATACCGGCAAGCGCGCCGGGGATGACGCCGGTTTCACGGGTCCAGCACATGAATAGTAGCTCCTGCCGTGTCCATTTAGCGGCCTTGTTGGGTAGCGCACATAAGAACACCACAGCTGGTCGCACGATGAGCATGAATGCAATGACCACGCCCAATGCGCCCCAGAAGTATTGATGCAGCAGCGCAAAATTCACCTGCGAGCCCAGCAGTACAAAAATGAAAATACGCATAATGAGCGAGGTGGTGAGCACAAAGTCCTCCAGCTTGCTTTCTTCAGCGTGGCTCATTTTGAAGCCAAGCAGTTCTTTATTGCCCAGCATGATGCCGAATGTAAACACTGCCATAAATCCGCTTGCGTGCAAGTTATCAATGCTGAGGTATGCCGCAGCGACAGCCATGATGGTTACCAGCGGGGCATATTCAGCCAGAAAGTTATATTTATCGTGGGCAATCAGCATGGCTGCAAGATAGCCGATGACTGCGCCGCCCAGTATGCCAAGCAGTGACTGCTGCAAGAGTGAAAGCAGGTTTTGGCTGATTGAGAACTCGCCGCCGGAAACTGCAATGCCAAGCACGGCAAAAGTCAGAATCGCCCCCATCGCATCATTAAATGCAGATTCGCTCATGACGGTCTGCGCAACCTTGGCCCGTACCTTCACTTGTCTGAATACGGGCACTAATGTCGCGGGGTCGGTAGATGCAATGACAGCGCCCAGCAACAGCGCGAATATCGCAGGCAGGCCAAGCAGGTAATGCGCGGCAACCCCTGTCATCATGGCGCTGACAACTACGCCTATCGTTGAAATGCTGAGCAGGGTAGGCCATACGCTTTTAAGTACATTGAGGCGTATGCTGGCGCCGCCATCAAACAGGATGTAGCAGGAGCCGAAAATCAGCAGCAGCTGGTTGAGCGTGGAGTCTACCTTGATGTCTACAATGCCAAGCCCGGCGGTGCCCAAGGCCATGCCGGCCAGCAGGAACATGGCAACATCAGGTATTTTTAACAGGCGTGCGGCAAAGCCGGTTAGCGTGCCGACCCCCAGGATGATGCCAAGCAATAGCAGAAGCTCTTTGGCGTGCAGAATCGCTGCGGAATTTTCCATGGATTATTCTGAATCGTGGTCTGTATCAAGGTCGTTATCAGCTGTATCTGTGTCGCTGTTTTCAGAACCGGTGATATCGCGCAGCAGTTTGAAAATCTCACGGCTGCTTTTGGGTGGCTTGTTTGCAGCCAGTTCTTTTTGTGCATTACGGATGAGTGCGCGCAGCTGCTGGCTATCAGTGCCTGGGTGCAGGGCCATAAACTCGGAGAGCGCATTTGCATCGCTGATCAGGCGGTCACGCCAGCGCTCCAGCCCATGGAAATAGGCATTTTCAGCGGTGTGCTTGCCATCCCAGCGTGCCAGCTGCTCTGTGATTGGCGCAGTGTCAATCTCACGCATGAGGCGGCCTAAATACTGGCGATGCCTTCTGATTGCGCCATTAGCTGTGATTTTTTTTGTTTCCAGTATTGCCGTATACACTTCTTCCGGCAGGTTGAGTTTGAGCAATCTATCCTTGGGTAGCTCGGATAGGCGCACGCCAAGCGCCTGCTGAGCATCGGCTTCAGCCTTCAGCTTGGTTTTGCTGGGTAGTAAATCTGCCTCTGAAATTGATGGATTATCTAATTCAGCGTCTTTTGGTGTCTTTTTAGGTTTCATACTGCGGTATTATAACAGTCTTACGGTTAGCTTTTCAGCGTACATTTTTACTAGAAGAAAGCGTTATGTCAGATACAGGTTTTAGTTATTCACTGGATGAAATCAAGCAGATGTCAGAAGACGTGCTTAAAGTGGCCAAGCAGTCAGGCGCAAGTGCGGCAGAGGCTGAGCTGAGTTTAAGTATAGGTCAGAACGTCTCAGTGCGTATGGGTGAAGTCGAGCACATTGAATATAACCGCGATAAGGGCATGTCGGTGACTGTTTATTTCGGTAAGCAGAAAGGCCACGCCAGTACTTCTGACCTGTCGCCGCAGGCATTGAAAGATACTGTAGCTGCGGCCTGCAATATTGCCAAATATACTGCAAAAGATGAGTTCTGCGGCCTTGCCGATGCAGACTTGATGGCCAAAGACGTGCAGGATTTGGACCTCAACCATCCGTGGGATATTACGGTAGATGAGGCGATTGAAATTGCCAGGTCATGTGAGACTGCCGCTTTAAATGTGGATAATCGTATTACCAATTCAGAAGGTGCAAGCGTTTCAGCAGGCACAGGCTTTTTTGCCTACAGCAACAGCCATGGTTTTACCGGGGGTTACCCAAGCTCGCGCCACGGCGTCAGCTGCTCTGTGATTGCAGAGTCAGCCTCCAATATGCAGCGCGATTACTGGTACAGCACGGCACGTGCGGCTGAAGATCTGCAATCCGCTATCGAGATTGGCAGGATTGCCGGAGAGCGTACGGTGAGGCGTCTTGATGCCAGAAAGATTAAGACCTGCCAGGTTCCGGTGCTATTCGAGGCGCCCCTGGCCAGCGGTTTGATCTCATCGCTGATCAGCGCAATATCCGGCGGCAACCTGTATCGTAAATCATCATTTCTGCTCGATAGCCTGGGCAAGCAGATTGCTTCACCGTTACTGAATATCCACGAAGACCCGCACATTAAAAAAGGCCTGGCGAGCAGCCCTTTTGATAATGAAGGGGTGGCCACAACAGCAAGGCAGCTTGTGAAAGATGGTGTGCTGCAGGGTTATGTGCTTTCAAGTTATTCTGCGCGCAAATTGGGCATGAAAAGCACAGGCAATGCTGGCGGCAATCACAATCTCATCATCCAGCCAGGAAGCAATGATTTTTCCGGCTTGCTCAAACAGATGGGTACAGGCCTGGTAGTGACTGAGCTGCTGGGGCATGGCATGAATATGGTGACCGGTGATTATTCACGCGGGGCTGCCGGTTTCTGGGTTGAGAATGGCGTGATTGTGCATCCGGTAGAGGAAATCACCATTGCCGGCAATATGGCAGAGATGCTGAAGATGATTACGGGCATAGGCAACGATGTGCTGGTGCAAGGCTCCAAGCAGGTTGGGTCGATACTGCTTGAACGTATGACGGTGGCATCTGATTGATGCCTTTGTTTTGATGTCTTTGTTTCAGCCATGAAAAAGCCCCGCTAGCGGGGCTTTTTTTGTACCGGCATTTTCATGCCGGTACTTGATGCTGTGTTATTTGCTTATTTTTTGCTGTCAGGTTCTGCAGACTCTTCAAATTCGTCTTTGATAGGCTCTTTAGAGCTTGTATTGTCTTTTACCAGATTTTCACGTCTTTGCAGGTAAGCATCACGCATGAACGCATATGGATCAAGCGATGCTTCATCTACCAAGTCTGTTGCATCAAGCAATTCTGTACGTTTGTCTATAAACTGTGCCGCACGCAACTGGTTGTGCAATTCAACTTCACCAATGTTGTGTGTGTACGTGATAGGGTCTGTGGTTGCAGTATCAAATACCAGGCCGGCTGTATCACGAACGCTTGATGGGCCAAGGAACGGTAAAACGAGGTATGCGCCAGAGCCCACGCCCCAGTGCCCCATTGTTTGACCGAAGTCTTCTTTATGAACAGGGATGTTGTCCATGCCTGCAACATCAATAAAGCCAGCGATACCGAAGGTGGTGTTAATCACAAAACGGCCGGTTTCGCTGAATGCGTCAGCAAATTTAAATTGCAGCAGATTATTGAATATGCTGGTGATTGTGCGCAGGTTGTTAAAGAAATTGTTAATGCCAGTACGCACTGGTGTTGGTGCAACAGCTTTATAGCCTTTGGCGACCGGTTTGAATATGGCTTTGTCAGTCACATCATTGAATTTATAGATGCCACGGTTGATGCCTTCAATAGGGTCTTTGTTGGCTTGTGAGGCGCAGCCTACAAGGGCTAGGGCAAGAAAGCAGGCTGTGAATATTTTGAATATTTTTTTATGCATTTTGGATTTCTTATTAAGATCTCTTCAATTTCAGGAAATTGCTTTGGCTCAGGAGGTGATTATTCCCGAGCATTGCATTTCTGTCCATCAATATAAATTGTAACTAAAAGTAAATTAAACTACTTGTTGTAAAAAAGCAACACACTTTATGTGAAAAAAACCCGTTAATATGGACTGCTTAATTATTATTGCTAGCAAAAAATATACCGCAATCAATGCTGCATGATTTTAGTCTGTAGCAGGCTGGGCAGCTTTGTATAAACTTAATGCACGTTCGCGCTGAGCGGCATGATCTACAATGGGTTGCGGGTAGTCGCGGCCGATGACGGTGTTGATTGCAGTCTGGCGCTGTGCCGGCATTAGCCAGGGCGCATGGATTTCCTTATCGCTGCAATTGGTCAGTTCTGTGACATATTTGCGGATGAATCGACCATTTGCATCGAAACGCTCACTTTGCGTGACGGGATTGAATATCCTGAACCATGGCTGAGCATCGCAGCCGGTAGATGCTGCCCATTGCCAGCCGCCGTTATTTGCGCTGAAGTCAAAGTCTATGAGTTTTTCTGCGAAATAGCGCTCGCCCCAGCGCCAGTCGACCAGTAAATCTTTAACCAGAAAGCTCGCAGCCACCATGCGCAGGCGATTATGCATGAAGCCGGTGCTGTTTAACTGGCGCATTGCCGCATCTACAAGGGGATAGCCGGTTTTGCCGTCACACCATGCCTTGAATAATTCATGGCTATTGGGAAATGGCAATGATTCAAACTCGGCCTTGAATGCATGGCCGGATGCAACCCGCGGCTGGTGATGCAATATCTGAAAGTAAAAGTCGCGCCAGATAAGCTCTGAAAGCCATGTTTCGGCCCCGGCCCCGCCGGTTTGCCATGCTGCGCGCGCCAGATGGCGGATTGAGATTGTGCCGAAGCGCAGGTGTACCGACAGGTATGACACGCCTTTGATAGACGGAAAGTCACGGGCTTCTTTATAGCGGTTGATGCGCTGTACAAAATCTGCAAATAGTTGGGCGCCGCCACTCATGCCTGTGGGCAGGCGTAATTCTGATAAGTTTGTACTTGCAAAGCCCAGTGATTCAAGGCTTGGTATATCTGCAATAGCATGTTTGCCTTCCGGTTTTGCTAAATGCTGGAGGTAACTGTCGACCGGATACGGTTTAAGGTAAAAGTCATTGACGGTTTTAAGCCACATGTTCTTGTACGGCGTGAATACGCTGTAAGGCTTCTTAGACATGCTGAGCACTTCATCTTTTTCAAAGATTACCTGGTCTTTGAAATGATGGAAGTCAATCTGCCGGTCTTTCAGTGTTGCTGCGACGTTGGCATCTCGGGCAATGGCTTCGGGTTCGTAATCGTGATTTGTATAGACTGCCTGCACTTCTAAACTGCAAGCCAGGGCAGGAATCTCTGCCGCTGTCTTGCCGTGCAGCACAATCAAATCACCGCCTTTGGCCTGCAAGGCGGCTTTGAGTTCTTTGACACTTTCCCAGATAAATTCAACGCGGCGATCCTGCGTGTCGCTTAACTTATCCAGAATGACGGTATCAAACACGAATACACAGAAAACCTGATTTGACGATTTAAGTGCATGGTAAAGCGCGGCATGGTCGTAATCACGCAAGTCACGGCGAAACCAGACTAAAGATTTTGTATATTGCTGCTGGGTATGAGGCATCTGCTAATGAATCCTGGCGGTTAAACGACTGGGTTTAGTCTGCCAGTTTAGCAAATAGTTTAATTAAAACCTCGCCGGTTCAGTCAGGTCAGCAGAAATTGTACGATTTTCAGCTGTTTCAGCCCCTTGCCCCGAATACGTACTTATTCTCGGCCTGCTCCGTCTCCGCTGCGGATAGCTCGAGCAGCCCCAGCTGGTTTTGCAAGTCCAGGGATAGAAGAATCAGCGCTTCGTCACCTACATTATCAATTTGCTGAAAAATCTCTGTGGCGTACTGGCGATCCTTAAGCAATTTTGCAGGATTAACCGTGCCGACTGCCTTTCTTGCAGATACAGAAAACTTGGATAGTAAAACCAAACATTGATTATCCATAAAATCCCACGCCCCTCATTCAGTTACCAAAAAAGTGCACATCTTTGTTGTTTGTGTTGTTCTGGTGCAAATTGCAGCCAGAGCAAGCATTTAATGGCATGTGCATCAGTTAATAAGCACGTAATATGCCAATACGCTGATGCGGGAGATTACTCTCGGTGGTAAGGGTGGTTTTGAATGACGGTATATGCGCGGTAGAGCTGCTCGGTAAGCAGTACACGCACGAATGCATGCGGCAGGGTGAGTTTTGATAAACCCCACAGCCAGTCTGCCTGCTGTTTAAGGCTGGCATGCAGGCCATCGGCGCCGCCAATCACGATGCTTACATCGCGCCCCAGCGTTTGCCAGGACTTCATTTTATCGGCCAGCTGCAAGGTGGTGACTTCCTGGCCGCGTTCGTCGCAGGCAATCAGGTAATCGCGGCCAGCCGCTTCCAGAATTCTTTTTGCTTCAATGAGCTGGATGTTTTCGGTGTTGTTGCCGGCGGCGCGCTTTTCGGGTTTGATGTCGATGATTTCGACTGTTGATTCGCGCGGCATGCGCTTGGTGAAGTCGGCGCAGGCTGTTTCAACCCAGCCTGGCATTTTGTGACCAACGCTAATGATGCGTAACTTCAATTTGTATTGGCTTGTGTATCGGCGAGGGATGTTGAGCGTAAGCTTAAGGCATCCCTCACGGCTTGCAGTTTATTCTTCTGTCTTAATGTGGCCGCGGCGGCTTTCTGCCTCGCCCCATAGCTGTTCCAGATTGTAGTAAGCACGTGTCGCTGGCACCATGATGTGCACGACGATATCGTCCAGGTCTACCAGTACCCATTCGCCTTCTTTTTCACCTTCTGTGCCGCGGATGGCAAAGCCTTTTTCCTTGAGCTTTTCACGCACGTTGTCTGCTACTGCTTTGGCCTGGCGGCTAGAGTTGGCAGAAGCGACAATCATGTAATTGGTCATGCTGGTAAGCTTGCGCACATCCATCACGCTGATATCAAAGCCTTTGATGTCTTCGATGGCGTCGATTACTGCAAGCTTCATGGCTTCCAGGTCGTGATTGCTGGAAGCGATGTTCTGGGTTTTTTGTGTCATTT
>Ga0208392_1000077_pt1 | contig 22476 bp, 20 predicted proteins | sample LakWasMeta3_LOW4_2_FD_183855 | JGI IMG/M metagenome (GOLD analysis project Ga0208392, IMG submission 183855) | Freshwater sediment methanotrophic microbial communities from Lake Washington under simulated oxygen tension - Sediment Metagenome... | ecosystem: Environmental > Aquatic > Freshwater >... | reverse complement strand
AGCTAAAGCGGAAGCCGCTGCACAAGCCAAAGCTGAAGCAAAGCAGGCCGAAATCGCCAAGGCGAAAGCTGAAGCAAAACAGGCTGAGATAGCGAAGGCCAAAGCCGAAGCCGCCGAGAAAGCCAAGGCCGAAGCAAAGCAAGCTGAAATCGCGAAGGCCAAAGCCGAAACTGCGAAAGCGGCCGCGGAACAAGCCGAAGCCGCCAAAGCCAAAGCCGCGGCAGAAAAAGCCAAAGCGGAAGCCGCTGCACAAGCCAAAGCCGAAGCTGCCAAAGCGAAAGCGGTAGCAGAACAAGCCGAAGCCGCCGCACAAGCCAAGGCGGAAGCAGAGCGGCTAGCCATGGCAAGGGCCAAGGCCGAGGCGGAACAGGCCGAAGCGGCAAGAATGGCGGCAGATCAGGCGAGAATGGATGCCGAACAAGATAAGCAGGCGGTAAGCATGGCTGCCTCAGCGATTAAAAGAAAAGTAGCCAGTAGCTGGATACGTCCGGTTTCCGCTGCCGAAGGTTTGAAATGTACAATTCAGGTTACATTGATGTCAGATGGTACAGTAATAGATGCAGTGGTTGTTACCAGTAGCGGAGATCAGGCTTTCGATCGTTCAGCAGAAAATGCGGTACACAAAGCATCGCCACTTCCGGTGCCTAAAGATAAAGAATTAGCTACAAGAGAATTTAAGTCATTTAAGTTTTTATTTGATCCTGATCGTTCCAGATAAGATGAAACACGGTATTATCATCGCTAAGATGTCGACGATTATTTAATGGTCTTTTTCAGTTAAGTTACTGAGGTAAGCAAGTGAGTTTTTTTAAAAGAATTTTATTGGTTGGTCTGATTAGTTTCTACATGCCAAGCAGCTATGCAGAGATGACGATTGAAATTACTGAGGGCATTGAGAGTGCGTTGCCTATTTCAGTGGTTCCTTTTGCGATGCAAGGGCCGTCTGGCGTACCGGTTGATGTTAGTTTTGTTGTTAATGCGGATTTAGGGCGTAGCGGATATTTCAAAACGCTGGACAGCCAAAGTATGCCGGCTAAACCCAGCACAGCGGAAGCGGTTCAGTTTAAAGACTGGCAGGCTATAGGCCAGAATTACTTGGTTATCGGTCAGGTGACTGAAGAGCGTGGCCAATACAATGTTCAGTTTCAGCTGTTTGACGTTTATAAAGGGCAGCCAATAATGGGCTACCGGATGGCATCGTCAGCAGGCGACTTGCGCAGAACGGCTCATCATATCAGCGACCTGATCTTTGAGAAATTAACCGGCAAAAAAGGTGTTTTCAGCGGCCGGATTGCTTACATCACCAGCAGTCGACAAGGTAGACAAAGCAACCATAAACTGCAAATTTCCGATGCGGATGGCTTTAATGCACAAACGGTAGCATCATCCGTGGAACCCTTGATGTCTCCAGCGTGGTCGCCAGATGGACGGAAAATAGCTTATGTATCTTTTGAGAAGAAATCAGCCGCCATTTATATTCAGACTTTGGCGACCGGAGAAAGAATCAGGGTTGCTGAGTTTCCAGGGATTAATGGCGCGCCTTCATGGTCACCCGATGGATCAAAGTTGGCTTTGACGTTGTCTAAAGACGGCAGTCCGGATATATATGTCTTAAATTTGATGACGCGTGGCTTAACTAAAATATCTAAAAGCTTTGCGATTGATACTGAACCAACCTGGTCTCCTGACGGCAGCAGCATCGTATTTACTTCCGACCGAGGCGGAAAACCACAGTTATATATAGTGTCAAGCCAAGGCGGCGAAGAAAGAAGATTAACATTTTCAGGTAATTATAATGCCAGGGCCAGCTTTTCACCGGATGGCAGAAGCATCGCCATGGTGCACGGGAATGGCAACAATTACCGCATTGCCGTCATGGACTTGGCCACCAAAGCATTTAATGTACTTACTGATGGTCCATCAGATGAGTCGCCAAGCTTCGCTCCGAACGGCAGTATGATTTTATACGCGTCACGAAAAGGCAGCTCGGGTTACTTATCGGCCGTATCATTGGATGGTAAAATGCAACAGAAGCTGGTGTTTGATAGCAATGAAATTCGCGAACCGGCTTGGTCACCCTAGTTCGGTTGGGCATAACAGGTTTTTTTTATTATTATGGAAATTAAAATGAAATTGAATAAGACAGTAGTATTGGCATTAGCAATAAGCGCAGTAATTTTATCAGGCTGTAGTGAAGATGAAAAAGACGCCAGTCTTACTGATGGCACCCAAAATGCAGCCAGCGGCATTAACGATGCATCAACCAGTGGTTTCAATAATGGATCAGGCTTGTCCGGCTCAGAAATGAGCGGTTCCGGAATGTTTCCAAATGCCCATATGGGTCCGGAATTCAGCGATCCAAACAACCCGCTATCAAAAAGCACTATCTATTTTATGCTGGACAGCAGCCAAGTTCAGGATGACTTTGTTCCTGTAATCGCAGCGCATGCACAATATCTGGTAGCGCATCCCGGCCAACGCGTCATTATGGAAGGTCATGGTGATGAGCGCGGTTCTCGCGAGTACAACATTGCATTGGGTGAGCAACGTGCAAAATCCGTTGTCAGTATGATGAAAGTTCAAGGCGTTTCTGATGGCCAAGTACAAGTTGTTAGTTATGGCGAAGAAAAGCCAGCGGCAGAAGGGCACGATGAAGCAGCCTGGGAGCTTAATCGTCGCGCTGAGATAGTTTATCAAGGCAAATAATATGAAAGCTCTTCTTATCATGCTGCTATGTGTTTGCAGCGTTGCCAATGCGGAAGAATCTTTGCCGCCAGTTATCGACAACTCAATGTATCCAGAGGGTGAGGTCAGCCCTGCAAGGCCTTCATCAACTAATGCAGTCTATGAAATGATGGGGCGGCTGGAGCAATTGCAAGCTGAAGTGCAGCAGCTTACAGGCAAGATAGAAGAGCAGGCCAATGTTATTGCTGAGATGAAAAAATCTCAAAGTACAATGTATTCAGATTTCGATGGACGGATACAAGGCCTTGAAAAAAAAGCTGAAGGCATACGGTCTTCGGCTGCTGAAAATCCCCCAATGCAAGAAGGCTCAGTTGGATCCGAAGCCAAGGTGGCCGAATCGTCAGTTGCGGCTTCGGCCGCCGCTCCAGAGGCTAAGCAGGCGCCTGTACAGAAACAGGATGCGGTGCCGGCTTCAGGCGAAGCTTCCGCTTCTGCTAACGCTCCTCGCGTACTTCCTGTAGGCGATGAAAAACAACAATATCAACAAGCCTATGAAGCGCTTAGAAATGGGCATAACGCTCAGGCAATTGCTGAATTCAATGCATTGCTGAGTAAAAATCCGAAAGGAGAGTACGCAAATAATGCCCAATATTGGCTGGGCGAAGCCTATAGGGTTAACCAGGACGTTGACTCGGCCCGCAAAGCCTTTAACAGCGTTATTGAAAATTACCCGGGCAGCTCAAAAGTGCCTGATGCTTTATTGAAGTTGGGTACTATCGAGATTGAGCTGAAAAACCAAGCCAAAGCGCGTGAATATTTAACGCGAGTTACCACGGATTTTCCCAGCTCGACAGCTGCCCGTTTGGCAGCTAAGAAGTTACTTCTGCTTGATTAATGTTAAATAGTAGTGGTGAGTTTGTTACGTATAACTGAAATTTTTTATTCACTGCAGGGCGAGTCGAACACGGTAGGTTTGCCTACCGTGTTTATTCGACTCACCGGCTGTCCATTAAGATGCGTCTATTGCGATACGTCCTATGCTTTTTCCGGCGGGAAAAAAATAGAGATTGATGCCATAGTTGCTCAGGCCGAACAGTACGGAACCAAGTATATTACCGTAACTGGCGGCGAGCCTTTGGCGCAGCCTGGCTGTCTTGAGTTAATGACAAAGCTGGTTGATAAAGGCTATGTTGTTTCGCTTGAAACCAGCGGAGCGCTTGATGTGTCGGAGGTCGATCCGCGCGTTGTTAAAGTCATGGATCTTAAAACACCCAGCTCTGCTGAATTAAGCAAGAATCTCTATCAAAATATCGATTACCTGGATTCAAAAGACCAGGTTAAGTTTGTTATCGGTAATGATGAGGATTATGATTGGTCAAAAAATATTTTGACCGAATATGACTTGCCTAGCCGTTGTCAAATATTGTTTTCGCCAGTAATGGGACAGAAAAATCCCACTACGCTCGCTGAAAAGATTCTTAAGGACAGGTTACCTGTTCGTTTTCAACTACAACTACATAAAATACTTTGGGATGACGCCCAAGGTAAGTAACCGATATGCAAAAAAAAGCCATAGTCCTTCTATCCGGGGGATTAGATTCAATCACTGTACTTGCCCTTGCAAAAAAGCAGGGGTTCAAATGTTATGCCTTAAGCTTTGATTACGGTCAACGGCATAATGCAGAGTTAGTAGCCGCCACCAAGATAGCGGCAGATTATCAAGTTGAAGACCATAAGATTATCAAACTGGGATTAAGCTCGATCGGCGGCTCCGCACTAACTGATGAGAATATTGCTGTGCCCAATACGCCCCAGGAAGGCATACCGGTAACTTACGTGCCGGCGCGAAATACAATTTTCCTGTCCTTTGCCTTGGGGTGGGCGGAAGTTTTAAATCTAACCGATATTTTTATCGGCGTTAATGCCGTGGATTATTCCGGCTATCCGGATTGCAGGCCTGAATTTATCAAAGCGTTTCAGCAATTAGCCAACCTTGCCACAAAGGCAGGTGTAGAAGGCGAGCATTTCACCATACATGCCCCGCTAATCGCGCTCAGCAAAGCAGAAATTATTACGCAGGGTGTGGAGATGGGTGTAGATTATCAGCACACAGTTTCGTGTTATTCCGCCGATGAGCAGGGCCGCGCTTGTGGAGAATGTGACGCCTGTCGTTTGAGAAAAGCGGGTTTTGCAGAAGCGGGGATAAAAGATCCAACAAAATATCAATTAAGCCAAAAAAAGATTGACGTGGCTAAATAAATCATTATAATAGGCATTCTTTGTTGGGTCGTTAGCTCAGCCGGTAGAGCACCGCACTTTTAATGCGATGGTCGCGCGTTCGAATCGCGCACGACCCACCACAAAGCCTTTGATTTACAAAGCTTTTTAAGGATAAAAAGCCTCAGTAACTGTGTACTAAACAAGCGACTACAGTGATAACTACAGTAGTTTTGTTTTAACCTCAAGAGAGGGAACGCAGATGCTCAATTTCCACATCATCAAAGTTGATCTAAAAAGCGGCGAAGTCCGTTACCGCACCATTCTTACCAAATCCGGTAAGGGCATCAAAACCAAAACCTTCCGACGCAAGCAAGATGCTCGTACCTGGGGCAATCGTGCTGTTTTAGATTCCCAAGAACACGAAGCCAAAGGCATTAAGCCTTGCACCATCAAATTTAGTCGTTTGGCTGATGAGTACATGCACTGGTGGACTGGCAAAGACCATGACCGAGTCAGGCTGGTTTTATGGTGGGAAAAATGTTTAGGCAAAACCCTTCTTTCAGACATTACGCCGGAATTGATCCGGGATGCTCTCAAATCAAAAAAATCGCAAGCCCCTGCAACCTACAATAAACACCTCGCCGTTTTATCAGCCATTCTGGACTATGCCACTCTGCAACAAGAGGATGATAGTATTTTGGAGCAATACATTGATGATAATCCGTGTAAGCGTGTCCGTTCTCTCAAGCTAGATAATAAGATCGTTCGCTATTTATCTGACGAAGAAAAACCCCGTTTACTGAAAGCGGCTAAAGCCATTGGCGGCAAGTTTTATCTTAAAGTTCTGATGGCACTCACAACCGGGATGCGTAAAGGTGAACTTGAGCGGCTACGCTGGCATGACATCGATTTCGATAAAGGTCTGGCGCTGTTAGCCGACACTAAAAACGGAACGCCACGTCATACGCCGATACCGAGCGTTATTATGGATCAACTGAAAAAACATCGGGAAATCGGCAATCGTTTATTATTTCCATCCAGCACCGACATTAACAAACCTTTCGATTATAAAAAGCAATGGGCAAAATGTCTGAAAGCGGCAGACATCAAAAACTTTAGATGGCACGACATGCGCCATGATACCGCTTCAACTTTGGCGCGAGATGGCCGGACTTTAAAAGAAATCGCTGAAATCCTTGGACATAAAAGCCTAGCCAGTACCGACCGCTATACGCATTTGTCGACGGCACACAAATCTCAAGTGTTGAATGACACGATGAGTCGTTCTATTGGTATTTTATAAAAGGTAAATTCGGCATCGTTTTTATGCATGATTAGTTGAAGATTGAATGTTTTATTGGGAAATAAGGAATGAATGAAGAGCAAAGAAAACTTTTATTAGAGGCTTATGTTCGAATAGAAGTGTATTCGGCTAATAGTAAAACCATAGAATGGCCTTCTTTGTTCTCCAACTTAATTAAGCCAAGAATAAAAGATTTATCGGCAGCCACAGAATTTTATGCGTCTCTAAACGATAAGCAAATCGAAAAAAGATATGCCATACATCAATGGGAGGCTGGAGCATGGAATACATACGAGGCGTTAATGGGGTGCAGCCTTAATCCTATAAGTCATTCCATTGATTCTAGGATATGGGCGAGAAAGGAATTAAATAATGTTGATTTGTTGCTTAACGAAGGTATCAATCAACTAATGACCACGCGTAACGAATTTTGTGCAAGCGAAGTTCCTGATCTTTATCGTAAATTAATAACTGGTGACTGGGATGACTTTATTTCGCCTTCACTGGAAGATATGAAGAAGCATAAAGAGGCAAAGTCTAAATACCTTAAAGAAAACGGCTATGAAAATGAATTGGAATTTTATGAATCTAAACCTGATATTACAACCAGTTTCATGATGCCGCATGAAGATCAATTTTTAAATAAAAATTATTTGATTTCAAGGGACATACAAGCATTGCTTTGGTACAAAGAGTTTCTTGTCGAAGTGGTTCGTGAAGGCATTACTTTTTATGACGACATCGACTATAAGGAAAGCCAGATTTCGAAAAAAAGAAATCCCGTTAGAGTAAAGGAATTACAGCGATCAAATGATGGATTTGAGGCAATAAGACTTAGTTTTGATAGGTTTAATTCTGAGTACAACAGAATACCTAAGTGGTCTGAATTGATGTCGTATATGGTGGAAAATCAGCCTCGTGGAATTATTGTTGAAGGTGTTTATGAGAGAAGCAAGCTCATCGCTTTAATTATTGAGGGCGTAGACAAGCCGATTGATCGCGCGGCATTTAAAAAACGATTTGACCGGTATTTCAAAAAAAATGGACATTAACCAGGACATTTGCTGATATTTTTGGACAATTAGCCATTTAGAAAAAAAGCTTTTTGCATCCAGTTACCATGGCCTCACGATGTTTAACTACCCGTGAGGCTTTTTTATGACCACCATCCCTACCCATACAACTTTGGGCGACTTCTGTCCAAAGAATGCCTTTGCCATTCATCCTGACAATCCACTGAAAGAATCGGAATTTAACTGGCTGTTCAAAAATCGCGACGCCAACGGTTTTAAAGAAGCGTTTGTCAAAGTAACCGCCAGAAACTTTCTGGTTCACATTCCTACTTTCACCCAATGCCTAGCTGATAGAAGAGGCGCATAAATTCTGCCTAATTCGCAATGTGTGCAACGGGCTACCGATTCGGATAATCGGGCACAGATAGCCGGAATCGCATAGTAAATGCGGAGGAATGCCAGAATTATCGCGACTTGTAGATGAAAACTACAGTGATTTTATTACCTGTGCCGATTTATTAGCCTCGAAATGTCAAAGAAAAGTAAAGGGCCAAAGCTGAAGTACGATAGTAGGGGCGGCGTTATGGTCGTTTCTAGGGCAATGCGAGAATCATATGCTTATGAGTCAATGCCGCCCATTGCAAAAGTGTTGATGGACTTACTACAGATGCAGTGGCGAAACGATAAACCTGTTGCCTATGGTGTACGTGAAGCGGGGCAAAAGATTGGATGTAAGCCTGAAACTGCTGGTAAAGCGTTTAAGGTGCTACAGGAGCGTGGCTTCATCGTTTGCGAAACAGAGTCTTTATTCAACAGCAGAACGGGTAGTAAGGCGCGTGAATGGCGTTTGACTTGGATGCCGTTTGATTTCAGAAATCCAACTCATGATTGGGAGAAATGGAAGCCGGAATATTAAAGCAACCGTACCGAAAAAGGGGACGCAAAGTCATTTTATATGCTCTATATCGGTACGCAAATTTATTTAATTGAATTTTGTGTACCGGTTAAGGGTACGCAATAAGAAAAAATCAATGACTTACAAAAGCCTTGTTTACCCCATTTTGGTACACACCTACATTAACCACACCACTATGCAAAATATTACTTACATGCCTAAAGCAATCGATCCAGATCAGCGTACAGGTAAAAACCACTGGACAGGGGTAGCCGTAGTGCGAAGTAATGGCTAAACGTCCTAATCCTAATCTAGCAAAAATCCATCGTAATTATACGGTGGAGGAAGTGGCTAATTTATTTTCTGTCCATAAAAACACGGTGCGTTCATGGGTTAAAGATGGATTAGCGACTAATGACGACAAAAGGCCCATGTTAATTCTGGGCTCTAATTTAAAGGATTTTTTACAGGTGAAAAGGAAGAGCAATAAGCGGAAATGTCTTCCTTTTGAGATTTACTGCGTTCGTTGTCGATCGCCTCAACTACCTGCTGAGAATATGGCTGATTACGAGTCCATTAATGACAGTATGGGGCGTTTAATTGGTCTTTGCCCATCATGCGGCGGAGTCATCAATAAATACTTTAATTTTGCCCATTTAGAGCAAATTCAAGGCAAACTGGAGATCACCTTACCGAAGACACTGAAACACATAAACGAGAGTACTAAGCCCCTCTTAAACAGTGACTTTAATAAGTGAGTTAAAACGATGATAAAACACAATGCAGAAAACGAACGTATTAAGCGTCAATATTTTATTTTTCTTAAGGAAGCCAAGCGCCAAAATGAGAGTTCCGTTGATGCGGTGGCTAAGGCGATCAGCCGTTTTGAATCCTATACAAAATACCGCGATTTTAAAGCTTTTCATTTTGAGCAAGCGGTCGGATTTAAAAACCATCTTGCCAAGCAAGATAATCAGCAAACCGGAAAGAAATTAAGTAAAGCGACGCTTAATTCCACCTTAGGGCAATTGAAAGCTTTTTTTCAATGGTTAGCTATGCAACCAGGATATAAGTCCCGTATTAGCTATACCGATACGGAATATTTTAATTTGTCGGAAAAAGAAGTTCGTATTGCAACGGCACGCAGGGAAACAGCTGTTCCTACTTTAGAACAAATTAAGCATGTTATTGCTACGATGCCTAACAATTCGGACATAGAAAAACGTAATCGTAGCCTGATTGCTTTTACCCTTTTAACGGGAGCTAGAGACAGTGCCATTGCTTCCATGAAATTAAAGCATATTGATATTAATGGGCATAGCGTGTTTCAGGACGCTAGGGAGGTGGATACTAAATTCAGTAAGACCTTTACGACGTTTTTCTTTCCGGTCGGGGATGATATTCAGCAAATTGTTTGTGATTGGGTGCGCTATCTTAAAGAAGGGCTACTTTGGGGAAATGATGATCCGTTGTTTCCTAAAACCAATGTTATTGTTGGTGAAGATAGAGTTTTTACAGCGTTAGGGTTTAAGCAAGAACATTGGAGTACTGCATCACCAATACGGACCATCTTTCGTGAAGCGTTTGAAGCGGCAGGTTTACCGTATTTCAATCCGCATAGCTTTCGTAAAACTTTGGTGAATCTCGGTCAGCAGCTTTGCCAAACACCCGAGGAATTTAAGTCTTGGAGTCAGAATTTAGGCCATGAGGATGTGTTAACCACTTTATATAGTTATGGTCATGTACAACAACATAGGCAGGGGGAGATTATTCAACAGCTAAAGTTACCCCGAGATTCTGGCAACCAAAAGGTGGATGACATTACGAAGGTTGTACTTAAAGTGATGGCTGAGCAGAAAATGCAATATCACGGCTTTTAATTGCCTAGCATTGAAATAATCTATCGCAAAAATTAGGCTGCCCAGCACTTTAGCGGCAGAATATACGACTTTTATTATTGCAACACCGATAACGGAAACGCGCACTTCATGGCACAACTGACATTAGGACAACTGGAACGACATTTAATGAAAGCCGCCGACATTCTGCGCGGCAAAATGGACGCTTCGGAATACAAGGAATACATCTTCGGTATGCTTTTTTTAAAGCGAATGTCCGACGTATTTAATGAAAAATACGACCAAATCCTTACCGAGCAACTCAAACTAGGCCGTAGCCTAGAACAAGCCTTACAACGTGCCGAAAGCCCTAGTCTATACCCCAACGGCTTTGTGCTGAAAATCGCCCGCTGGAGTTATCCTGAACGGGCACAAAAAATCAACGGAATGGCCACGCATCTGGCCGATTGGGGGCCAATCGATCAAAACAAACATTTAGGTCCCATTGAGCAATGGCCAGCCAAAGGTTTGGGCGACAAGCTCAACCAAGCACTCGGTGCACTTGCCGTCAGTAACACCGCCCTGGAAGGCGTACTGGAACACATCGACTTCGAACGCAAAATCGGCGAAGCCACCATTCCCGATAAAGAACTGCGCAAACTGATCGATCATTTCAACGGTTATCGCTTGCTTGATAAGGATTTCCAATTTCCCGACTTGCTCGGCGCAGCCTACGAATTCATGATCAAGTTCTTCGCCGACAATGCCGGCAAACGCGGCGGGCAATTCTATACCCCGCGCGATGTGGTTAAACTGATTACCCGTATCGCTAACCCCAGAACCGGCATGTCGATATATGATCCAACGGTGGGATCGGGGGGAATGCTAATTCAGGCGCGCGATTGGGTGGCGATGCACGGCGACAATCCCGAAAATATTGCCCTGTTCGGTCAGGAAAACGACGGCGGCGTCTGGGCCATTTGCAAAATGAACCTGCTGATGCACGGCGTTCCATCGGCTGATATTCGCCACGGCGATACCTTGCTGAACCCCAAGCATCTTCAAGCTGGCGAGTTACGCCGTTTTAATCGGGTCATGGCCAATCCGCCATTTGCGCAAAACTACGAAGCCGAAGGCATGATCCACGATGAGCGCTTTCGCTTTGGCTTTACTCCGGAAACCGGTAAAAAAGCCGATTTAATGTTCGTGCAACATATGTGGTCGGTATTGATGCAAGACGGCCTGTTGGTTAGCGTCATGCCGCACGGCGTGCTGTTTCGTGGCGGCAAGGAATACGACATTCGCAAAGGCTTTATCAATGCCGACTTGATCGAAGCGGTGATCGGCCTGCCGCAGAACCTGTTTTACGGCACTTCGATACCCGCCTGTTTGCTGGTGATGCGGCAGAACGCCTTCGGCAAACCGGAACAACGGCGCAACCGGATTTTATTCATCAACGCCGACCGCGAGTATTACGAAGGCCGCGCGCAAAACTTTCTGCTACCTGAACACATCGACAAAATCGCCGCCACTTATGAACAATGGCGGGAAATTCCCGGCTATGCCGCCATCGTCGATCTGGACGACATTAAAGCCAACGATTACAACCTCAATATCCGCCGCTATGCCGACAACGCTCCGCCGCCGGAAAGCCAGGACGTACACGCTCATTTGCGCGGTGGCATTCCGGAACGGGAAATTTGCGCCAAGCAAGCCCTATTCGATGCCCACGGCTTTGCCTTGCGCAATTACTTAACCAGTATCGAACCCGGCTATTGGGCTTATCCCGGTCATATTCAGCAGAAAAATGCACTGCAAAGCTGGCTGGAACAGGATGCAGGCGTTCAGGCCAAAGAACAGACTTTGCATGCCGCACTAGCGGCCTGGTGGCAACAGGCGCAAACGCAAATTGCCGATCTGCCGTGTAATGGCCGCTTGATGGATTTGCATAAAAACTTGCTGGAAAGTTTCAATCAAAGCCTGCTGCCGATTGGCCAATTCGACTTTTACAAGCTGGACGGCATCTTGGTGACGTGGTGGGATGCGCATTTGAACGACCTGAAAATCTTGCTAGCCGCCAACAAACCAGATCCCGAAAACCCTAATAAAGCCGTGCCCGCGCCGGAAATGGCCGCACGTTACCTGATTAGCGCATGGTGGGAAGCATTGCAATCGGCATTAGAGGAAAGCCAGGACAAGGACAGCAAGGTCAAAATGGATTTAAAAAACGAAATCCTGCCGATCAAATTGACGCCGTTTCTGCTGCAACGTTGGCAAAAGCTGGAAGCCAAACAGACGGCGCTGGAAAGTGACAAGGAAGCTTTCGAGGCCGGGCCGGAAGATTTTGAAATCGGCGAGGATGAAGACCATTACGCCAAGCAACTGGAAGACGAATTCAAGGCTCTGAAAGCCCGGCAAAAAGCCATTTTGTATAGCAAAAAACCGCTCACCGGCAAAGGCCCGGATTCTATCGCCGATTACCGGCAACGTGGCCTCGACATCACCCCGCTGCAACAGGAGCTGGACAAGCTAGATCGAAGTTTGTTGAGCATCACGCCGAGACTGGCCGAGTTGGAAACCTTGCTGGCGCCTTACATCGCCATCAAAGCCGGACTCGCCAAAATCAAGAAAATCATTGTACGGCTGAAGAAAATCCTGCTGATCCGTCTCGAACGTAAAATTCGTGCGCTAAGCGAAGAAGAAGCGCAAGCCTTGTTTCTGTCGGTATTCTTCGAAGGCATAGCAAGCCAGCTCGACCGAGCCTTGCAAAGCCAGAGACAGGCGGCCATCGACGAACTGGAAAACTGGTGGGACAAATATCAGAAAACCTATGCAGATATTGCAAGACGCAAACAAAAGGCGACTGAACGACTGGAAGGTTTTTTGAAGGGGTTGGGGTATGACTAATTGGAACCGGAAACCAATATTTAATCTTGCAACTACATATGCAGGTGGAACGCCAAATAGAGCTGTAAGTCAGTATTTTGGTGGCGGAATTCCTTGGGTTAAATCAACAGAGCTTAACCGTGCCTCTATCGAAGATACAGAAGAAAAACTTACTGAATTAGGCTTGAAAAACTCTAGCGCTAAATACGTTCCGGCGAATAACCCACTGATGGCTATGTATGGGGCAACTGCTGGCGTTGTTAGTTGGTTATCTATCAAGGCAACTACCAATCAAGCCGTGCTAGCGATAATTCCTCAAGAAAATGTCTGTGATGCACGTTGGTTGTATTGGTCATTGGCATTCAATCGTGAAAATATTCTGTCAACAATCCAAGGCTCGGGCCAATTAAATTTAAGCAAAGGTAATATTGATAGCTTCTGTATTAGCTTTCCTCTTAATGTTTCCGAACAAAAAACCATCGCCACCATTCTCGATACCATTGACGAAGCTATCGCCGCCGCCGAAGCGCAATTAGCCAAACAGGAAAAAATCAAACAAGGCTTGTTGCAAGACCTGCTGACGCGCGGCATCGACGAAACCGGCCAAATTCGCTCCCATTGGAAAGATAGGCCGGATTTGTATCAAAAAACGGAATTAGGCGTTATTCCCAAAGACTGGGGTGTTCAAGATCTAGACTCAATGGCATCTTTGATTACCAGTGGATCAAGAAATTGGGCCGACTATTATTCTAATGTTGGTGCGTTTTTCATTAGGATAGGTAACTTAACAAGAGAAAATATAAACTTACGTTTTGATTCTATTGTGTATGTTGACTTACCCACCAATAAAGAAGGCCAAAGAACTAGGCTTAGTCCGGGGGATATTTTGGTTTCAATTACTGCCGATCTCGGCATCGTTGCTGTAATTCCTGATGATATTGGCGAGGCATACATTAATCAGCACATAGCTTTGGTTAGGTTAAACTTATCAAAGGTCAACAGTCGATTTGTTGGATATTTTTTAGCCTCCGAAACAGTGCAGAATTACATTACAAAGCTAAATGATGTTGGGGCAAAAGCAGGTCTGAATTTATCGGCGATTCGTGGTCTTTTGACTGTTGTTCCAAACATTGAAGAGCAAAACCTTATTGTCAGTTATTTAGATGATGCTGTTAATCAAACATTTGATTCAAAGCTAGAAATCAAAAAATTGCAGAAAATCAAAACCGGCCTGATGCAAGACCTGCTAACCGGCCAGCGCCGTGTCACGCCGGAATTAATCCGGCAAGTCGAAACCCTGACCGGCTCAGCCTGAAACCATGACAGTCCCCGCACGCATTGGGCTGTATCACATCACCCATATCGACAATCTGCCGGGGATTATCCGCGAGGGCGGCTTGCTGGCGCATAACGGCGTCAGCGAGGTTTACACCGACATCGCCCATCAAAACATTCAAGCCCGCCGCAACCTGACGCCGGTTCCCTGTCCTCCGGGCGGCGCGTTGCACGACTACGTGCCGTTTTATTTCTGCCGCCGCTCGCCGATGCTGTACGCGATTTACAAGGACAACATCGCCGGTTATTGCGGCGGTCAAGAAAGCATCGTGTATCTGTTCAGCGAACTGGCGCGGGTGCAACAGGCCGGCTTGACGTTTGTGTTTACTGATGGTCACGCCATTATGCAGTTCAGCGAGTTTTACAACGACGTGGCCGATCTGGATAAAATCGATTGGCCGTTGATGCAGGCCAAGCTATGGACGGATACCGATGAAGACCCGGACCGCAAACGCCGCCGGCAAGCCGAGTTTCTGCTGCATCGGCGCTGCCCGTGGTCGTTGATTTCCGGCATTGGGGTGTTCGATGAAGCCATGCAATTGCGAGTGGGAGGCTTGCTGGATTCATTAAAACCCGAGCATTTACCGCGTGTCAAAGTGCTGCGAGACTGGTACTATTAACGCCTATGATCACCTACCGCCACGGAAATTTATTGCAGTCTGACGCCGAAGCCCTAGTCAACACCGTTAATTGTGTCGGTGTGATGGGTAAAGGCATTGCCTTGCAATTCAAACAGGCGTTTCCAGCCAATTTTAATGCTTATCAAAAAGCTTGCAAAGCCGAAGCTGTACAACCGGGCAAGATGCTGGTAGTCGATACCGGCAATATGATCAACCCGCGCTGGATCATCAATTTCCCGACCAAAACCCATTGGCGCGCGCCGTCACAAATCAGTTATATCGAACAAGGCTTGGCGGACTTGGTGCGCGTGATCCGGGAAAACCATATCCAATCGATTGCCCTGCCGCCGTTGGGTTGCGGCAATGGCGGCCTGGACTGGCAACAGGTACAACCGCTAATCGAAGCCGCGTTGGCAGATTTGCCAGATGTCGAGGTGTTAATATATCCACCGCAACAGCCACCCGCTGCTGATAGCATGCCGGTGGCTACCCAACCGCCTAAAATGACCCGCGCCCGCGCACTGTTCATCAAGTTGATCGAGCAGTATTGTCTGCCGGGCTACCGGTTGAGTTTACTGGAAATTCAAAAGCTCAGTTATTTTTTGCAGGTTGCCGGCGAGCCGCTGAAACTGGATTTCAAAGCGCATTTCTATGGCCCGTATGCGGAAAACCTCAATCATGTGTTGCAACGCATCGAAGGGCATTTTATTCGCGGTTACGGCGACCGCAGCAAAGATGCCGAGATTCAGTTACAGCCGGATGCGGTGGCATTGGCCGATGAATTTTTACAGCACGACGCCGACGCTGACCAGCGTTTAGCCCGTATCAAGGCGCTGATCGAAGGCTTTGAAACACCCTACGGCATGGAACTGTTGGCAACCGTGCATTGGGTACAACGGGAAAACCCCACAGCAGACGACGCCGAGATCGTGCACCAGGTGCATCAATGGAGCCGCCGCAAACAGGCATTGATGCGTGATGCTCATATTCTTAAAGCCTTGTCGCGTTTGCGCGCCTACGGCTGGATTTCATCAACCGAGCCAAATAAAACGATTGCCTAATGGACCACAACGAAGACAGTGAAGTCGAACAACCGTTTATCGCCCAGCTACTATCCCAACCCGGACAGCTATGGCAACATGTTCAAGGCAGTAAGGACAACATAGCCGATCAGGGCCGCGAGCAGTGGCGGGATGTATTGCTAAAACCGCGTCTGTTAGACGCTTTAAAGCGCATCAACCGCGACGCCAGTGGTAAACCTTGGTTGGACGATAACCGACTCAATCAAGCGCTTAAGGACTTGGACAGGCTCAGTGCTGCAACAGGCCACGACTTGATGGAGAAAAATCAGGATGCCACGCGCTTGCTGCTGGAAGGTACAACTGTAGATGGCTTACCCGGCTGGAATGAAGGTCGCAAGCAACGCATTCAGTTTATCGACTGGTTCACGCCGGAAAACAACGATTTCCTGATCATCAATCAATTCCGCGTCGATGAGCCGGACGGCCAGCATAAAAAGTTTATCCTGCCGGATATTGTGCTGTTCGTGAACGGCATTCCTCTGGTGGTCATCGAATGTAAAAGCCCTGCCACGACCAACCCGATTGAAGAAGGCATCAATCAGTTGTTGCGCTACTCCAATCAGCGCGATTGGGTCGATGCTCGCGAAGGCAACGAAAAGCTGTTCCATTATGCGCAGTTGCTGATCGTTAGCGATTACGACGACGCGCGTCTGGCCTGCACTGGTGCGCAATTTGAGCATTATTTGCCATGGAAGGATTGTTATCCGACTGCCATGCCGACTTTGGTGGCGCAAACCGCTAAAACCACGTTGTCGCAACAGCAGATATTGATTGAAGGCGTGTTGCGCCCTGAGCGTTTGCTGGACATTCTGCAAAATTTTGTGATTTTCATGCAAGTGGATGGGCGTACTGTAAAGATTGCGCCACGCTATCAGCAATATCGTGCGGTGACCAAAGCCATACAACGTCTGGAAAGTAAACCAACACGTCTTCAGGATGGTGAATTCGACCGCCGGGGCGGGGTGATCTTTCATACCCAGGGTTCGGGCAAAAGTCTGACGATGGTGTTCTTGGTGCGGCGGATGCGCAACCATGTCGATTTACGCCATTTCAAGGTGGTATTCGTCACAGACCGGACTGACTTGCAGGATCAATTATCGGCCACCGCTGAACTGACCGGAGACGGCGTCAATATCGTGGAGCGCGTGCGCGAATTGCCGGCGGTTTTGCGTAAACCGGGGCCGGGATTGGTGTTTGCGATGCTGCAAAAATACCGCTCGCTGGATGACGACAATGGCGACGACGCGCTAGACGGTATCGGCGAATTGAATGCGTCCGAATCGATTCTGCTGATTGTCGATGAGGCTCACCGCAGCCATGCCAAAAATCTGCATGCCAATTTGATGATCGCGTTGCCGAATGCAGCGAAGTTGGGTTTTACCGGCACACCTATCGTCATCGGCAAGAAAAAACGCACGGCAGAGATTTTCGGCGATTTTATCGATCATTACACGCTGAAAGATGCGCAAGCCGATGGGGCAATTTTGCCGATTCTGTATGAGTTTCGTAACGCCAAAGGCGAAATCAAGGACGGCAAAACCGCCGATGAAATCTTTGAGGAAGTGTTTGCCAAAAAGACCTTAGCAGAACGGCAGGCGATACAGAAGAAATACGCGACCAGCCGGGCTTTGCTGGAGAGTTCTGAACTGATTAAAGCCAAGGCTCGCGATGTGATGCGGCACTACATCGAGGTGGTTCTACCCAATCACTTCAAGGCACAGTTGACCGCAACCAGCCGTAAAGCCGTGATGCGCTACTTCGATGCTTTACGCGAGGCGCGGGATTATTGGCTGGAAAAGATCGAGCAATTGCCGGAATCCATGCTGAATCTGTCTGATGAAATGCTGGAAGCGTTGGATGAAGAGCAAAGGTTTTTGGTGGAGGCGTGGCCATTACGGAGCCTGATTGCCAAATTAGAATTTGCGCCAGTGTTTTCCGCTGCTCATAACGATGATCCGGCACTAGCCGAGTGGAGTGATAAAAGCAGAATTGAACAACGGATTACACGCTTCAAAAAGCCATTTAGCCATAAAGACCCGGACAAAGCTGATCCTCTGGCGTTTTTGATCGTCAAAAATATGTTGTTGGTTGGATTCGATGCGCCTAATGAGCAGGTATTGTATATCGACCGGCGTCTGAAAGAGGATGAACTGCTACAAGCGATTGCCCGCGTAAACCGCACCCGCAGCGGCAAGAACGTCGGTTATGTGGTTGATTATGTCGGCATCGGCGGCTATCTGGCCGAGGCGTTGAGCGCGTATGCAAAGGACGACATTAGTGGCGCATTTCGTTCCGCCAAACAGGAGTTGCTGGATTTGCGCGACCGCCACGCGCGTATCATTAATTTATTCAAGGAATGGGATATTAGCGATTTGGATGACACCGTGGCGGCTGCTGAGGCATTGCGGCCACTGGACAGACGCGGCAAGTTTGTCGTCGCTTATCAGCAGTTTTTGAAAACCTTCGGTAATCTGGAACACCGCCCCGAAGCCAGACCCTATGTCAAGGATGCTAAAACATTGGGCTTTATCGCGGCACGCGCCCGGAATAAATTCGGCGACAGCAAGCTAAAAATCGCCGGAGTGGGCGACAAGGTGCGCGCGATTATCGATGAATACGTCATCAGTAAAACCATTGAATCGGGGATAGCGCCCGTTGATTTGCTGGATGGCGAGTTCAAGAAGCAGGTTAAGCGGCAACGGTCGGACCGCACTGCCGCAGAAATGATGGCACATGCCGCACGGCACTACATCCAACAGAAAAAACAGCAAAAACCAGAAGACTACACCAAGTTAAGCAAACATCTTGAAGCCATCCTGAACAAATTTAGCCAGGATGCCAAGGAACTACGCAAAGCGTTGGAAGAATTCATCAAAAATATGGAACGGCACGAGGAAGAAAACGATACCGGTTTGAATGGTCAAACCCAGTTGCCGTTTTATGTATTGCTAGTCGAAGAATATCAGCCCACCGGTGGCGAACTGACCGAGGAAATCAAAAAAAGCTTGATTGATATGGCCGTTGAAGCAGTCGAGCAAATCAGCCAGCAAATCGCCAGTGTCAACTTTTGGAACGATACACATAAGCAAAAGGAGTTGCGCCGCCTGTTGATAGAATTACTGGACTACAGCAATATTTTTGAGTTCGGGACGGTTCAAGCAACTGCTGATCGAATGTTGGAACTGGCCCGACATCTTCACCACAGATTAGTAGCGGATTGATATGCAGTTCTATCAGTCGGATGATCTAATGTTTACTGTTCAAACCAGCGCCAAACGCAAGTCGCTGGGCATCACCGTGGATCGTGATGGCTCGTTATTGTTGCATACACCTCTGAAGGTCGCTGACGCTGAAATCGAGGCGTTTATCGATGAAAAACGGCTATGGATTTATACCAAGCTAGCTGCTAAGGAATTTTTGATCGAGCAAGCCCATCCGGAACGGCGATTTATAGACGGAGAAGGGTTCTGTTATTTGGGACGTACCTATCGCTTGGTGTTGATTAATAGCCGCATTCAATCTGTGATTTTCAAATCTGGTCGGTTCTACTTGGCGAAGAACCAGCAAGATTCTGCTAGAGGATTGTTCATCGACTGGTACAAGCAAAAGGCTTTGCAACGATTGCCTAGCTTGGTATCTGAGTTTTCATCCAGTCTGGGTGTTAGAGCGATTGGGGTAAGGGTGATTGAACTAGGCAATCGGTGGGGATCGTGTTCAGATAGCGGCGTACTAAACTTTCACTGGAAAGTTATGCAATTACCGCACAAGCTTCTTCGCTATATTGTTGCCCATGAAGTAGTGCATTTACTGGAAAAACATCATTCGCTTAATTTCTGGCAAACCCTTGAGCGATTATTGCCGAATTATGCTGAACTCAGAGCTGAGTTGGGAGCGGAGGCATTGAAGTATGTACGACTGTAAGCTGTCAAAATCTGGACTTGTTACCCAACTTCAAAAATTATTCTGAATAAAATCCCGCATTAACAGACAGACTTCGACCTTTAGCGATCTATGCATAATGTCTTTTAAATGTCATTTTCAGAGCGATATTTCGGTCATTCAAAATGTGGCTTTGGAATTTCCCGGTTTGTTTATCATGCAAAATGAAGGTTAAACCGTTTAGAAAATATTGCGCTCAAGCTCATCCATTGACAATGAAATGAAAAAAGCCGTATGTTAGCCTGATCTGAATAACAACTAGTTAGACGCCTCTGTATGAGCCCAAACATGGATAGAGCCTTTCCCATCCGTAGCGAATCACACCAGCTCGAAGAGCTCTCTGAGCGGTTCTTTCGAGAGCACCTGCCAAGAAACTGGACAGCCGAAAAACCTAGAAACGATTACGGGGTTGATCTACGCGTAGATATGTTCGAGGAAAACAAAGCAACTGGGCTTGAGCTCCTCGTTCAATTGAAGTCGTCTGCTGAGCCAACTGACGCTGATACCGAGACTGTGCGACTTAAGACCTCAACCTACAACCTACTCTGGGATAAGCTTCAGGTGGGTATGCTTGCTAAGTACGTGGCAAGTGAGAAAGAAGCCTACTGGTTGTTGTTCTGCAACATTTCGACACCACCTCAAGATCAAGAAACTTTTACCATTCACATACCAAAGGCAAATCGCATTTCCACGATCCAATGGCCAAATATTCAAGCATACGTACGTAGTGTCACTGACACGAAATTAGCGGCTATGCGCCGACACAAGATAGCGACACAAAATGAAGAAGTCTAACTTATTCATCACTCGAACTTGCTTAGAGCGAGCCGGTTATGTCATACGTTAAGCCTTACAGAGAAATTCATGCAGCAGCCGATCCGAAAATTAACATTATCAAATATCGATACCATCACGGCCGACTTCTACCGTGAGCTAGCTGATATAGGTAAGTCAATCAAAGGTAAAACTGGGCTACCTCTTCTCGTTGCAATGAAACGAGAGCGGTTGGGTCATGGTCCATATCCAGACGTTACTCTCTTTGAAGCGGCGAACAGGATCATGTCTGATCTGGTGATCCTTCATGGTGTGGCGGCCCTGCTTAAAAACAAGCATTTTCCTTTCTCCGAATACACAGTTGAATTCGGAAATGAAAATAGAAACGGATTTGACATCCGCGCCAGCTCAAAGACCGAAAGTCTCGTGGGTGAAGCATTCAATGTCGCGCCCTCGTTCTTTCAGGGAAAGAAGAGCACTGCACTAAAAAAACTTCGGACGGACAACGCTGCACAAGCGACTTATCGCTTGGTCATGTTCAACTCTGAAGCGCCTCCGGCTGAATATGTAGGGCGCGAAGAGCTTGGTATCTATCAAGTTGCGGTTGATGTTTCGTCGGGTTGTGTCTCGGTGCAACCTATTCCCCATTCATTCAATGGGACGCTAGCGACACCCGTTAACGAATCTTGAGCGAACAATTTATGATTTAAAGAGGAAGCGTTTCAAGCTATTAAGGACTTCGCAGAAAAGGCTACAAGACAGGAAAAGTAACTAGCAATGATTTCTAATAAGGCGTTGCGGTGAATTTCCTACACTGAACTTGGCGTTAGATTTTCAAACCGTTACCAGATCATCCTATGAAATCGTCGAACTTACACCCTTGGCCTGTCATTAGGGGCATCCTCCTTGAACTGTCGAGCTACGATGTCCCGAAAGTAGTGGACCGTGCCGGTCTCAAGGTGAACTGGGCGCTTACAACGCAAGAGAACTACTCCGATAAGATGCGTATCGCTGCCTATCGACCTCGAATCGATGCGGTATACGACGGGCTCTCGGTGGATGAACAGCTTCGTGTGTCGTATGTAGTTGCAAGCGAACTCGCTCTTCGAGGGCACGAGGAAAAGCTGGACACCACGCTGCAAGCCATTGGTTGGCGTATCCAGGCAGGAAAGCTAACACCTGATAACGCGCCTGTTCGCGAGCTCTTCTTCTCAAAACAGACTCAGCACGACGCGTATGTTGCGGTTCGCGACATTCTTCAAACGGCCTCGAAGGCAATCACCATCGTTGACCCATATTTGGATCAAACAACTCTTGCTCTTCTTGGCTCGGCTCTTCATCCCAGAATGGTGGTTCGTCTTCTCGCGTCAAAGCTTCCATCAGATTTCGAACTTGAAGCCAATGCTTGGCTAGCCCAACACCAGGACGTCACCCTGGAAGTACGTAAAACCAAAGAGTTTCATGACCGGTTTGTTATTGTTGATAATCTCTCCTGTTGGCATGTCGGCTGTTCAATCAAGGACGCGGGAAACAAGGCGTTCATGCTCAGTGCCTTGGAAGATGAGGGCAATCGCACTGCTTTGTTGGCACAAATCGAAGGAGCTTGGCAGGCCAGCAACAAACTATTATGAACCAGAAACCTAACGAATCATTCAACCGGACCTGCGCAAAAAGCTATGCAGTCCGGTTAATTCAGCGTTCCGACAGGCAACTATAGAATATTAACCAGTCGTTTATTTCCTATCTTTAACAGGCCGATTTTGTTAAGGGTTGTCAGATGCCTGCCCTCCTGCGAAAGACTGCAAGACGCGACAGAAATTGATGGGCAGGCGTCGGACAAGCCTCGAGGGAGGAAACCGCGGGCTACGCAGCGGTGGACCAGAACA
>Ga0208392_1000076_pt1 | contig 22611 bp, 22 predicted proteins | sample LakWasMeta3_LOW4_2_FD_183855 | JGI IMG/M metagenome (GOLD analysis project Ga0208392, IMG submission 183855) | Freshwater sediment methanotrophic microbial communities from Lake Washington under simulated oxygen tension - Sediment Metagenome... | ecosystem: Environmental > Aquatic > Freshwater >... | reverse complement strand
TAAAGCGTAAGTTTCGTCGTTTGCGACTATACTTTTTTCTAGTTTATTTACGAGGTGACTAGGCCTCGGTATGCCCTGCACTGCTTTGCAACCCACGTCGAAACCTGGTCAGCCCCTTGTGTGTTTTTACTACAGTACGCGTGTGACTGAACAAACTGCAATAAAGTTCACGCGTGTTTCAATTATACGCTTTTAAAACCCCTAAATTAAACTATTTGTTGTGAGCGCGCATGATTCTGCCTTTTTCGCGTTCCCAATCACGGGCTTTTTCAGTATCGCGCTTATCGTGCTGCTTCTTACCTTTCGCCAGGCCGATCTGCACCTTAACGCGGCCTTTGGAAAAATGCATATCCAGCGGCACCAGCGTATAGCCTGCGCGTTCTACCTTGCCGATCAATTTTGCAATCTCTTCGTTATGCAGCAACAGCTTACGCGTTCTGATTGCATCTGGACGGATATGCGTAGAAGCCGCACCTAGCGGCGTGACATGACAACCGATGAGATAGATCTCTCCGCGCTGGATAATCACATAGGCTTCTTTGATATTCACACGGTTATCACGAATAGCTTTGACTTCCCAGCCTTCAAGCACAATGCCCGCCTCGTACTTTTCTTCAATGAAGTAATCAAAAAATGCTTTTTTGTTTTGTGCAATGCTCATAAAACTGAATATTTCTTGGCGTATAGCTTAAAATCTACATTTTACTCTAGTTCTGAGTTTGTTAGATTTAACGTACTCAAAGTTATTAAACTCATCAATAGAGGCAAGTTTCTAATTTGCAAGTTTCAGGGAAAAATATGGCGCAGGTCAGAAAAACAGTCATCATCAATCACTCGGCAGCACAAATGTACCTGCTGGTAGATGACGTGCTGAGGTATCCGGAGTTCTTACCCTGGTGCGGCGGCGTTGACTTGATCAGGCAGGATGAGCACTCAACAGAAGCTACACTGCATATTGCCTATCATGGACTGCATCAGAACTTTACCACTGAAAACAGCAAAACTTTTCCAAGCCACATGCAGATTCAGCTGAAAGACGGGCCTTTTAAGCACCTGGAAGGTACCTGGCAATTTACTGCGCTTAATGACGAAGCGTGTAAAATCGAGTTTTCACTCAACTATGAGTTTGCAAATCATTTTCTGGAAAAAATCATCGCGCCGGTTTTTAACCATATTGCCAATACATTTGTTGACGGCTTTGTAACGCGGGCAGACGAAATATATATAAGGGATTAAGGACACTCATGAGCAACCCCTCTGAAATTACTGTTGAAGTAGCCTATGCATTACCTGAAGAACAATTGATCGTACCGGTAAAAGTAAAAGAAGGCATCACGGCCGAAAGCGCGATTCAGGCATCCGGAATACTGAACAAATTTCCGGAAATAGATTTAAGCGTTAATAAAGTCGGCATCTTTGGCAAGCTGGTCAAGCTTGATACCGAACTCAGGCATCTGGATCGTGTTGAAATCTACCGCCCACTGATTGCAGACCCCAAGGAAGTCAGAAAACAAAGGGCGGCGGATGGGAAAATCATGCGAAAAGGTGGCGGAGATTTACCTGCTTAGTTACAAATCAATAGCAGAGCAAATCCAATAGCGTTAAGCTTTTTAAGCATGCCCAACCATACACAAAAGCATTAATGGCAACGCGCAATCTGCTCAAAACAATTTAATCACAGAATTGCTCCACATCACGCTGAGCGTCAGCTTTACCTTTGGCAATTTCATCATCACCAAGATAATGACGCTCACCCTTGTCATCTGTAGTCATTATTCTGCCGCCATTATTATATGTGGCTAAATTTTCCCTACCTGTCTTGCAGTTCGCTTGCCTGATTTTTTGTTCAGCCTGCTTGGCTTCACTTGCCTTCTTTTGGGTTTCTGCATCTTTTGCACGCTTGGTCGCAGCCTCCTCCTTGCCGACTGGCGCAGCAGCTTTTGCCTTATTCAGCTCCGCCGTGGCATTACCCTCGACAGGCGCTAAAGGAGCCTGCCCGGTAGGCTTAGGTATTTTCTTCCCCAGCATAGGTTCGTTTTTTATATTGGATGGCGGCGGCACGTCACTATAGCGAATAATGCCGTCTTTATCTTTCCATTTATAAATCTCGGCATTTGCACATAACGGCAACATTGCCAAACTCAGCAACAGCAAGCGAATTACCATAACACCACCCCTTTAATTTAAGCTTTTAAACATCTTATTGCTTATCTATACTACAAGCAAGCACAGTAAAATTTGGCAGCAAAAACATATTAATTATAGAAATATATAACACTTTACTCTCGCTAACCTGCTCATTACTCTGTATAATTTCGTTTTGGGTAAAAGGATTTACGAATGCGTTTACTGCAACAAGCACTTACATTTGACGATGTTTTATTGGTTCCAGCACACTCTAACGTGCTGCCACGCGAAGTGTCTCTTAAAACACAATTATCTCGCAACATCCAACTTAATATTCCACTTCTATCAGCTGCAATGGACACTGTAACAGAAGCGCCATTAGCAATTGCGCTGGCTCAAGAAGGTGGCTTAGGCTTTATACACAAAAACATGACTGCCATGAAACAGGCGGCACATGTTGCACGTGTCAAGCGTTTTGAATCCGGCATAGTGAATGACCCTATCACCATTCAAAGCCACATGACGGTGCGCGATGTGCTTGCGCTTACCCGCACGCACAAAATTTCAGGTATTCCAGTTGTTGATAACGGCAAAATCGTTGGTATCGTTACTAACCGCGACCTGCGCTTTGAAACAAACCTTGACCAACCTATCAGCAACATCATGACACCACGCAGCAAGCTGGTGACCGTGCGTGAAGGCGCTGCAAAAGAAGATGTAATCCGCCTGCTGCACCAATACCGTCTGGAGCGCGTACTGGTGATTGATGGTGAAGATACCCTCAAAGGCTTGATCACTGTAAAAGATATTCAAAAATCAACCGACCACCCTAATGCATGTAAAGATGCACAAGGCAGACTGCGCGTAGGCGCGGCTGTAGGCGTGGGTGAAGGCACTGAAGAACGCGTAGCTGCCCTGGCAGAGGCCGGTGTAGATGTTATCGTTGTTGATACTGCGCACGGCCACTCGCAAGGCGTGCTGGACCGCGTTACATGGGTGAAGAAAAACTACCCGCACATTGATGTGATCGGCGGCAACATCGCCACTGCCAGCGCTGCGCTGGCATTGGTAGACGCAGGTGCCGACGGTGTGAAAATCGGTATCGGCCCAGGCTCAATCTGCACCACGCGTATCGTAGCTGGTGTCGGCGTGCCGCAAATCAGCGCAATCTCCAATGTTGAAGAAGCATTGAGAGGCACTGGTGTACCGTTCATTGCAGATGGCGGCATCCGCTTCTCTGGCGATATTTCCAAAGCGATTGCAGCAGGTGCTTACAGCGTGATGCTGGGCGGCATGTTTGCGGGTACTGAAGAAGCACCGGGTGAAATCGAATTATTCCAGGGCCGTTCATACAAATCATACCGCGGTATGGGTTCTATCGGCGCGATGGAAAAAGGCTCAAGCGACCGCTACTTCCAGGACAACAACGGCAACGCTGATAAATTGGTACCGGAAGGCATTGAAGGCCGCGTTCCTTACAAAGGCAGCGTACTGGCGGTGATTCACCAGTTAATGGGTGGCCTGCGTGCATCTATGGGTTATGTAGGCTGCTCAACGATTGAAGAAATGCGCAACAAGGCAGAATTTGTGCAAATCACATCTGCCGGCATGCGCGAATCTCACGTACATGACGTGCAAATCACAAAAGAAGCACCGAACTACCGCGTTGACTAACAGCAAGTTACCAAGTGGGCGGTTATATTAACCGCCCACTTTTCATTTTAATCTTCTCAATTCCACACAATCTATGCATTCAAAAATCCTTATTCTAGATTTTGGCTCACAAGTCACCCAACTGATCGCCCGCCGTGTTCGCGAAGCGCATGTTTACTGCGAGATTCATTCATGCGAAGTGTCTGACGACTTTGTAAGAAACTTTGGTGCAGACGGCATCATTCTTTCTGGTAGCCATGCAAGCGTGTATGAAGAAGAGACAGACAAAGCGCCACAGGCCGTATTTGAATTAGGCGTGCCGGTTTTAGGCATCTGTTACGGCATGCAAACCATGGCGCAACAGCTTGGCGGCAAGGTGGAAGCCGGTCATAAACGTGAGTTTGGTTATGCCTCTGTACGCGCGCATGGCCACTCTGCCCTGTTCCGCGACATTCAAGACAGCACCAATGCTGAAGGCCACGGTTTGCTAGATGTTTGGATGAGCCACGGTGATAAGGTAACTGAATTGCCGCCAGGCTTTAAAGTGATTGCCAGCAACGACACGACGCCGATTGCCGCCATGGCGGATGAAACCCGCAAATTCTATGCGGTGCAGTTCCATCCGGAAGTGACACATACAAAACAGGGCCAGGCGATGCTCAACCGTTTTGTGCTGGAAATCTGCGCAGCCAAACCAGACTGGATCATGAAAGACCATGTTGCTGAGGCTGTAGAAAAAATCCGCGAACAAGTGGGTGATGAAGAAGTTATTTTAGGTTTATCGGGCGGCGTGGATTCAAGCGTTGCCGCAGCGTTGATTCACCGTGCGATTGGCGACCAGCTCACCTGCGTATTTGTTGACCACGGCTTATTGCGCCTGGATGAAGGCAAGATGGTGATGGAAATGTTTGCCGGCCGCCTGCATGCAAGAGTAATTCATGTAGATGCTACCGAGCAGTTCATGGGCAAACTTGCCGGCGTGAGCGACCCTGAAGCAAAACGCAAAATCATCGGTAATGAATTTGTGGAAGTATTTAAAGCCGAAGCTGCCAAACTCAAGGCTGGCGATGGCGGACACAAGGGCGCAACCTTCCTGGCACAAGGCACCATTTACCCGGATGTTATTGAATCAGGCGGCGCCAAATCTAAAAAAGCGGTGACCATCAAGAGCCACCACAACGTGGGCGGCTTGCCGGAACAGTTAGGCCTGAAATTACTGGAGCCATTGCGCGACCTGTTCAAGGACGAAGTGCGCGAACTGGGCGTGGCATTAGGCCTGCCGGCCGAGATGGTGTACCGCCATCCGTTCCCGGGGCCGGGTTTGGGTGTGCGTATTCTGGGTGAAGTTAAAATGAACTTTGCTGATTTATTACGCCGTGCCGATGCTATTTTCATTGAAGAATTGCGCAACACGGTAGACGAAAAAACCGGCAAAACCTGGTATGACCTGACTAGCCAGGCATTTACCGTATTCTTGCCAGTAAAATCAGTAGGCGTGATGGGCGACGGCCGTACTTATGATTACGTAGTTGCCCTGCGTGCAGTGGTCACCAGTGACTTCATGACAGCGCACTGGGCTGAGCTGCCTTACGCATTATTAGGCAGGGTTTCTAACCGTATCATCAATGAAGTGCGCGGTATCAACCGTGTTGTTTACGACGTTTCCGGCAAACCGCCGGCAACGATTGAATGGGAATAATAGAAGGAGATATTTATGAGTCGTGCATTTGTAAATGAAGAAAGATTTGAACAGGCTGGCGGTGAAGAGCTTGTAGAGCGCCCGATCAGCGAGCATCCTAACTATGTCACCCCAACTGGCGCACTTGAATTGCAAACACAGGAAGAAGCGCTGGTAGCAGAACTGAACAGCCTGAAAGATGCACACGACGATACTTTTTCAAAAGACAAGGTATCAGAAATCGAACGTGACCTGCGTTATGTTCGTGCTCGCCTGGATTCAGTCATTCTGGTTGACCCAAAAACACAAAACCACGACACAGTGCTGTTTGGCGCCAGCGTCGAGGTAGAAGACGAAGCAGGCAGTCGCCATACATTCCATATCGTCGGTGAAGATGAAGCGAATGCTGCCATCAACAAGGTAAGCTGGGTTTCACCGCTGGCAAAATCACTGATAGGCCACAAGGTTGGCGACTCAGTAACATGGCAGCGCCCTGTCGGTGACACTTCTTTAGAAATTCTGGATATCCACTACGAATCATGAACGTAAGCCAAGCTATTATAGAACGCCGCTCTGTCAAGGCGTACGACCCGCAGCACACAATGACAGAAGATGAAATCAGCAAACTGATGTCATTGGCGGTACTGTCGCCTACAGCCTTTAATATCCAGAACTGGCGTTTTGTCGTAGTCACAGACCCGGCACTGCGCAAACAAATCCGTGCCGCAAGCTGGGATCAGGCGCAGGTTGAAGAAGCTTCAGTGCTGATTGTACTGACTGCCGATTTACATGCATGGGCCAAACAGCCGGAACGTTACTGGGAAAATGCGCCCAAGCCAGTGCAGGACTACCTGGTAAATGCCATAGGCCAGTATTACACCGGCAAAGATCAGGTTCAGCGTGACGAAGCCATGCGCTCATGCGGCATGGCCGCCATGACTATCATGCTGGCCGCGAAAGAAATGGGCTATGACACCTGCCCGATGGATGGCTTTGATTTCGATGCGGTAGCTAAACTCCTTAACCTGCCGGCAGACCACACACCAGTGATGTTTGTAGTAGTTGGCAAGGCATTAAAAGAAGCGCAACCGCGTGGTGGTCAGTTAGCTATGAATGAAGTAGTGGTTTACAACAGATTCTGAATAGAACAATAAATCTGTTTAACCGCCGATAAACGCAGATGAACGCAGATGAAAAAATCATTAATCATTACGCAACCTTATGTTTTTAATATCAAATTTTAACTAAATAAAATTAAGAAAAAGAAGTTATCGACATTAATATCGGCGGGCATCGGCGTTTATCGGCGGTTTAAAAGAACATAATATTTTTAAGAAAGTAATACATGTTAATTAGTAACAACATCACCATGCAGTTTGGCGCCAAGCCGCTGTTTGAAAACATTTCCGTCAAGTTCGGCGATGGCAACCGCTATGGTTTAATCGGCGCCAACGGCTGTGGTAAATCCACTTACATGAAAATCTTGGCCGGCGTGCTGGAACCAACTGCTGGCAATCTCTCGCTCGATAACCATGAGCGCATGGCGTTCCTGCGCCAGGACCAGTTTGCCTACGAAGACCAGCGTGTGCTGGACGTGGTGATGATGGGCCACGAACAGATGTGGAAGGCGAATGTTGAAAAAAACGCCATCTACGCCAATCTGGAAGCGACTGAAGAAGACTACATGCGTGCCGCTGAGCTGGAAGCAGTGTTTGCTGAATTTGACGGCTACACCGCAGAAGCACGTGCCGGTGAACTGCTGCTGGGTGTAGGTATTCCTATCGAACAGCACAACGGCCCGATGAGCGCAGTGGCGCCAGGCTGGAAACTGCGTGTGCTGCTGGTGCAGGCCCTGTTTGCCAACCCTGACATTCTGCTGCTGGATGAGCCGACCAACAACCTGGACATTAACACCATTCGCTGGCTGGAAGACGTTCTGAACAACCGCAGCTGCACCATGATCATCATTTCGCATGACCGCCACTTTTTGAACCAGGTTTGTACACATACCTGCGACATGGACTACGGCAAACTTGCGGTTTATCCAGGCAACTATGATGATTACATGGAAGCCAGCACCGCAGCACGTGCGCAGCAGGCTAAAGATAACGCTAAAGCCAAGCAGCAAATTGCCGACTTACAAGACTTTGTACGCCGCTTCTCTGCCAATGCTTCTAAAGCTAAACAGGCTACCAGCCGCGCTAAACAAATCGATAAAATCAAGGTTGAAGAATTCAAACCTTCTTCACGTCAGTATCCGTTCATTCGTTTTGAATATGATGATCGCGAAAAACTGCACCGCAATGCCGTTGAGCTGAAAAAACTCAGCCACGGCTTTGACCATCTTCTATTCAATGACATCGACATGATGTTTGAAGCAGGCGAAAAAGTGGCCATCATCGGTGAAAACGGTATTGGTAAAACTACATTCCTGCGCTGCCTGGCGGGTGATTTACAGCCTAAGCATGGTGAAGTGAAATGGGCTGAAAAGGCAAAAATCGGCTATTTTGCGCAAGACCATGAATACGAGTTTGAACAAGGCGAAGACCTGTTTGAATGGATGTCAAAATTCACGCAGCAAGGTGATGATGACCAGACCGTGCGTAGCATGCTGGGCCGTTTGCTGTTCTCGGGCGAAGACACTAAAAAGTCTGTGAAAGTGCTTTCAGGCGGCGAAAAAGGCCGCATGCTTTACGGCAAGCTGATGCTGGCGCGCACCAACGTATTGCTGATGGATGAACCGACCAACCACATGGACATGGAATCTATCGAAGCGTTGAACACTGCGCTGGATAAATACAAAGGTACTTTATTCTTTGTCAGCCACGACCGTGAGTTCGTAAGCTCGATTGCTACCCGCATCCTTGAAATCAAGGCAGATGGCATTGTAGACTTTACCGGTAATTATGAAGACTACCTGCTCAGCCAGGGCGTTGAATAAGCCTGTAGTTTCAATCAGCGCTTCAATCAAGTTCGGCACCATCGCAGCCATCAAGGTAAGTATGGTGCCGAATTAACCTAAAAACAGTTTTTCATCCACGAAAAACACAAAAATCACGAAATAGAAACAAAGAGATAGAATAATTTCCACACTCACCTACTGAGTGCCAGCTTGAACATAGGTAGCCATTGGATTTTGTTCGTGTATGTTCGTGAATTTCGTGGACAACTGCTTTTTATAAAATTAACATTTACCTCCATTAAATCTGACCATTATCACAACGGCGGAACATAAAGCACACATGGCCTATACATCCGCACAGCACTGCCTGCAAGAAGTTTTTGGCTACACCCAGTTCCGCGGTGAGCAGGAAGCGATTGTCGACCACATCATTTCAGGCGGCGATGCTCTGGTGTTAATGCCCACCGGCGGCGGAAAATCCCTGTGTTACCAGCTGCCGGCACTATTGCGCGATGGCGTTGCAATTGTAGTATCGCCGCTCATCGCACTGATGCAGGATCAGGTAGACACCTTGCAGCAGTTGGGGGTATCTGCCGCGTTTCTTAATTCAAGCCTGGATGCACCGGACGCAGCAAAGATTACCGACCAATTGCTGCAAGGTGACCTGAAAATTCTCTATGTAGCGCCAGAGCGCCTGCTGACCGGCAATTTTCTGTACCTGCTGGAACAGCTTGATAGCCGCATAGGCATAGCCTTGTTTGCCATTGATGAAGCGCACTGCGTATCGCAGTGGGGGCATGATTTCCGCCCGGAATATCGCAAGCTTACAGTGCTGCATGAACAATTCCCTGATGTACCGCGTGTTGCTTTAACCGCCACAGCCGATGCACCGACGCGCGCCGAGATTGTAGAACGGCTCAATCTTGAAAACGCACAGCAATTTGTTTCCAGCTTTGACCGCCCTAACATCCGCTATCGCATCACACAAAAAAACAATGCCCGCCAGCAGCTGGAGGCTTTTCTTGAAGCTGAACACCCAAACGACGCCGGCATTATCTATTGCCTGTCACGACGCAAGGTTGAAGAAACTGCCGAGTGGCTGAAGTCTCGCGGCTGGAATGCCCTGCCCTATCATGCCGGGCTCGATGCAGGCATCCGCAATGCTAACCAGCGGCGCTTCCTGCGTGAAGAAGGCATCATCATGGTGGCGACAATTGCTTTTGGCATGGGCATAGATAAACCCAATGTGCGCTTTGTGGCCCATCTGGATTTGCCAAAAAGCATGGAAAGCTATTACCAGGAAACCGGCCGCGCTGGCCGTGATGGTCTGCCTGCCAACGCATGGATGACCTATGGCCTGGGTGATGTAGTGAGCATGCGCCAGATGCTGGACTCCGGCGACGCCCCGGAAGAACGCAAGCAGGTTGAACGGAGAAAGCTGGATGCCCTGCTCGGCTTCTGTGAATCAACCGGATGCCGCCACCAGACCATATTGCGCTACTTTGGCGAGCAACATGATGGCAACTGCGGCCAGTGCGACAACTGCCTGGAGCCGGTTGATACCTGGAATGCCACACAAGCAGCGCAGATGGCATTATCGTGCGTATACCGCACCGGGCAAAGGTTTGGCGTAGTACACCTCATTGACGTATTGCTCGGCAAGGGCACAGACCGCATCATACAATTCCAGCATCACCAGCTCAGCACTTTCGGCATAGGTAAAACACTGTCGCAGCAGCAATGGAGCAGCGTCTTCCGCCAGCTGGTAAGCGGTGGTTTTCTTGAAGCAGATATAGAAGCTTATGGCGGTTTGAAGCTCACCGGGATGGCACGGCCTGTGCTCAAAAACGAAACTGAAGTATGGCTGCGCCGTGATGAAGATACGGCAAAACGCAAATCCAGCAAGGCTGAACGCGGTGCCCGGGTTAAAGAAGGCTATGCCGAAGCAAATGAAGACCCGCTCTGGCACGCACTCAAAGCCAAGCGCACCGAGCTTGCAAAAGAACAAGGCGTGCCGCCTTATGTCATATTCCATGACAGCACTTTATTGGAAATCCTTAACCAGAAACCCGGCAGCCTGACTGATATGGGCAACATCAGCGGCATAGGCCAGGCCAAGCTTGCACGCTACGGCGACGACTTTTTACAGGTACTGGAAGATTTTGCCAACGGCGCCGGGTAAATAAACGCCGGACTTGGTAAAAATATGCAATTTTAGATTACCGTGAACTTGGTAAAGTGTTGTAAAATTACGTCCGGCGGGCCTCCCCGCATTGTGAAGTAGCCAATCTGGTCAGGTGCGGAAGCAAGCAGCCACAACTATTGAGCAAGTGCCGGGGTAAAGGCTCGCCACTTCTTTTGCAGATTACATTTTGAATAGCAAAAACCACAAAAAAATCCCCCAAACTTACAGACGAAAAGACGTTTTTCAGCTACAGTTTAGGCTATGTCATATCAAGTTCTAGCGCGTAAATGGCGCCCAAAATCCTTTGAAACTCTGGTCGGACAAGACCATGTGGTACGCGCGCTCACCAATGCTCTAGAGCAGAACCGTCTGCATCATGCCTATCTGTTTACCGGAACCCGCGGTGTAGGTAAAACCACCCTCGCCCGTATTCTTGCAAAATCGCTGAACTGCGAGACTGGCATCACTGCCAAGCCTTGCGGCGTTTGCAATGCCTGCCTGGAAATTGATAAAGGCCGTTTTGTTGACCTGATCGAGGTCGATGCGGCAAGCAACACACAGGTAGATGCCATGCGCGACCTGCTTGATAACGCACAGTACGCGCCTACTGCCGGCCGCTTTAAAGTCTACATCATCGACGAAGTACACATGCTGTCAAAAAGCGCTTTCAACGCGATGTTGAAAACGCTGGAAGAGCCGCCGGCACATGTTAAATTCATACTCGCCACAACTGACCCGCAGAAAGTACCCGTTACCGTGCTGTCGCGCTGCCTGCAGTTCAACCTGCGCCAGATGGCCGGCACGTCTATTACCGGCCACTTGCAGAACATACTGGGCCAGGAAAACATTCAATTTGAGCCAAGCGCACTGCACCTGATTTCGCGTGCGGCAGCCGGCAGTATGCGCGATGCGCTCTCACTCACTGACCAAGCCATCGCCTATGGCGGCCAAACAGTCAATGAAGCCGAAGTGCGCACCATGCTCGGCGCCATCGACCAAAGCTATCTTTATCAGCTGATTGAGGCATTGCTGGCGCAGGATGGCGGCAGCGTCATCAGGCAGGCCAAGCTGATGGAAGAGCGCAGCATTTCATTTGAAGCGGCGCTCAATGATTTTGCGCAGCTTTTGCACCAGATTGCAATTGCACAGACCGTGCCTGAAACGGTGGCGGATGATTTGCCTGAACGTGAAGTGCTGTTGTCGCTGGCGCAGAGAATACCGCCTGAGACTTTGCAGCTTTACTACCAGATTGCGCTATTAGGCCGCAGGGATATTGGCCTGGCACCTGATGAATTTGCCGGCTTCACCATGAGCCTGCTGCGCATGCTTGCATTTACGCCAACCGAAGGAAATGCTGCTGGCAACAGCAAGCCGGCACAAGCAGCGCCTGCTGCTGCACGTCCTGCTCCAGTCAATAGCCCAGTAAAACCCGTTGCAGCAGAGCCTGCTGCAACGAGAATTGAGCAGGCGCCAACTGAACCGGCCCAAGCTCAAACCAAAGACGCTCCTGTAGAAACTTTTAACCAGAAAACGGCTGAAGAAGCACCGCCAGCAGAGTTAGCAGATGTGAGCGAACCGCATGCAGCCAGCAATTTCAACGGAAACTGGCGCGGACTGGTAGATGAGCTGAAACTGGGCCTGGCACGTGAACTTGCCAAGCATTGTGAACTGGTTGCCTATGATGAAAACAGCATTTCACTGAGCGTGCCAGAAGCGCAAAAACACTTGTTATCGCCAAACTATCAGGAAAAACTGGGCAGCGCGATTACGCAATATTTCGGCAAAAAGGTCAAGCTGCAATTTGGCATAGGCGGCACCGGCAACACACCAGCCAAACAGATCTTTCAAGAAAAAGCACAGGCACAGGCCAACGCAGAAAGCGCCATTGAAGAAGACGGTTTTGTACAGGCATTGATCAATGATTTTGGGGCAACCATTATCCCCAACTCTATCAAACCCATTTAATAAGTCTAATTTCGTTATGATGACTAATACTTAACGTGGTGATTTGTCCACGAAAAACACAAAAGTCACGAAATAAAACTATGTAATAGCCTATTGCTCCGAACAGGAATTTGATTTAAATGCAACATCATTCGGATTTTGTTCGTGTTTTTAGTGTATTTCGTGGAAGAACTGATTTTTATAGACTTTCGTCACACACTGAATTTTTAAACTATTAATATTATTTAAGGAGATAAAACATGATGAAAGGCGGCATGGGCAATTTAATGAAGCAAGCCCAGCAAATGCAGGCAAATATGCAAAAGGCTCAGGAAGAGCTGGCTAATATCGAAGTTGAAGGCATTGCAGCCAACGGCTTGGTAAAAGTGCAGATGACCTGCAAGAACGAAGTAAAACGTGTGACACTGGATGACAGCGTGATGGACGATAAAGAAACGCTGGAAGACTTATTAGTGATTGCATTGAAAGATGCGACTGCCAAAGCTGAGGCAACCTCTTCTGCACGCCTGTCTAGCTTTATGCCAGCCGGCATGAAACTGCCATTCTGATTTCCTGATTCCACATCAATGAAAAACCCACCTGCGCTTGAGCAGTTAATCGAGAGTCTACGCTGCTTGCCCGGCGTAGGCCCAAAGTCTGCCCAGCGCATGGCATACTACCTGCTGCAGCGCGACAGGCAAGGCGCCAGCAGGCTAGCACTGGCACTGGATAATGCCTTGCAGGTGGTTGACCACTGTAAGCTATGCAACACCTTTAGCGAGCAGCCAATCTGCCCACTGTGCGAATCCACACAGCGTGACAGCACTGTACTATGCGTGGTAGAAATGCCTACCGACCTTATGATGCTGGAAAGCACGCGTGCTTTTTCGGGCATGTATTTTGTGCTGATGGGAAGGCTGTCACCGCTTGATGGCGTAGGCCCCAAGGAAATCCATCTCGACAAGCTCATCAAACGCGCTCAGGACGGTGTTGTGCAGGAAGTGATACTTGCCACCAATTACACCGTGGAAGGCGATGCCACTGCGCATTACATCAGCGAACTGCTGCGCGCCCGCGGCATCAAGGTTAGCCGCATCGCACGCGGCATGCCGATGGGCGGTGAAATCGAATACGTAGACAGCGGCACCCTCGCACAGGCCATGCTGGAACGCCGTACCGTCTAGTTAATGGCAATCAACAAATGATGATGCGCCAGGCCAAACGCCGCGCATAAACCTACCAGCTTGATAATGTTCAGGTTCTTTTTCACCAGGAGCCATAACGCCAGCACAGCCAGCGACACAGCCACCAAATCAATGTTGCTATATGTGTCCTGCGGAAAAAATACATGCTGCGCAAAAAACATCGCCAAGCTCAGAATCACGCCTACGACTGCAGCCGTTATTGCGGTGAGCGGCGCAGACAATCGCAGATTATTCTGTGTAGATTCAATCAGCGGCGCACCGATAAAGATAAACAGGAACGACGGTAAAAATGTGAAAAACGTCACGACACTTGCCGCAACAACCCCTGATAAAAACAGGCTGTCACTGCCCAGCACCGCTTGTGACCATCCACCCACAAAACCGACAAAAGCCACCACCATGATCAGTGGCCCAGGGGTAGTTTCACCCAAAGCCAGACCATCTATCATCTGGTGCGGCGTCAGCCAGTGGTAGTGCTCTACGCCACCCTGGTAAAGGTAAGGCAGCACCGCATATGCGCCGCCAAAAGTCAGTAGTGCGGCTTTAGTAAAAAACCAGCCCATTTGCGTAAGGGTTGCCTGCCAGCCGTAAATCAGGGCAAGGCTACCCAGTGCCACACCCCAGATTGCAAGGCCGGCAGCCAGCCATTTCAGCATTTTTTTAAGGCTGAATCTAGCATGTGGCGGTGATGGCGTATCATCATCAATAATGGCTCTAGTGTGCTGTTTATGGCTGGCCGCATGCGCTTTCATGACATTCAGCAGACTGGGGAAATAATGGTGCACCACAGAGCCAATTAAAGCGGCTGCCAGAATGACAAAAGGAAAAGGCAGCTGAAATAACGTGATGGCCGCAAAAGCCAGAAATGCGATACCCCAGAGCAGTTTATTCTTGAGCACACGTGAACCAATCCTGTAGGCAGCAAACAGCACTATGGCGACGACTGCCGGCTTAACGCCATTGAGCATTGCGGCCACTTCAGGCAAGTTACCAAAGCGCATATAGATGAAGCTTAAAGCAATCAGAATCAACAAAGACGGCAGCACAAAAAGGCCGCCGGCAATAAGCCCGCCCCATGACCTGTGCATCAGCCAGCCGATATAGGTAGCCAGCTGCTGCGCCTCAGGCCCCGGCAATATCATGCAGTAATTCAATGCATGCAAGAAGCGTTTGTCTGAAATCCAGCGTTTTTTATCGACGAGGTCATGATGCATCATCGCAATTTGTCCGGCGGGCCCGCCGAAGCTTAACAGCCCAAGCTTGAACCAATAGGCAGTGGCTTCACGCAAAGTTGGTGGGGTCAAATCCGCATGTGACAACCCTTCTTGGTGAATATCAGCCATTAGATAAGCCTTAACAATTCCAAAGGTGAATTAACGGAAACATCAGCGCCCCACTCTGCCGGCCGGTCATCCTCGCCCAAATAACCATACAAAGCGACCACTGTCTGCATGCCGGCAGCCTTGCCGGCCTGAATGTCACGCTCGGCATCACCGACATACCAGCACTTTTCCGGGCTTACCCCAGCCTGCTCGCAGGCAAGAAACAGGGTATCAGGATGCGGTTTTGGGCGTGCGGCATCATCACCGCTCACTACGCAGGCTGCCCGCTCCATGAGGCCGATATTCTGCAGCAAGGGCTGCGTGAAACGCCGTGGCTTATTGGTCACCACACCCCAGGGCATGGTTCTTTTATCCAGCGTATCCAGCAGTTCGGCCACACCGTCAAACAGAACAGGCTTGCGTGTCAGTACCTGGTCATACAGTGCCAGATACTCTTCACGCATCGACTCAAAATCATCATCTTCAGATGACAAGTCAAAACCAACTGCCAGCAAACCTTTAGAGCCATGTGAAGCGTAAGGACGAATCACTTCCAGCGGCAGCATTGCCAAACCGTGGCGCTCACGCTGCAAATTAAGTGCATATCCCAAGTCATGCGCGGTATCAACCAGAGTGCCATCTAAATCAAATAGAATCATTTAAAAATCACCAATATCATTCAGCAAGCTGAGTGTGCATGAGATAGTTCACAGAAACATCATCACCCAAGGAATAATGCTTGGTAATCGGGTTGTAACTCATGCCACGCAGGCCGGAGATATCCAGCCCCGCATTTCTGGCCCAGCTCGATAACTCAGACGGCTTGATAAATTTGGCATAGTCATGCGTGCCTTTAGGCAGCATGTTCAGCACATATTCAGCGCCTAGCACTGCGAACAGATAAGCTTTAGGCCCTCTGTTGATAGTAGAGAAGAACACCGAGCCTCCGGGCTTTACCAACCTGGCGCATGCAGCCACAATTGCCGCAGGGTCCGGCACATGTTCAAGCATTTCCATACAGGTCACTACATCGAAACTGGCAGGCCGTTCTGCAGCCAGCTGCTCGACAGCAATCAGCTGGTAATCTACTTTAGCGCCACTTTCCAGCTGATGCAGTTTAGCTACGTTGAGGGCCTTGGTACCCAGATCAATGCCCACTACGTTTGCACCTTTGAAATACATGGATTCAGACAGAATCCCACCGCCACAGCCTACATCAAGCACATGCTTACCCTGCAGACCAACCAGATTGTCGATGTATTCGAGCCTGAGCGGGTTGATTTCATGCAGCGGTTTGAACTCGCTGTTTTTATCCCACCACTTGTGCGCTAAATCACCGAACTTCTGCAACTCCAGACTATCTGCATTTAATGTTTGTGCTGTTTTAGTTTCGGTTGCCATTTTTGAATAATTTCCTTTAATTCCATTGGTTCTATGCCGGCATAAATGCCATTGCTATAACGTAATTCACCTGCAACCCAGGTATGGGTCACATGTTCCCGGCCACAGGTATAGACCAAATGCGAGATTGGGTCATAACATGGTGACACAGTCAAAGCAGTAAGCTTAACCGCCACTATATCTGCCTGCTTGCCTATTTCAATCGTGCCTATCTTTTCATCCAGGCCTAATGCTCTGGCTGCGTTAACCGTTGCCAGCTCCAGCGCCTGATGTGCCGGCAGCACTGTTGGGTCTTCGCTTGCCCCCTTGGCCAGAAGTGCAGCAAGGCGCATCTCGGCAAACATATCCAGCCTGTTATTGCTGGCAGCACCATCTGTACCGATACCAAGATTCACTTTGCTTTTCAGCAAATCAGCTACCGGAGCGATACCGCTGCCCAGCTTTAAATTTGAACTTGGGCAGTGCGCCACATTGCAGCCAAACTCTGCAAGCATATCAATCTCATGGGGCAATAAATGTACGCCATGTGCCGCTGTAAAACCAGGCCCCAGCAAGCCCAATGCTGCCAGCCGCTGCATGGGCCTGATTCCGTATTGCGTTTCACTCTGGCTGATTTCATCCCGGGTCTCGTGCAGATGCGTATGAATGCCTAAACCCAGCTGCTCTGCGTAGGTAAGCACTTTTTCAAAGGTCTGGTCAGAAACCGTATACGGCGCATGCGGTGCAATGCATGAAGTAATCATCGCGTTGCTGCGCCAGCTATCGTGCGCCTCAAACCCCTTCTGCAGATAATCATCGGCATCAGATGCATAACTGTTTGCAAACTCAGATACGAACAAGCCCAGATTGGCACGCATGCCAGCCTGATTTACCGCCGCAGCAGTAGCTTGTGGGAAGAAATACATATCGTTGAAGCATGTAGTACCGCCGCTCAGCATCTCTGCACAGGCATGCAGGGATGCATCTCTGACGTAATCATCAAAAACCACAGCACGCTCGGCAGGCCATATATGGTCATTGAGCCATGTCATTAAAGGCAGGTCATCCGCAATGCCACGCATTAAATTCATGGCGGCATGGGTATGCAGATTAATTAATCCTGGAATCAGGATATGCTCATCCAAGCTACATACATTGGCACTCGTATAGCGCTTTCTGGCTTCAACAGTCGGCAGCAGGTCAATAATTGCATCTTTCTGCACGATTACAGAATAATTCTCCAGCAAGGGAGTATTGGCTGCAACGGTTGCTATCCAGCGCGCCTCAAGAATAATATCTACGCCTGCCAAAGCCGGCTCTAAGTGTTTCAAAGTCATGTTGTACATTCTACCAATAAAAAAGCCTCGCAATTGCGAGGCTTTTTCCTAATTACTTAAATTTTAATAATTTAAGGTATCAGATTGTATTACTTGCACTCATTTACTGGGTGCTGTCTTTCACCGTGAATTTCAACACGGCGGTTAGGTGCCAGGCACTCAACCAGTTTTTTACCTTTAACGCCTTTGCACTCAACCAATGGTTGTGATTCGCCTTTACCTACAGCGCGGATACGGCTAGCATCAATACCGTGAGAAACCAGATGCTGCTTAATTACTTCAGCACGTCTTTCTGACAGTTTCTGATTGTATTGCTCTGAACCGATACGGTCAGTATGGCCAGTCACTACAACAACATCAAACTCTGGATGCTCTTTTAATGTAGTCACAACATCATCAACCTCGGCAACAGCGTCACCATTCAGCTTGAACTTGTCAAAACCGAACAATCTTTCAGCCTGCAAAGTCACAGTCTGGAATTTTGGCTGGCAAGCTTCTGGAGCAGGCGCTGGAGCAGGCACCGGTGCCGGCGCTGGTTCTGGAGCAGCCACTGGAGCTGGTGTCGGTTCAACTGCAGCAACAACTGGAGCTGGTGTCGGCGCGCCAAAGCGGAAAATAGCGCCTAAGCTTAACAATGTATTGCCGATTGTATTTGTGCTCTTATCGAAAACGCCATTGTCTGTTGTAGTTCTTGCACGGCTCCATTGATGGCGCAAGTCAGCTTGCAAGCCGAATGTGTCATTGAACAGGTATTGTGCACCCACGCCCACATTGGCTAACCATGATGTTTTTGCAGCACTTGCATCATTTGGTGCAGGAGCACTGTAATCAACATCATTACGGGCAACACCTAAACCTGCCAGCAAGAATGGACGGAATTTATCGCGGCTGAACATGTACAGTGCATCAACACCTAAAGTAGTCTGCTTATAACGGCCGCCTACACCAGGAATTTTAGTATCTTCACCAGCACGGTTATAACCTAAACCGCCCTGAATATCCCAGCTTGGAGATAATTCTTTACCTAATTTGATAAAAGCACCGCCGCCGTTATCAGCTTCAAGGTCGCTATCTGTATGCATATAGCTTACACCTGGTACTGCATACCAAGCGCCACGGTACATGTCTTCTGCCGCAGCTGCGAATGCAGTAAGACCTAGCGTTGTTGCAACTGCAACAGCAATAATATTTTTCTTCATTGGTTTTGCTCCTGAATTATTAAACCCCACCTTTGCATGATACGCACACAGCCCGCCAAGTGCAATGCAGAATTCCATACCTGCCTTAGGTTTTGTGAACTTTTGTTGCTTTTATGCAACACGTTTTACATGCTTTGACGTATCGCCAGAATTTTATCAGAATCAATCGGTGAATTGCGCAGATTATTAACGCAAACTCCGCCTCTGAACCCCACATAATTTGGGTTGATTTCCTTAATAGTCACTACATGTTGTAGTTTGAGCGAGCCTGCCAAACCAAACATCAAGCCATAATCCTGCAAAGTTTTTGCCATCGTTTTGATAAAATCAATTGAATGGTAATCAAGGAATGTTGCTCCGTTTTTTGTCGCCGTATCTATCATCACGCCATAAAAACCTGCGTTCTTAATGAGCGTCAATAAACCATCCGGATAGCTGTGCTCAGCAAACAATACCGCGATCAATTTAACGTCTTTTGCAGTTAATGATTTTAATCCATTGAGGCAGCGTTCGTAATCTTCGAATTGCAGGCCTGGCTCGGTAAACAGCCCTATTTTCACGATATCAACCTGTGTTGCCAGCAAACGCCCCACCTGCTCTGTAATTAAATCGGGGCACAATGGCAGGTCACCAATCGTGGCGCTGGTGACCTTATCCCCGTAAACAGTTTGCGCTTTTACAAAACGAACAACCTCTGCAACCCTATCCAAAGGCAAAGCACCTAAAGCACCATAGGCCGGGTCTTTAAGGTCAATCATGTCAGCCCCGTTGGCCAATGCGACCTGCGCCTCTTCTATGCTGGTCACGCTGATTAGAATTTTTGTCATCACGGCAGGCTAAGCCAGGTTTTCATCATTTAAGGCAGCTTGATGGTTACTCACGGCCTCAGTCAACCAAGCCCACGCTTCAAGCTCTCTGGGGCCGGCTGTTTTTTCAATGGCAATTGCCAGGTAATCCATTTCCTGGCGGATTTTTTCCATAGGCAGCCTTTTCAGCCTGCTGACCAGCACAGCCAGCTCAATAACTGCTGCCTGCGCACGATTAAACCCCTGAAAAGCCTTGTGCTGCACCTCATGAACCACTTCAAGATACAGCTGCGGCCTGATTGCATCATCTTCAACTTTAACCAGCTTCAGCTCTTTGTGCACTAAGGTATCTGCAAGCCTGAACCCTGTCACCTTCTCTGTTGGGGTAAGGCTCCAGACATTACGCCCTGTTAAGGCGCCGGCAAATACCCGCACATCATCTGTCAAGTTAAGCACAGCCTGTCTGCTGGACAAGATATTATCCAGCGTTGCAGATGGCTTGAATGGTGAAATCACCACCAATCCTTCTTGCAGGCGTATGCCAAAAGGCGTGACATGGACATCACCCTGGGGATTGATACTGCTTACTATCGTCTCGAAGATCATGTTTTTGCTTAGTTTTCAGTTGGATGATTTATTTTTATTACGCTTTTCCTTCAGCGATGCTTCTCGATGCGTCGTTTTTCCTGTGGTATCCTCCGGCATCCCTTCAACACCCCACTCCAGCGCCTGATCCTGCACATAACGTTTTTTAAGCTGCCAGGCAATTTGGGCGCGGGCAAGCTCGACCCCCAGATAAAATGCATGCGAGGCATCATCATCCACCTTCAAATTAGGGTACAGCGCAAAAGGATCCGTATTTTCAAATAAACCATCACGGTTATAGATAAACAAACCCTCTTCACCTACCTGTATGCGGAAGCTAGGGTCTTTAATCTGCGCGGCGATTTCCCTGATTTCATCAGCACTGTAAGTAAAAGGTCGCCTGTCATGCAAGCCCAATAAGCCGTTACTGTAGCCTCGCGGCAGCCTGTCATCGCGCTTTGCGGCAAACATCATACGACGGGCGACATCAGCCTCTGCAATAGCATTTACCGCATGCGGGCTGACAGAAGTCGCCAGCACGGCATTAATACCAAGCTCGCTAATCATGCCGAACAATATGGCATTAATGCCCGTAGTGTCGGCATCCGTGAGTTCAGTCAGATTACCAATGCCCATCATGATTTGAATGCCAGGGTATTCTTTGCGCAGTTTCTGGTAGCGAACGATTGAGTCGGTTAAACCAAAGTGAATCGGGTCAAGAATTGGATCAGCAATAAATGCCCGGCCGGCTTTCAGGCAGGCATCTATAGCCCGGTAAAGTGACGGCAGGCTATGCGGCTTAGCCGGAATCAGCACCGGAGTTGCTGCAACCTCATCTGCAATCCATAAGGTTTTTTCAGTCAGGCTTAACAAAAAGTCGGCACCTGCGTGGCCAGCTACGAGCAAATCATCGGTATTCAATGAATCTACGCTCACTTTAAAACCAAGCTGCTTCAGCGCTATTACCGCATCAGCCAGATGCGGGAATGGTATGGCAGGCAGGCAGCCCAGATCAATAACATCTGCGCCCTGCACCTTGAACTGCTGCGCTTTCCTGACAATACCCTCAACGCTTAAATAAGGTGCATCAACTATTTCAGCAAAAATATTTACGCTGTATTGGCTTAAATCCGGCGCGACACCGGCATGGCCGAAATACTGTGGCAGGTCTTTAAGGTCATCCGGGCCACGCTCTACCGGCACGCCATATTGCTTCTCAAGTGCTGTCAGATCTCCCTGACACAGGCCCGGAACGATCACCTTGTCGGCATCTCCGGCCTCTTTTAGCCTGCGCGAAATCAGGTCCGGCGTCATCAGGGCTGCAACAGAAACGCCAATCTGCTCTATGCGGTATTTGAATGGGGTGGTCTTGGGGTTATCTTGCACCTCACTCAGCACTTTATTGAGGCTTTTTTCTGCAAGTTTCCCAGTCAGAAAGAGAAGGTTTTTAGTCATAACGAAAGCTAGGCAATAGCCAGCAGTCTAGCCTTGATACTGGCATTGAGGTTTTGCATGTCGTCAACGACAGTGGTCGATTCAAAAGTCTTGAGCTTAGCGATGTTATCCAGGTCGATTGCACGCGGATAAACCTTTACCAGCTTATCGCGGGGCGCTTCCGACTCAAGCTCTGGTGCGGTATCGCAGGCAAAAACGATGCTCGGCACACGCGTTTTACCGGCTTGTGCGTATAGATTGGTTACCAGGCTGTCCGAAAAGCCATACGCCATCTTAGCGATAGTATTTGATGTAGCCGGTGCAATCACCAATGTGTGGTATTTACCATGGTAAAATAGCTCGACCGGTACGCTGCTGGCAGTTTTGTCCTGATAGACACGGTGCCCGGTGCTGATTAACTGCTTCTGGAATCCGTATTGCTGAATAATCTCTGCGGCAGCCCTGCTTAAAAAAACATCGACATCTTTCAATGTTCCCAAGATGGCAAGTGATTCACGCAGGTAATGTCCGGAGCCGGTAATGGCCCATGCAAGGCGTTGATTCATTTGATTACCAACTTTCATACTGACACCAGCAGCATGGCTGGCTTACAAAACGTATTGAAGAATAAACGCCTGACTGAACGACCATCAGGCGCCAATAAATCAATTAAGCAAATGGATGTTCAATCACGATAGTTTCATCACGCTCTGGGCCTGTAGAAACGATTGCAATCGGAACGCCGCATACGGCTTCCAGACGTTTCAGGTAGTTTTGCGCATTTTTTGGCAAACCATCCCAAGTCTTCACACCGAATGTACTTTCAGTCCAGCCAGGCACGGTTTCATAGATTG
>Ga0208392_1000075_pt1 | contig 22743 bp, 26 predicted proteins | sample LakWasMeta3_LOW4_2_FD_183855 | JGI IMG/M metagenome (GOLD analysis project Ga0208392, IMG submission 183855) | Freshwater sediment methanotrophic microbial communities from Lake Washington under simulated oxygen tension - Sediment Metagenome... | ecosystem: Environmental > Aquatic > Freshwater >... | reverse complement strand
TTTTCAAGAACCACAACTACGCCTTTGTTAAACTTTTAGCATTTCGTATTCAAATATCCCTGGCTTATCAGATTATGGCCGTTGCCGTTGGCTGGCATATCTATGAAATCACGCGCGACCCGCTGTCACTTGGCCTGATAGGCCTAGCTGAAGTGATTCCTTACTTTGCATCTGCACTTGTTGCCGGGCATGCGGTTGATCACTATTACACACGGCGCATGTTCGGTACTTTATCGGCTGCTTTGCTGTTTATTAACGCGTTTACACTCACCGCACTATCTTTCGGCTGGCTAAGCGGCAATGAGACATTATGGATTTATAGCTCGATTGCATTTACCGGTTTTGCACGTGCTTTTATTGCACCGAGCTACAACACTTTATTTGCAATCATCGTGCCTAGAAAACAGTTTGTGAAAGCCGCAAGCCTGGGCGCTACGGCATTTCAGGCAGGGCTGGTGCTGGGCCCGGCCATTGGCGGCTTTTTAGTCGGGTTCGCCAGCAAGGCCATGGCTTATGGCATTTCCAGCGCGCTTTGCCTGGGGGCGATGCTGGCAATGCTGTCGCTCAAGATCAATGAGCCCAGAAACTCGGCAAGCACGCCACTGTTATCCAGCATCAAACAGGGGTTGGGCTTTGTCTTCAGCAATCAGGTGGTACTGGGCGCAATGTCGCTGGATATGTTTGCCATACTGTTTGGCGGGGCGGTTGCCATGCTGCCGGCTTTTATACACGACATTTACCAACTAGGGCCAGAAAGCCTGGGCATATTGCGTGCAGCGCCTGCAGTTGGCGCCATTGCAGCCGGCCTGTGGATTGCCCGCCACCCGATTAACCTGCATGCCGGGCGCTGGCTGCTGAATGCAGTAGCAGGGTTTGGCCTATGCATCATCGGCTTTGGCCTCACCAGCAGCTATTGGGTTGCGGCATTGTTACTGCTGCTTTCCGGCATTTGTGACGGTATTTCAGTGGTGCTGCGGCAAACCATCATGCAGCTTGCCACCCCAGACCATATGCGTGGCAGGGTTGCAGCCATCAATGGCATATTTATCGGCTCTTCAAACGAGCTGGGCGCATTTGAATCAGGCACTACCGCACGGCTGATGGGGCTGGTACCTTCGGTGATATTCGGCGGCATCATGACATTGTCTGTAGTGGGCATCACCAGCAGGCTGGCACCAAAATTACGCAAGCTGGAATTGCAGCAGCTGCATTAAGATTACAGGCTGCGCCGGCATGCGAACCCACAAGCAATGCGCCATGAGTAATGCGGAATATAAGCGATGCGAGATTTAGATGAATTATTTGCAGCCTTGGCCAAGTCTACGTTCCGTGCCGGATTCAAGCTGAACGCCAAAGATCTGGCTTACCTGCAGCAAAAAGGTTTATCCAGCGTGCTGGACCATGCTGAAGATTTCATTCAAAGCCGCTTGGCTCCCGCCGTAATTGCCAATGACGGCAAGCAGACGCCCATGCGCGGCCACCCGGTTTTTGTGGCACAGCATGCTACAGCCTGCTGCTGCCGGGGCTGCCTGCAAAAATGGCACCAGATTCCGCAAGGGCGCGAACTTACCCAGGCCGAGCAGGCTTACATCGTGGTTGTGCTGGAAAAATGGCTCAGCGAAAAAGCCTGACTATACGCAATAACTGCACACATTAGCCGAAGGTACCATCAACCCTGGGCTTGTATAGTATGGGTGCGTAAATCACCACAAATATGGCAAACCCTGTTACCCACAGCGCCGCTGAAATCAGCAGCCAAGTCACATAATGCTGCATCGCCAGCATTGGCAATACAACGCGGAACAAGGCGCTGGCAGCAATGGCCGCAAAAACCAATTTCATCCAGGGCGAGGTGCTTTTAATGTCGCGCCCGGTATGCCCCAGCGCCACGCGTGACATCATGGCAACAGTCATCAGGCCGACACCGCCAATGGTGAACATGTGCAAAGTCAGAATCGCAGGAATCCCCAGCTGCGCCTGCAAACCGTAGAACAGAAAACCGAAATTGATGAGCCATGATGACAGGTACAGGCTCCACAGCAAGGGCACGCGCCACAGCGCAGGGGTGTGCCAGTTGGCCAGGCGGTAGCTATTCAGCACAAACAGCCCCAGTGCGAAAGCCGGTGTGATATAGGCCGCGTGCACGAACACCTCATTGATAAACAAACCGAGAAACAGCACCAGAATGGCAATATCTACAAACCTGGATTGCTTAAGCTGTATTTTATGGTCAACAAGGTGCGCCACGCCGCGCTCAATAAAAAATGGAATCACACGGCGGCCTATCATCAGAATCAGGCTCACAACCAGAAATACCGCACCGTTGATGGCGTAAAGCATACCGCTGCTCAATACCTCAAAAGCACCCAGGTAAAAGACTACATTGCCTGTCCATAACAGCAGCACTTTAGATACCACTGCCAGCTGCTGCCACTGTTTTGCCCTGATAACAGGGTAGGCAATGGCCACGGCCAGCGATATACCAAATGCAAGGTCTGCCAGCGCAGCCCAACCCAAAAAGCTGGTGCCAAACAGAAACAGCACGCGTGCCGTACACCATAGTACAAACAGTGCCATCAACGATTTACCATGCAGGGTCTGCACGCCAGTCCAGTTTCTGACTGCTGTGAGCAGAAACCCGGCAATTACCGCCATGCCGTAACCGTAAAGCATCTCATGTGCATGCCACTGGCTGGGGGTGATATGGCTGATCTGCACATTACTATGCGAGGTGAAAATCAGCATCCACCAGACAATGGACAGCACTGCAAAAACACCTGCCCCAAGAAAGAATGGACGAAAGCCGAGGTTAAATAAAGCCAGGCGTTTAGCCTGCGCTGGTTTATTCATCTGAATCTGTACCACTGCCATAAATAACCTCGTCTTTGTTTGGGACAATCACTTGCGTGATGAAAACCACATAGCTACACTTTTTTCAGGAACTCGGCTTTCAGCAGAAAATTACCCGAGTCGGTTTTGCAATCTACACCATGGTCACCACCCACCAGGCGGATACTTTTCACTTTGGTACCCATTTTCAGCACAGTTGATGAACCTTTTACTTTCAGGTCTTTAATCAACACGACTGCGTCGCCATCGGCAAGCACATTGCCGTTAGCGTCTTTAATCACGGCGCCAGCATCTTCATCTTCTGTGCTGGCGGCGATTGGCCATTCAAAACCGCAGTCGGCGCACACATAGTTGTCGCCATCCGGGTAGGTGTTTTCCAAGGTACATTGCGGGCATGCAGGAATACTAGACATTGCTTTAAACTCCATAAAAATTAATTACTTACAATATTTCTCGCAAGCTACCAGCCGCCGGCTGATGCGCGCTTATTATTTTTATTGGTGCCGCCCACGATTAACCAGTGCCCGATTATAATCCCTGCACACCATCGCATCACCCCTTTTGGTCAAGAAATCCGTTAAACTTCAACGCTAATTTCCAGGAGATATGCACGATGTTAACCATCTTTGATGCCACCATTCCCCCGCTCAAGCGCACGCTTGGCAATTTAGCGGCTATTTTGAAAAAAGCTGAAGAATACGCAGATGCCAAAAAAGTCGAGCATCATGTGCTGCTCAATTCACGGCTATTTGTAGATATGTACCCGCTGACCAGGCAAGTGCAGATTGCCACCGACATGAGCAAAGGCGCAGGCGCCAGGCTCGCCGCGGTAGAGATTCCGAAATATGAAGACAACGAAACCAGCTTTGCCGAGCTGCAGGCACGCATTGCCAGAACCATCGCATTTCTGGATGCCATCACACCGCAGCAGTTAGAGGGCGCCGAAACGCGCGAAATCACGCTTACAATCCGCAAGGCCGACATCAAATTCACCGGGCAGGATTACCTGCTGAAATGGGTACTGCCCAATGTGTATTTTCATGTGACCACGGCATACAACATCTTGCGCCACAATGGTGTGGAGCTTGGCAAGCCGGATTTCTTAGGGCCTAGGGATTAAAAAATCAAGAGTATGCCTTTTTAGGCATATCCGGATTCAACAAAGCACAATGCAGAAACTGTTACGCCAGAAGCATACAGCCAGTGAGCTTATATAAATGATAGGCATACTGCTGGCAGCCGGTTTCTCGCGCAGGTTTGGTGCTGAAGACAAGCTTTTGCAGCACCTGCCAGATGGCCGCATTGTTGCGCTTGCGGCGGCTGAGAATATGATGAAGGCATTGCCGCGCACCATTGCTGTATTGCGGCCTGAGAACAAAATACTGGCTGACCTGCTGCAAAGCGCCGGGTTAACCATCGTCTTTTGCGGTGAGCACGAGCAGGAAATGGCGGATAGCCTGGCAGCGGCTGTACGCTTTGCGGTCGGGTTCAGCGAGGCAGATGATGGCTTTGTGATTGCGCTAGCAGATATGCCATACATCTCACCCGCAACCATCGCCGCAGTGGCGGCCAGGGTTGGCAGCGGCGCCGATATTGTAGTGCCAACCCACCACGGGCAGCGTGGGCACCCAGTAGGGTTTGCCGCCAAATTCAGAAATGCGCTTAAAAAGCTGCATGGCGATGAAGGTGCCCGCGCCATACTCAAGCGCCATGCAGATGCCATTCAGTTCATCGCGCTGGATGATGCCGGCATTGTGGCGGATATAGATACGCCGGAAGATTTATTGCGCCAGGTTTAAGACTTATTACGCGAAGTTTAAGACTTATTGCGCCAGGTCTAAGATTTATGGTGTCAGCTTTAGAAAGATAAGCGGGTTCACGCAGCACAGCTCACGGTGCTGGCTTTTAACTGCTGCGCCCTGACCTGAATCAGCTCGGCGAGTATGGCGATGGCGATTTCTGCCGGGGTACGGCTGCCGATAGGCAAGCCTACCGGGCCATGCAGCCTGGCGATTTCGATATCATTAAGATCAAACATGCGCATGCGTTCGCGCCGTTTTTGCTGGTTCTTTTGCGAACCGAGCGCGCCCACATAAAAAGCTTCAGATTTAAGTGCCTCCAGCAGCGCCATGTCATCCAGCTTGGGGTCATGCGTTACCGCCACAATAGCGGTAAATGCATCGGGGGCAATATCCAGCACGGCATCGTCCGGCATGCCATAGAGCCAGCTCACACCTTCTACATGCCATTCGTCGCGCATGTCTTCACGCGGGTCGCACATCAGTACTTCAAAATCCAGCACCTGTGCCATGCTCGCCAGCACTGAGCCCAGCTGGTTGGCGCCTATGATAAGCAAGCGCCATTGCGGGCCAAAATAGGAATGAAACCAGCCTTCTTCGATGCGTGGCTGGCCTTCCGGCGCAACTTCTGCCAGCCTGATTTTGCCTGAACTGAGATGCACAGAACGCCTGATGAGCCTGCGCTGCTCCAGCCCCTGCAGCAATGGCGCCAGCTGGTCAACTGCATGCAAAGGCTCAACGAATATCTGCAAACGGCCACCGCACGGTATTCCAAAACGGCGTGCATCATCGCCGCTGACGCCATATTCAATCAGCGCGGGCTGCTGCGGCAGCTCCTGATTGCGGGCTTTATCGGCCAGGTCATCTTCAACGCAGCCGCCGGAAACCGAGCCTATCAGGTGCCCGTCGCCTCGCACTGCCAGCAATGCACCCGGCAAGCGCGGGGCCGAGCCCCAAGTCTGCACCACGGTAAACAGATGCACTTTATGACCGTCGCCCAGCCACTCAGCCGCGCGGCTTAATACTTCCCAATCCAGTGATTTCAAAGTACTAAGCCAGTTGGTTGCCAATCGGCAAACTGCGGATGCGCTTGCCTGTTGCTGCAAAGATTGCATTGGTCACAGCCGGCGCAGTAGGCGGCACTGCTGGCTCGCCCACGCCCCCCATTTTTTCTGTGCTTGGCACAATATGCACCTCTACCGCAGGCATGGTGTCCATGCGCATCACTTTGTAATCATGGAAATTAGACTGCTGCACCTGGCCATCTTTAAAGGTGATTTCGCTTTGCAATGCCGCGCCCAAACCGAATGAGATGGATGATTCCATCTGCGCTTTCAGTGAATCTGGGTTCACTGAAAGGCCGCAGTCAATCGCACACACCACGCGAAGCACTTTAACCGCACCTTTATTGACAGAAACTTCAGCCACCTGTGCCACAAAACTGCCAAACGACTCATGCACGGCAATGCCGCGGAACACGCCTTTAGGCAATGGCTTGCCCCAGCCGGCTTTTTCGGCGGCCAGGTTCAGCGCAGCCAGATGGCGTGGGTGGTCTTTTAATAATGCACGGCGGTATTCCAGCGGGTCTTTACCTGCGGCATGTGCCAGCTCGTCTATCATGCTTTCCATCACAAAACCGGAGTGGCTATGGCCGACCGAACGCCACCATAGCACTGGTATGCTGGCTTTAACCGTATGCAAAGCCACACTGTGATTTGCAATGCCTTTTAAATAAGGTGAATCAGCCACGCCTTCTACCGAGGTGGCATCGATGCCGTCTTTAATCATAAACGGCTCAAATGGTGTGCCAGCGATGATCGACTGCCCAACCTCGGCATGCTCCCATGCAACGGGCATGCCATCGGCACCCAAACCGACTTTAACCTGGTGCAGGAACATCGGGCGGTAGTAGCCGCCTTTGATATCATCTTCACGGCTCCATACGGTTTTAACCGGCGCTCCGGCGGCCTTGGCAACCTGTACTGCTTCAGACACAAAATCTGCTGCCGGATTGGCGCGGCGGCCAAAACCGCCGCCCAGAAACAGCGTATGCATATTCACCTGCTCCGGCTTCATGCCCAGTATCTTTGCTGCAGCCTGCTGATCGGTACCCTGCATCTGCGTGCCAGTCCAGATTTCGCAACCATCGGCATTAATTTTAACCGTGCAGTTCAATGGTTCCATCGGCGAGTGCGCCAGATAAGGCAGCACATACTCAGCCTCTATGGTTTTAGCAGCTTTAGCGAGCGCCGCTTTGCTGTCACCGGCTTTTGCTGCCGGCAAACCCTTTTCTGCCGCCAGCTTGCGGTACTCTTCCAGCATTTTTTTAGAATCAAGCCCGGCATTGGCGCCTAAGTCCCACTCTACCTTGAGTGCGTCACGCCCCAGTTTTGCAGCCCAGTAATGATCTGCAATCACAGCAACACCGCTAGGCACCTGCACGACATTGCGCACACCTTTGACTTGTTTTGCGGCACCCGCATCAAATGACTTCACTTTTCCGCCAAACACCGGCGAGCGGGCAACCATGGCCGTCATCAGCCCATCAAAATGAACATCCTGGCCGAATATCGCCGTACCATTGATTTTTTCAGGGCCATCCAGGCGCTTGGTGGCTTTGCCGATGATTTTCCAGTCTTTAGGCTGTTTAAGCGTCACGGCCTTTGGCGTTTCCAGCTTGGCAGCGGCTTCTGCCAGCTCGCCATAGCTGATTTTTTTATCGCCGCTGATTACAAAGCCGTTTTCAGTTTTAAGGCTATCTGCGGCCACACCCAGCTGCTGTGCGGCGGCGGCCACCAGCAATGCACGGGTCAGCGCACCAGCCTGACGGTAGCGGTCAAACTCGGACCAGGTAGTTGAAGAACCGCCGGTAATCTGGATGCCATATGCAGTATGAATATAGGCAGGTGCGGCAGGTGCATGTTCAACCTTAATCTTGCTCCAGTCAGCGTCCAGCTCTTCGGCAATCAGCATCGGCAATGTCGTCCAGATGCTCTGGCCCATCTCGCTATGGGCCAGCATCACGGTAATGCTGTTATCGGTGCCTACGCGCAAAAAGGCGTTAGGTGCAGGCAGCTTGCTGGCATTGGGGTCTGCGCCTGCTGTTTCTTTGGCAGCGCCGGGCAGCAGAAAGCGCTTGGCATACGGAATGCTGAATGCAATCACCAGGCCGCCGGCCACCAGTGCAGTGGCTTTAATAAAGGTACGTCTTGAAATATTAGGTGCGTTCATGGCTGGCTCCTTATAGCTTATTTGCAGCTGCATGAATGGCAGCACGAATGCGTGGATAAGTGCCGCAGCGGCAGATATTGCCGCTCATGGCGGCGTCGATGTCAGCATCGGTCGGCTTTTTGTTGCCTGCAAGCAGGGCGGTTGCCGCCATGATCTGGCCCGACTGGCAATAGCCGCACTGCACCACGTCAATCTCGCTCCATGCGGCCTGCACCGCCTGGCCGACTTTATCATTGTGGATATCTTCAATCGTGGTGATTTTTTTACCTACAGCCGAGGCGACAGGCGTCACGCACGAGCGTATCGGCTGGCCATCAAGATGCACGGTACAGGCGCCGCACTGCGCAGCACCGCAGCCGAACTTGGTGCCGGTCAGATGCACGATGTCGCGCAATGCCCAAAGAATAGGCATGTCTTCCGGCGCATCAATCTGTTGTTCTTTACCATTGATATTCAAAGTAATCATGATGGATTCTCTATAATTTAAAAGATTATTTTCGTGGCAGGTAATTGTAGGCGCATGCGGCCTGCATAATTTAAAAGATTATTTTCGTGGCAGGTAATTGTAGGCGCATGCGGCCTGCAACGATATTAAACATAAATGACAGCATACTGGATTGGCTAATTATGCACATAAGGCGGCTAAATAAACCAGTCAATTATGTTTAGGAACCGAACCCGAGCGTAAAGGTTCCAGCAGGGCAGAAAGCCCGTTATGGTCTATCTCCTGCATCAGCTGCAATAAGCGGCCCAGTTCGCCGGAGGGGAAGCCTTCACGCGCAAACCAGTTCAAATACTGCCCGGGCAGGTCAGCTAGCAGCCGGCCTTTGTATTTGCCATAGGGCATGATGTAGGTAACTAAAAGCTGCAGGTCTTCTGGTTTCATGTGGCTGGTTTCATGCAGTAAGTTTCATGCGGTATTTTTACAGGCTTAACTATCTGCCGGCAGTTTATAGCGAAACTGCATAAATCAGAACAAAATAAAATCCAAAAACAAAAAAACATGAACGCTGTGAAAAGGCTTGCTCCACAGCGCTCATGTTACGGTATTAAACCACCTGCATTAACGCCGGTCGTCTCCGCGATCCTGTCCTCTATCCTGGCCACGGCCGCCACGCTCGTCATCTCGGCCTTCTCCACCTTGAGTACGGCCTTTATTGCCTTGCTGTTTGAATCGCTCCTGCGTCACAGGCTCACGCGGCTGGTAACGATAATTTTCGGTGCGAATCACATGCTGCCGCGCTTCTTCACGCGGGTAACGCTCACCGGAATATTGCTGCTGGTAACTGGGTACCGGTGCAGGCCGGGGCGCCTGCTCGCGATGCTCCTGATCACGGCGCCACTGGTCAGAATCGCTATGACGCTGCTCCCAATCGCGGCCCCAGTGCTCTTCCCAGCGTGGAGAGGCATCGGCATGCCATCCGCGGAAATAAGATGGCGGCTGGCGGTAATAACGCACCGGCACGCGCAATACATACATCGGCACACGGTAACGGTCTACTACGCCCCATGGCCCGTTATACCAGCTACTGGCATACCAGTTATCGCCGGCAAACACCCAATACAGGCCATCATAAAAAAAGTAGTTCAGGCTGATAGCCGGATCATAGTAAACCGGGTAACCCGGCACCAGAACCAAGTGCGGGAATACGGGCACGTTAATGCCAACGTTAACGGAAACATGGTCAGAGCGATATGGGTCGTTAATGCACGACGAAGTCACCACTCCTAAAAACAAAGATAGCACGATCAGTAAATAACGCATTTCCAACCTCCTGCTCAAAAACATGCTGTGTTATTGCAGATAAAAGCCTGCAAATCAGTATGAATTAAAGGCCTGATCAAGTCTGTACGGTGTCGCACGTATTTTTTTGTGCAGCCGGCTGATAGCCTGTGTACAACAGATACGTGCAAGACCTTACATATTTTTTTGATAATCTGGCGCAACATGATATGCACCCATGGTATGGCCTGCCTTTGGATGATACGTGGGCCTGGTTACCGGCGAAGGCTAGAAAATGACTACAGCTAGAATCGACCGCGATGCCAGAAAGTGTTAACGAAAGATCAAGAGGTTATGACATGAAAACTATCAAAAAAATTGCCATCAATTCATTGTTGATATTAGCGTTTCTGGATTTGAGCGGATGCAGCAATATGTCTACCCGTGACAAGAATACTGCGATAGGCGCCGGCATAGGTGCCGTTGGCGGTGCCGTACTCACCGGCGGCAGTGCGCTTGGAACCGTAGGCGGAGCAGCAATTGGCGGCGTTATCGGCAACCAGGTCGGCACAAAACGGAAATAACCGGCCAATAAATACAGGCTATCACACCTGATAGCCTGCCAGATGGGCATATGTGCCTTGTAGCCGAGGTTTATAACGGCCCGATAAAACTCACACCCCGCCGCATGCATGACAGTAAATATGGCCTAGGCGCAGGTGGTAGCGAACCTCTTCGCCCGGCTCCAGCACCTGTGAGCAGCTGTCGCATACAGCGCCGATTTCAAGCACGGCATGCCCAAAACCTTCTACCGGCTGCACTATGCCGTCTACCATGCGGCCAAACGGTTTAGCCTTGACAATATCAGCGCGAAAACTATGTTCTATAGCCAGCCAGCGCTGAACCAGATGCTCGTCCAAACCATGGTGGCGCAGCCATTTAGCCATCAGCGACTCCCTGTAATCGAACACTTCATCCGGTATCACCATCCAGTGATGCGAATTACGCGGTCTGTCGCCAAAATACACCCGCTCTCCGGTAAATATCTGTTTCATGAATGAGTACACTTTACCAATCACGCGGTGCCTGGTCACGCCGGTAAAGTAGGGGGCAAGCAGTGCATCATCAAATACCTCATCATAAAAATCGGTCAGTATCCGGTTCATCAGCGCGCCTTCGTGCAAGGCAGCCCACATCTCGCCATCAGGCGGGAACTCCCTGCGGCCAGGCTCGGCAGGGGTGATTTCAGCATCATGTCGCGGTGCTGCACGCAGTTCTTTGAGCACAAATGAATCTGCGAATATCAGCCCGTCATCAGCACCTGCTGTGGCTGCGCGCGCTGTGGCAGATGCCACCATCTCAGGATTGCCGGCCAGGTGTACACACCAGCCGGCGAGGAATTCATGCTGCGCAAAAGCAACATCATCTGCGCGCCCATGATGATATTGCTCAGCATCGACCGCGCCAGACACACAAGGTAGATAGTGGAAGTTGGCATGCTGCCGACTTAGTTCGTGCAGTGAATTAACCAGATAAAGCCCTTGGGCCAGCCTGCTGCCATGGTAAAGATAAATCTGCCCGCTGTGCCCGGCCGCCAGTGCCGTGCGCAGTATACCAACCAGTGGCGCCAGGCCGCTGCCGGCTGCCCGCTGTGACCGGCCGCCAGTGCCGTGCGCAGTATACCAACCAGTGGCGCCAGGCCGCTGCCGGTTGCGATGAGCAGCAGGTTCTGGTCAATACTTGCCGGCTGGTAAAAGCAATTGCCATTGGGGCCTTGCATCTCAATCTCGCTGCCGACTTCCAATGCATCTATCAGCCAGTTGCTCATCACGCCGTTTGGCATGCGCTGAATATGCAGCTCCAGATAATAGTCTTCGCCGGCAACGCTGGCCAGCGAGTAGCTGCGGGTGGTGCCATCCGGGTGTTTCAGGTTGATGAACTGGCCGGCATGGTAATCCAGCGCTAATGATGGTTCGAGCACGATACGGTAAATGTGCTGCGACAGCCGCTCCTTGGCCGCAACCGTGGCCGTGAAATACAAGTCATCTGCCACCGGCGATTCAAACTCGATATCACTGCGAGGCCTGCAAACACAAGGCATGAAATAACCCCTGGCCCGCAGCTTCTCTTTAATGCCTTTCTGCGAAGCTTTAGGAAGCTCACCTTTCACCGCGCGTTGCAGGCACACCTGACATACCCCGTTTCGGCAGGAAAATTGCAGATTGACCCCTTGCCTCAGGGCAGCATCAAGCACTGATTCGCCTTTACGGCACCGATAGACTTTATCCTGATAGGTGATATTGACCATGGCTTTCTCTTTTATGCTTGCTTAATAATAGTGACGGCTGGCGATGCTTTGCCGGTGCACACTGGATGCAGCATTTGCTATTTAAAATATCTGCGCCAGCAAAACAACCACATAAAAACTAATCCAGGAATATAAAAAATGGCACAGCAACCCATACCAGGCCCTTGATAAAAAAGAACAAAAAACCTATAGAGCCCAGGCGTTTAATCCATGCCGCCTGATACCTGGGCCTTGCCAGCACTTCACTTAAAGTCTTCATCTTTAATATCCTTATCTGTCATAAGCGATACAATAATGCTGCCTGGATGCGCCAGTCAAAGCACCTTAAGCGCGATGATGTCGGCCACAGTCTTTTTAGCTTCAATCAGCATCATGCCCAGATGCGCACTGGGGAGTGAAACTACGGTAAGCACTGCTTTTTCTGCGATGCGCAGCAGCACCACGTAACCATCCTCACCATGAATCAGCACCATTTTCAGGTTGCCGCGCTTGAGTTCGTGCGATGCCTTTTCACCCAGCGAGAGCAGCGTTGCGCACATGGCGCCCAGCCTTTCACTATCCACCCCTTCGCCAATCGCCGTGGCAAGGCTACGCCCATCTCTGGACATCACAGCAGAGGCACTGATGTCGCTCGAGAATGAGTTCAAGCGCTTCAGAATCGGCCTGATGGCTGCCGATATTGCTGTTTCATCTTTCACATTAGCTCCCTTAACTTGGTTTGCCTGTCTTGCCAAAACATCGGCAAGGCCGGCACCAGCAACAAATGCCGGCACCGGGCTATTTAAACTTCCGATTCCAGCGTAGGCATCATCTGGCGGGCCTTGGTCAGCACCATGCCCATGTTGGCACTTTTGCGGCAGACAAAACAGGCCACATGCCCCTCGTTCTTTTTACCGCGCATGAACACATGAATCAGGTTGTCGCTGTTCACGATTATTTCCTGAAAATAGTGGTGCATATCACCGACCTGGCCGCGTGCTTTTTTAAATATATTTTCAATCAGCGTTACGCTGTTACCCTGAAACAGGTCTGCAGTAGCGGCAGCGAGCAGGTCCATCACTTCATCAGGATGGGAATCTACGGTTTTGACTGCCAGCAGCATTCCCGACTCCAAATCCACGTATCCGCCAGCCAGGCATTCTGGAATCTGGCTGATTGCTGCATTAAGTGATTGATCTAATGACATGTGTAAACCCCTTGTAAGTTAAGTTAAATTGATACAGCAACTGCAACAACTACCTTTTCCGGCGGTTCGATATATGCTTATCGAACCGCTCCAGAAACAGCACCTGATCCTCGGACTGCACCCAACGCGGCTCAACCCGACGGACGGTTTCCAACGCATGCAGGGCCGATGTGCCCTGCATAATCAACTGTGATGCCAGCATGGTGCCGGTGCGACCCAGCCCGGCACGGCAATGGTAGGCAACGACTTGCCCTTGTGCCATCAGGTCTGCCACCTTGCGGCACATCTTTTCGGCTTCCTCTAACCCTGGTGCATGCATGTCTTTAATGGGCATCCATAACCCCTCAATGCCATAACGCGCCAGATGCTCTTTATCAACCGGCTTTGTAGTGAGTGAGACCAGAGTGCTGACACCTACCCGCTTCAATGCCTCCAGGTCGTAATCTATCTCCTGCACGATGCCGGGCTTGGGGGTGCCCGCCAGCATGCCTTTTTTAAGCCAGAGAAATCCGCGCGGGCCAAGTGCCTGCCGCACGTAAGTCCTGGCTTCTTCCGGCAACACAGGTATCAAGGGCACCATGGATTCATCAACCTCTTCAGGCTTGGCGCCAGGGGAGGGCAGGCTGCAGGAGCCAGTACGTACGAAGTCGGCCGCGACAGCGCTCTCTGGTTTAGCAAAGAACTGTTTAGCCGGTGCGCGTGCCTGCACCGTGCCCCCGGCAAAAAGTACGGTGTCGCCATCCAGCTCCAGGGCATCCTGCTGATTATGTGAAACGACGATTACCCCGCGCTTTGCGGCCTGCTGTTTTATAAAACGCAGTAGCGGCAGGCTAGCTTCCCAATCCAGGTTGGCAGTAGGCTCGTCAATACACAGCAGCCTGGGGTCAGACGCGGCGGTACGCGCTATAGCCAGATGCCGCTGCACTGCCAGGGGCAGCTCAACGGCTGGCCGACCAAGCTGGGGCAGCAGGTTTTCCAGCCCGGCCTCAACCAGCAGGTTTTGTGCGACTTCACGTTTGCTTGATATTGTGAGCAGGTTGCGCTGGGGCAAATCGCTGATGATGTTTTCCAGCACGCTCGACATCATCAACCTTGCATTCTGCGCTACCAGAACCGATGTGTTTTCTACATGCAGCGGCCGCCCCGCATAGTGCGCCTCACCCCAGGTTCTAAATGCCGGCACCGCATAGTTCACGCCGGCAATGGTGCGCAGCAGTGTCGATTTTCCGCTACCGACAGGGCCCATCAGCACCATGACAGAAGGTGCCTGCATTTCCAGATTGACTGCATTCAGAATCACGCGCTCGCCAAATGCCACACCAAAATCACGCAACGCAAATATGCTGCCAGGCTTTTTCTTCATTACTGTGCTACTCCATTTGCTGCGCTAGTCCATCTGCTGCGCTTTGACTTAAACCCGGGTCCAATGTGTACAGCAGTGATTGCACCAGCGTCACTACATCCTCGTATTTGCGTCCATCCACTTCCAGTACCGGTACTTTTAAACCGCGGGCAGCCAGTGCTACGGCGTACTCATCCAGGCCCGGGCCTTGGCCGTGCTGCATACGGGTTACGCCTACAGCGAGGGCGGTACGTTCAATAAAATCATTGAAGCTATCGAGATAGAATTCCATTTCCTGCAGTGGATGCTCATTCTCGTTATTGAGCAGCAGAATCAGGCCGATGCCGCCTTCAGTGAGAATCTCCCACATAAATCCAAAGCGCTCCTGGCCGGGTACGCCGTAGAGGTGAATCTTCTCGCCGTTATCCAGCGCCATCACGCCGTAATCCATGGCAACGGTGGTTTTATCCTTGATGTCACGCACTTCATCCGTGGCAAATTCTTCAGTGCTGAATGGTTCGGTATCACTGATGGATGCAATCGATGTGGTCTTGCCGGCGCCCACCGGGCCGGCAAATATTATTTTGTAGATACTCACGCAGCGGCTCCCTGCATCTGGCCTGCTGTTTTGCGCTGGGTAAGCCGTTTCAAGATGGATGAAAGCAGGCCGCGCTCCCGGTGCTCAGCCACAGCTACGGCAGTTGCAGCGGCTTCCGGCTTTGGCTCATGCGTAAGGCTGGCGGCATAGGCGGCGGTATACATGCGAAATACCAGCTGTTCACTGATACCTAATGATTCCACCAGGTGACGCAGGCATGATGGCTGACGCATCCAGTAGGCAATGATGCGCATGTCATCATCTGAATAGTTAAAACGGGTCAGGTTAGGCCAGCGGCGCAGTTCTATAAGATGATCCGGATTTACATTTTCAGGCAATCTGCCGCGGCTGGTGTTTGCGCCCAGCTTCCACATGAATATCTCTTGCGGCATACTTAGGGTGATGTCTGCAAACCTGGTTTTTGCATCAGCACGCCACAGGCGCTCCACTACCGGCTTGCCAAGGCCACCCATGGCAGATTCCACCCCATGCTCATTGATGGCTGATACCGAGAAGGCGCGCACCTGTGAAGATGACAGATTGGTTTTAATGATTTTACTGCTGTCATCCACCACGATGACGCGGTCACCATAAAAGCTGATTGAAATCACCACATCTTTCTGGCGCGACTCATTCACCGCACGCATGATGGTACCCAGCAGGTAATCGTCCGGGTTAAAGTAGCTGATGCTGCTGTCTGTGAACTTGCTATCCGTTAACTTGCTTCCTGCAGGTTTGGTAACTTGCGTTTCTACCACTTTCTTTTGTGTGCCGATGCGCTTGCCCAGCGATGAAGCGGCACTGCCGACTTTCATGCGGGTCTTGGGCAGTGCGTTGCCGGATACTTTCTGTACGGCATCCAGCAGCAGGTTGGCTGACATCGGCTTATTCAAGATGACAATGCCATCTACAGCCAGCTCCGGCTTTGCGGTAAAACCTATCGCCTTCAGTGCTGGCCTGCGCTGAAGTGCGCTGCGGTAACATTGCAGAGAATCTTCCTGATCCAGGTCTATGATTGTGATGTCTGCGCTATCTTCAGCTGTTATTTCCACGGCATTTTCTGTGCGGTGTTTAAAAACCAGCGCAATCGACTGCTGCAGTTTGTCGTCTATTCCCAGAAGTGAAATTTTCATTTGGCCTCCAGTAAAATCTGGCTAGATATAGCATCTTGATGGGTCATGGCTGTTTTCGCATTTCATTGCTTATAGCCAACAAATGATTCCAAAGACTCCGGCTTTCCAAACAGGTACCCCTGATACGCCGGGCAGCCTATCTGCCGCAGGCTTGCAAACTGCTCTTCCGTCTCTATTCCTTCAACAACCAGGCTCAGCCCCAGTGATTTCGCCATTGCGATAATGGTTTGCACTATGACTGCATCGCTAGGCTTGGTGGCGATTTCCCTGATAAAGGATTTATCGATTTTGAGTTGGTCCAATGGCAGCTCTTTCAAGGCAGACAATGATGAATATCCGGTGCCAAAATCATCCATGGCGAAATGAATGCCTATCAAACGCAGCGCCTGCATCTTGCTGATGGTGTCTTCCATATTGTGCAGAACCACACTTTCGGTCAGCTCCAGTTTCAAACGGGCAGGATTTGCCCCTGTCTGCTCCAGCACACCGCATACGCGCTCTACAAAATCCGGCTGGCAGAACTGGCGCGCGCTTACGTTGACAGAAAGCGTCCAGTCTTTCTGGATTGGCTTGTATTCCCATGCCTTAAGCTGCATACAGGATGTATAAAGCACCCATTCGCCTACCTGCTGGATGAGCCCGGTTTCTTCACATACCGGAATAAACAGCGATGGCGGTATTGCCCCGCGGCTGGGATGAATCCACCTGACCAGCGCCTCTACACCAATCACTTCACGCGCATTATTAACCTGTGCCTGGCAGTAAACCCTGAACTGGTTATCCTGCAGTGCATTGCGCAGCTCGTAACCCAGGCTGATGCGTGCTTCCTGCATGAGCTGCATGTAAGGGTCATAAAAACGCAGGCAGTTACGCCCTGCATTTTTAGCCTGGTACATTGCGGTATCGGCACATTTGAGTATTTCTTCCACCGTAATGTCACGGTCTGCAAACACACATAAGCCGATACTGGATGAGCTTTGAAATTCAAAACCATCGATGAGGCAAGGCCGGTTCATCTCTTCCAGAATCTGCTCGCCCAGCCTTCTTGCAATGGTTGCGGCCTGGTCGCTGTCTTCACTCAGGTTTTCCATCAGCACCACAAATTCATCACCACCCAGCCGCGCTACGGTATCTTCTTTGCGCACACATGACTGCAACCGCTGTGCCATCTCAACCAGCATCATGTCACCGGCGCCGTGGCCTTTGCTATCGTTAATGGATTTAAAATCATCCAGGTCTATAAACAGTACGGCATCATACATATGGCTATGTGCACTTGCGGCCTGGGCACGCTCCAGCCGCTCATGCAGCAGGCGGCGGTTTGGTAAATTGGTAAGCGGGTCATAAAATGCAAGGCGGTGGATGACTTCTTCCGCCTCGCTGCTGCGGCTGATGTCGGAGTAGGTGCCTACGAAATTAGTGATGGTGCCGTCAGGCCCTGTCACTGCATTAATGGTCAGCAGTTTATGAAACATCTCTCCGCTTTTATGGCGAGCCCATATCTCACCCTGCCAGAAGTTATCACTCTTTAAAGCGCGGAACATTTCCTCATAAAAGCTACAATCATGACGGCCAGATTTTAAAATCGCCGGCGTCTTGCCAAGTACGTCACTGCTGCTATAGCCGGTTAAACTGGTAAATGCGCTATTCACGCGAAGAAAACAATTATTGGCATCAGTCACTACGATGCTCTGTCGTGCCTCGAACGCCGTATCGGCAATCTGCAAGCTTTGCTCTCCGCGCTTGCGGTCTGAAATATTGCGTACTATATAAAGCTGGGCTTTGCTTCTGGCATCTTCAGGCACGGCTTTTACTACCCGAATCTCATAATCAAGCAGGGTGCCACCTGCATCAACAAAAGACTTTTCGCTGACGTGTTCCTGGCCGGCCTGAAGCATAATTGATTTATAGCCAAACAGGTTTTTGAGCTGCTTGAGTACAGCAGGGCTCTCGATTGCAAGTTCCGGCTCAGTCCTGCCTTGCCAGGTAACGGGGTCTTCATCAAACATGCCTCTGGCATACCCGTTGATTGGCCACCAGCCGCCGTTGCTGTCTTTCAAGAACATGGCATCCGGAATTGCCTCAACCACCAGCATGTAGCGTTTGCTGAGCAGCTTGAGCCAGGGCATTTTTTCCGGCATCACGACAGGTGACTTGCCTGGAAACTTAAGCTTGGCTTGCATACTTTGCTCCGGCAGAAATATCTGCCGTTTGCCTGAATAGAAAATCGGGGAGCGCGTGAATACGATGCCCACCAGCAATAGCAGGTGCATTGCTGAACGCAATTGACCCGCTATTGCGGTATAGATTGATACGCGAACGCTGCAGTAAAAAACCGTACCCAGCGCATACTGCTGCCAATATTACCAATTGAACTCTCCCCATAGTTCTTATTGCATGAGGCTGTTATAAAGTCCGCCCCTTATTGCCGCCCTTGCAATACCTTTATTTACAAAGATTTATCCATTATTTAATTGTGGTTTTTATGGCGCATCAAGTATGTAAATTGCAACAATTTACAAATTAACCATCCAAAATCTGCGACCGTTAATTGTTAATAATTGTAAATCGTTGTCGGACTGTAACGAAACAGTAACAAATATGCAACCACCCTATTGAGTGAATAAGTCCAGTTAATCCAGATAAAATTCACATAATAAAAAGGGAGCCAAAGCTCCCTTTTTAACGGCCATCGCCTGCCAATACTTAGCACCTAAGCCAGGTTATTGAGTATCCAAAAACCACTTGCAATCAGCCAGGCAAGGGCGGCACAGTGAATGATGACGGTCGCCCAGAAGGTGAGCTGGAATGAAAGTTTTCTGGATTTATGGCGAAGTGCCTTGTGTGCAGCCAAAGCACCCGGCCAGCCGCCGGCCAAGGCAAAAAGATGCAAGCTGCTTTCCTGTATTCGCCATCGATTATTCTGTGCAGCGGATTTATCCAATGCATAAACAGTGAACGTGACAGCACTGGCAGCAAGGTAAAACCAAAGCACGACAACAGGCAGCCTACCTGTAACAACCAACGCACCCACTAAACCTATAAAACCGGCAGCCAATATCAACCTAAAATTGCCATATGCATGCCGCGCAGCCGATGCGGCGCAGGCTTGCACCAGCACCACATCTTGTGCCTGGTCACGGCCTTTGGCATCGGCTGCGAACCTGTAGGTCACGAGCGCGTTTTCTGTCGGCCTGCGCCCCTGTTTTGAAAAAGACTTGATATGGACGAAAACCCTTTTACCGCCACCGTTCGGGGTAATAAAGCCAAAGCCCTGCTGGTCTTTCCATTCGGTTATTTTTCCCTGATAGCGCATATTCAATTTCCAAGGCCAAAAGATTGATATAAAACATGGTGATTCTAGCGCCTATTTAACACCCACAGTCAGCAGAGGTTTTGTGTGGTGAGCCCACTGCAAATGCAAGATACCAAAACAAAAAAAGGAGCCCTGTGTGCAGGACTCCTTTTTTCTGATTGGCGGTAACACCAATCATTGGTACTTGATTTGAATATGGTCGGCGTGGAGAGATTCGAACTCCCGACATCCTGCTCCCAAAGCAGGCGCGCTACCAGGCTACGCTACACGCCGAAGGCCGGCACTATACTGAGAACCGGCAGCCCAGTCAACTAGCCCCTGCTTAAAATTAATAAATCAGGCATAGCGCCGTGAAATTATTTTTTCTTAAGCACGCTCGGCCGCATTGGAATCACAGAGCCTGAAACCACGACAACTGTTTTATCCTGCTTGGGCTTCTTTACTTCCTTGTTTTTACGCTGCTGACCTTTTGCCATGATACTTCTCCTGAAAATGCCCAGCATCAAGCTGGTTAACCATGCCCGATAACGCCGCGATGTGCGGCACCTTCTATCAGCTTGAGCCTTGGCCCAAGCAGGCATCCCTCATCATAGGCTTATGATGGGGATATAGGCTGATTATTTTCAGCAAGGATGATTGCATGGCGATTAAATACAGAAGAAACAAGAGGTACTGCTGCTGTTTTGCGGCTACCTCACTTGGGTAAATTTCAGCACAAACTCAGCTTCATCCCGCACAAAGATTTCACCAGGTTTTTCAACCGGGGTATAAACTACAACCCTGACACCATCACGGCTATTGGTGCAATCGGTAGCGTAATGCAGCACTTTGTATAGATTGCCGTTTTTATTATTGCGCCAGCAAATTAAAGCTTCCATAGATACTCCCATAACCCGCAATTAACCATATTAACAAAAGACAACATGAACTTAGTTGATATTAAACTTTCTGAAAACTGTATACCATTTTTTGTAGAGGATATTGAATGCGTAGCTACCTAGTTGCCCTTACCCTGGCATCACTATCATGGGCAAGCACTGCAAATTCTGCAGAAGCAGCCATCAGGCCAGGCCTGTGGGAAGTCACGACCACATCCAACCTGCTAAGCCTGGCATCACAGCTCCCGCCAGACCAATTAAACAACCTCAATGATCTAGCCAGGGAATTCGGCCTTGAAATTCCTGAAATCCAGAACGGTGCTGCCAAATCCAATGCCTGCATTACGCCAGAGATGGCAAACCAAAAAACGCTGCCTGATGCGTTTCAAAACCAGGCCGGCTGCACTATCAAAAATGCCACCCAAAACAAAAACAACTACCGTGTGGAATTTGTATGTAAAAACGCACAACTCAGCGGCAACGGCGTAGCAGAAGGCACGTTTAAAACTGCTGAAAGCTTCAGCGGAACAACCATATTCAACGGATCAGTTCAAGGCAACGCTGTTAGTGACCAGGCCAATATAAACGGCAGGTGGGTGAGCTCCAGCTGTGGAAATATGAAAACGTCGCGGCCTTGATATGGCAGTAATTAAAAAAGGAGCCGAAGCTCCTTTTTTGCTTTGACGCTAATTTAACCGCACTTATTTTTAACCACACTTGCTTTCGCCGCAGTTCAGGCAGGTCAGGCATCCATCCATAATGATGCTGGCTTTGGTATTGCATTTTTTGCATAGCTGCGCGCCTTTAGGGAAGCCTTCGTCATTCACTTCCTCACCTGGCTTGGCGTGTTTTTCCAGGTATTCGGCTTTTTTCTCTTCAACCAGTTTTTGCTGGTGTTGGTCCAGGCCCGGTTTTTTCAGCATGCCGATTTCCTGCAGGTGCTGCTCAACCACTTCACCGATTTCTGCCACCAGACTAGGTACGAACTTGCCGCCTTTTTTGAAGTAGCCGCCGCTTGGTTCAAACACGCTTTTCAGCTCTTCAACCAGAAAAGTCACGTCGCCGCCTTTACGGAACACAGCTGACATCACGCGGGTCAGCGCTACAATCCACTGGAAGTGCTCCATGTTTTTGGAGTTGATGAACACTTCAAACGGGCGGCGGTGCTCTTGCGGTGTGCCTTCGTTCATCACGATGTCGTTAATGGTAATGTAGAGCGCATGCTCGGTCACCGGTGTTTTGATTTTATAGGTATTGCCCACCAGTTTTTCCGGGCGGCCCAGCGGTTCACCAAGCTGCACTACTTTAGGGTTATTCTCAGCAGCTTTTGCCTCGGCTGCTTTTGCTTTGTCTTCTTCGCTGACGAGGTTGTAGCCAACGATTTTCTTTTCAATTTTAATAGTCATGTTGTTTTCCTTTTTATAGGGCTTATCCCCTTATTCTGTCATTCCCGCGAAAGCGGGAATCCATTTCCTCTGGATTCCGTATCAAGTACGGAATGACGATCAAAACTTACCGTAATATCCTTCTTTCAATGCATCATACAAGTTTGCGGCTGAGTGAATCTCGCCATCATATTCAATCTCGTCGTTACCTTTTGCTTCAATTTCAGTGCCGTCTTCCAGCGTGAACTTGTAAGTGGTGTTTTCCAGATCTTTTTCAGTCACCAGCACGCCCTGGAACGCTTCCGGGTTGAACCTGAATGTGGTGCAGCCTTTCAGGCCTTTGTCGTAGGCGTAGAGATAGATATTCTTGAAGTCTTCAAAATCATAATCTGTCGGTACGTTAATGGTTTTTGAAATCGAGCTGTCAATCCATTTTTGTGATGCTGCCTGAATATCCACGTGCGCTTTGGCCATAATGGTGGATGAATCGAGGAAGTAATCCGGCAGTTGCTCTTCAGGTTTGTCGCTGAACGGCATGGCCCTGAATATCCACGTGCGCTTTCGCCATGATGGTGGATGAATCGAGGAAGTAATCCGGCAGTTGCTCTTCAGGTTTGTCGCTGAACGGCATGGCGTTCGGGTTAATCAGCTCGCGGTAAGCCAGCAGCTCGTATGAGAACACGTCTACTTTCTCTTTTGATTTCTTGCCTTCACGAATCACGTTGCGTGCATAGTGGTGCGCGAATGATGGCTCGATACCGTTGCTGGCGTTATTAGCCAGTGATAGCGAGATGGTGCCGGTAGGCGCAATTGAGCTATGGTGCGTGAAACGCGCGCCTTTGGTGGCAATCTTGTTACGCAAGCCTTCAGGGAACTGCTGCATGTAGCGGCTGTATTTACCCAGCAACACCTTGCCGGCAATCTTCTGGCCTACTTTAATGCCATCTGCCGCCATTTCAGGGCGTTTTGCCAGCATGTCTGCTGTTACTTCAAA
>Ga0208392_1000074_pt1 | contig 22780 bp, 30 predicted proteins | sample LakWasMeta3_LOW4_2_FD_183855 | JGI IMG/M metagenome (GOLD analysis project Ga0208392, IMG submission 183855) | Freshwater sediment methanotrophic microbial communities from Lake Washington under simulated oxygen tension - Sediment Metagenome... | ecosystem: Environmental > Aquatic > Freshwater >... | reverse complement strand
TTCAATCTTTACGACTATCACCAGATTTCTGAGCAATCTTGGCCGCCGCATGATAGAGCGCATGTGGCGTTTGGGTGCGGGTGCCAGGCTGTTCTTTTTAACACTGGTTTATTCAGGCGAGAGTTTCCGGCGTTTTCATCTCACGCTGCGCGAAGTTTACTTTACTGGCGTAATGTCGCTTTTGATTATCATTGTGTCTGCTTTTTTTGTGGGCATGGTGCTGGCGCTGCAAGGGTATAACACACTGCAGAAATACGGTTCATCTGAAGCAATTGGCGTTCTGGTTGCGCTGTCATTGGTGCGTGAGCTCGGCCCGGTAGTGACGGCTTTACTTTTTGCCGGCCGTGCCGGTACAGCTATTACTGCAGAAATTGGCCTGATGAAGGCTACCGAGCAGCTGTCTGCAATGGAAATGATGGCGGTTAACCCGATAGCGCGCGTGATTGCGCCACGCTTTTGGGCTGGCGTAATCGCCATGCCTATATTGGCTGCATTATTTTCTATGGTAGGCGTTTTAGGCGGTTACCTGGTTGCCGTGCCCTTGATTGGTGTGGACGATGGCGCCTTTTGGTCACAAATGCAGGCTAATGTCGATTTCAGGGATGATGTTGTAAATGGCGTGATCAAGAGTCTGGCATTTGGTGTTGTTTGTACCATGATTGCTTTGTTTGAAGGTTTTGACGCCCCGCCAACTGCGGAAGGCGTCAGTCATGCAACTACGCGTACAGTGGTGATTTCTTCGCTTTCAGTATTGGGTTTGGATTTTGTTTTAACGTCCTTTATGTTGGTTGTTTAAAGTTGGTCAAAACAATCATAAAGGCAAAATGAGGGGTGTTTAAGTGGATAGAACAACGATAGATCTGTGGGTTGGTATTTTTGTGGCGCTGGGCGTTGCGGCTTTGTTAGGTCTTGCTATGAAAGTGGGTAATCTTACTTCGAGCAAAATCGGCGATACCTATGCGGTAACAGCTGCTTTTGAGAATATCGGCGGTTTAAAACCAAACGCACCGGTAAAAAGTGCCGGTGTGGTTGTTGGGCGTGTGGCCGATATTAAATTCGACAGCAAAGCATATGAGGCTGTAGTGACGATTAAAATTGATGAGCGCTATAATTTCCCTAAAGATACATTCGCTAATATCTATACTGCCGGTTTGCTTGGTGAGCAGTACGTTGGCCTTGAAGCTGGCGGCGATGACGCTGTTTTGAAAAATGGTGATAAAATCACGCAAACTCAAGATGCAGTGGTGCTTGAGAAAATGATCAGCCAGTTCTTGTATAACAAAGCATCTGAAACAAAATCAGAAGACGGCGCAGGTAAAACTGCCGCTAAAGAAGATGCTAAAGCAGATTCAGGCAGTGCCAAGTCAACTGAGCTGGGTGATCCGCCGTTTTAAGTCTATGGTTTAGGTACGGTACCTTTTTAAAATAATATATTCCCGTATCAGAACACTATTGAGTAATTTAGAGGGCTCCAATGAAGACGTTTTTAAAATTTTTGGCTAATGCCAGTTTTTGTGCAACCTTGCTAGCAGCTTCAAATGCTGCTATTGCAGAAATTTCTGCGGATGAGCTGGTTAAGCAAACGGCTGAAGATGTACTGGCCACTATCAAGAACGATAAAGATATTCAGGCGGGTAATCAGCAGAAGATATTTGCACTTGCAGAAGAGAAGATTCTGCCTAACTTTGATTTTGACCGCGTATGCCGCATGGTTCTGGGCAAGAACTGGAAGACTGCATCACCTGAGCAGCAGGCTGCTTTCCAGAAAGAGTTCCGTAGCTTGCTACTGCGTACTTATGCCAGTGCTTTGGGTAAATACAGAAATCAGGTAATTGAATACAAACCTATGCGTGCTGAGCCGGGTGCTAAGAACGTGAGTGTTAAAACGCAGATTCTGCAGCCTGGCGGTCAGCCGATTGCTGTGGACTACAGCTTGGTAAAAGCAGATGAAGGCTGGAAAGTTTACGATATCGTGATCGAAAGTGTGAGCCTGGTGACCAATTATCGCAGTCAATTCAGCAACGAGATTCGTACCAACGGATTAGATAGCCTGAATAAAAAACTGGCAGATAAAAACAAAGCAGCCGGTGTATGACAGCCATTACATCACAGAATAATCAATGGTTTATCACCGGTGAGATTCTGGTGGATAACGCCAATTCAGTCTTGGCTGAAAGTAAGGCGTTGGATATGGCTGATGATTTACAGGTTGATTTTTCTGCTGTTACAGATATTGATACTGCGGCATTGAGTTTATTGATTGAATGGCAGCGGCGTGCGATAGCAGCAGACAAGAAGATTAAATTCATTCATCTGCCAGAAACTTTGCTGAGTTTGGCTGCATTGTATGGCGTCACAGACTTTGTTCCGCTAAGCACCAACTGATTCGTTGGATGTGTGATACCTAGTTTGCAACAAGGCCAATGTTTATTGGCCTTGTTGTTTTTTATAGAACCATCGCTATATGGTTGGTGTCTTAAAACTGATGCATGAATTCGTATTTTTTTACAAGTAACCGTTTTATTTCCTATTGAAAGTACCTTTTGAATCAGCCTGCAATAAAGATCAGTGGAGTCCATAAGAATTTTGGTGCATTGCATGCGCTACGGGGTATCGATCTGGTGATTGAGCAGGGTGAGTTCTTTGCTTTGCTCGGACCTAATGGTGCAGGCAAATCAACCTTAATCAATATTCTTGCCGGGTTGATTGCCCCGACTTCCGGCAACGTATCTGTAATGGGTTTTAATGTCGGTGAGCAATATCAGCAAGCTCGGCAGTTGCTAGGCGTGGTGCCGCAGGAGCTGGTATTTGATCCATTCTTCAACGTGCGGGAAATGCTGCGTTTTCAGGCTGGTTATTTTGGCCGCGGCCGTGAGAATGATGCCTGGGTGGATGAGATTCTTGAGGGTTTGGGCTTGACCGACAAGGCGCATACTAATATGCGCAGGCTTTCCGGCGGCATGAAGCGTCGGGCATTGATTGCGCAGGCCCTGGCACACAAGCCGCCTGTAATTGTGCTGGATGAACCGACAGCAGGTGTAGACGTTGAGCTGAGGCAGATGCTGTGGGAGTTCATTAAAAAACTGAACCGTGACGGCCATACCATTATCTTGACCACACACTATCTGGAAGAAGCGGAAGCCTTATGCAGCCGTGTCGGCATGATGAAGCAAGGCCAGATAGTTGCTCTGGATAAAACTTCCGATTTATTGAACAGGTTTTCAGGCAAGCAGTTGCGCTTAACCTTGGGCAATGTAGTGCTGCCGGATGATATTCGCACATTGGTGCGCTATGCCGAGAATGGTATTTTTACATTTGCCCTGGATGATATGGCTCAGATCGAGTTTGTATTATCCAGCCTGCGTACTGCCAATATCAAAGTGCTGGATATGCAGTTGAGTGAAGCTGACCTGGAAGATGTGTTTTTGTCTCTGGTGGGCAATTCGTCCTCGGTTGGTATTTTAAAGGGTGCCACACATGAGTGATTTGAATTCAATCAACCAGATGAATCTTAATGCCGGGCTCAGGGGGCCTTGGACGCTGCTGAAAAAGGAATTGCTGCGTTTCTGGCGTGTATCCTTTCAAACCGTAGCGGCGCCTGTTATTACCGCATTGCTTTACCTGCTGATTTTCTCCCATGTGCTGGAAAGCCATGTTCAGGTTTATGACGGGGTACCTTATACCGCTTTTTTGATTCCTGGCCTTATCATGATGTCTGTTTTGCAGAATGCTTTTGCCAATAGCTCATCCAGCCTGATTCAGTCAAAAGTGATGGGTAATATCGTCTTTATATTACTCACACCGCTAACCCACTTGCAGTTCTTTATGGCATTTCTGATAGCTTCAATCATCCGGGGGCTGGTGGTCGGTCTCTGTATTTATCTGGTCGCCATGTGGTTTGTAGATTTAAGTGTGGCAAATCCATGGCTGATCATTGCGTTTGCCTTGCTGGGCAGCGCTTTGCTGGGTACGTTCGGGATCATCGCCGGGATATGGGCAGACCGTTTTGACCAGATGGCAGCCTTCCAGAACTTTATCATCATGCCGTTAACGTTTTTATCGGGCGTGTTTTATTCCATTCACTCCCTGCCGCCATTCTGGCAGAAGCTGTCCCAGCTGAATCCGTTTTTCTACATGATTGATGGCTTCAGGTATGGTTTCTTTGGCAAAGGCGATGTGTCGCCGCTGATCAGCCTCAGTATCGTTGGCGTCTCATTCTTAGTGTTAGCATTGATTACCCTAAAAATGTTAAAATCCGGTTATAAACTAAGATCTTAAGTAAAATCAAGAGAAACAGAAGGTAATCATCAGTGTTAAGCGCGCAGCAGTTAGAGACATACATCACACAAAATTTAGCCTGTGATTACATTAAGGTTTTGGGTGATGACGGAACGCATTTTGAGGCAGTGATTGTGAGTCCTGAGTTTGTTGGCAAGACCATGGTCAAGCAGCACCAGCTGGTATACGCTGCCTTGGGCGACAGGATGAGGGCTGAGATTCATGCCTTGTCTATGAAGACATTAACGCCAGAAGCATGGCAAAAGATAAACAATAACGGCTAGCTAATTATTAGCCGAATGATTGCGTTTTGCAGATGCAGGGCGCAGTAAAAACTATTTGAAACAGGAACGATAATGGACACACAAGCACTTATTAAGCAGCAAGTCACAAGTAACCCGGTAGTTCTTTACATGAAGGGTACTCCGAAATTCCCGCAATGCGGATTCTCAAATCTGGCGACGCAGATTCTAAAAGCTTGTAATGTAGATTACCTGGCAATCGACGTGCTGGCTGACCAGAATATTCGTGAGGGTATCAAAGCGTATGCAAACTGGCCTACCATTCCTCAGCTTTACATCAATGGCGAATTCGTTGGTGGTTCAGATATTATGCGTGCCATGTATGAAAGTGGCGAGTTACAGACTTTACTGAATGCGACTAACTAATTGGATAAATTATTGATTTCAGGCGGTAACCGCCTGCACGGTGAAGTCACCGTCTCTGGCGCAAAAAATGCGGCATTGCCTATCTTGTGTGCATCATTGCTGGCAGAAACGCCATTACATCTTAGCAGTGTAGCTGCCCTGAAAGATATTGATACTACAATCAAGCTGCTTGACACCATGGGCGTCAAGATTACGCGTGACGCTGACAAGGTGACGCTGGATGCCAGCGAGGTTGCGTCTTTTGAAGCAACCTATGAAATGGTTAAAACCATGCGTGCGTCCATTCTTGTGCTGGGGCCGCTTCTGGCGCGTTTTGGTACAGCTCGTGTATCTTTACCCGGCGGCTGTGCCATAGGCTCGCGTCCGGTAGACCTGCACATCAAAGGATTGCAGGCGATGGGCGCAGCCATCCATATCACGCACGGCTATATTCAGGCGAGTACTTTGCACTTGCCTAACCGGCGCTTGCAAGGCGCGCGTTACTATATGGATATGGTGACGGTCACCGGTACAGAAAACCTGATGATGGCTGCTGCTCTGGCAGAAGGTACAACCGTGCTGGAAAATGCGGCCAAGGAACCTGAGGTTGTCGATCTGGCAGAGATGCTGATCAAGATGGGGGCCAATATCACGGGAGCAGGCACAGATGTAATTACAATCGTAGGTGTGGATAAGCTCCATGGTACGACACATAATGTAGTCTGTGACCGCATTGAGGCTGGCACTTATATGGTAGCTGCGGCTATGACCGGCGGTGAGGTCAAGCTCCTTAATGCACGTGCGGATTTACTGGATGCAGTGATCGAGAAATTGCGCGAAGCTGGCGCAGTTGTTACATCCGAGGGCGACACCATTACCGTGAAAAGCGATGGAAAATTAAAGGCGGTGAATATCCGTACCGCCCCGCACCCGGCCTTTCCAACTGATATGCAGGCGCAGTTCATGGCGCTGAATACCGTAGCAGAAGGCGTATCGAAAGTGACTGAGACAATATTTGAAAATCGTTTCATGCATGTGCAGGAAATGCAGCGCATGGGCGCAGACATCAGCATTGATGGCAATACGGCGCTGGTCAAAGGGGTGCCTTTCCTTGATGGGGCAACGGTGATGGCGACTGATTTGCGAGCCTCTGCCAGCCTGGTTCTGGCTGGGCTAGTAGCAAAAGGCGATACAGTGATTGAGCGCATCTATCACCTTGACCGCGGCTATGAGTATCTGGAAGAAAAATTGAATGCCCTGGGCGCTAACGTCAAGCGCATTGCCTAATTTAGAAAAATGATGAAAAAATGATCACAATAGCACTCTCAAAAGGCCGTATCTTTGAAGAAACAGTTCCTCTGCTGGCAGCAGCGGGTATTCATGCGGCTGAAGATCCTGAATCTTCACGCAAGCTGATTATAGAAACAAACCGTGAAGATGTCCGTTTGATTATCGTGCGCGCGACCGACGTGCCGACTTATGTGCAATACGGTGCTGCAGACCTGGGCATTGCTGGCAAAGATGTGCTGGACGAACACGGCGGCGAGGGCTTGTATCAGCCGATTGACCTGCAAATTGCCAAGTGCAAGATGATGGTGGCTGTGCGCGAAGATTTTGATTACTTTGGTTCAATCCGTAGTGGTGCGCGTTTGAAAGTGGTCACCAAATACGTAAAAACAGCACGTGAGCATTTTGCCGCCAAGGGTATGCATGTCGATTTAATAAAACTGTACGGATCAATGGAACTGGGCCCGCTGGTTGGCCTGGCTGATGTTATCGTAGATTTGGTGAGCACTGGTGGCACCTTACGCGCCAACAAGCTCAAGGCAGTAGAAGAAGTTGGCGAAATCAGCTCACGGCTAGTGGTGAATCAGGCCTCACTCAAACTTAATCGCGCTAAGTTGCAGCCTATTATGGATGCATTCCAGAGCGCAATTGCCAGTAAAAAATAAACCCAGAAATAAACTCAGGATATTAGGTTAATCGTATGGAAATCAGACGTTTTTCTACCACAGATGGCGACTTTGACGCGAATCTGAAACAATTGCTTGCGTTTGAAACGGCGCAGGACGACAGCATTGATGTTGTAGTAGCCAATATCTTAAAAGATGTTAAGGCGCGCGGCGATGCAGCCGTTCTGGAATACACCAACAGGTTTGATAAAACTGATGCGGATGAGTTAAGCAGCCTTGAAATCAGCCAGGCTGAATTGGCTGCGGCTTTGAATGGCCTGCCGACTGACCAGCGTGCAGCCTTGCAGACTGCGGCAGACCGTGTACGCAGCTACCATGAGAAACAATTGATGAGTTCATGGAGCTATACCGAAGCGGATGGTACTTTGCTGGGCCAGCAGGTGACTTCGCTTGATCGTGTAGGTTTGTATGTGCCAGGCGGCAAAGCTGCTTATCCATCTTCAGTGTTAATGAATGCAATCCCGGCTAAAGTTGCCGGTGTGCAGGAGCTGATTATGGTGGTGCCTACGCCAAACGGTGAAAAGAACCAGCTGGTGTTGGCTGCTGCTGCCGTTTGCGGGGTTGACCGCGTATTCTGTATCGGTGGTGCGCAGGCTGTGGGTGCGTTGGCTTATGGTACTGAAACCGTGCCGCAGGTTGATAAAATCGTAGGTCCGGGCAATGCTTATGTTGCTGCTGCCAAGCGCCGCGTATTTGGTGTAGTCGGCATCGATATGGTCGCCGGCCCATCCGAGATTTTGGTGATCTGCGACGGTAAAACCAACCCCGACTGGATTGCGATGGACCTGTTCTCGCAAGCCGAGCATGACGAACTGGCACAGGCAATATTATTAAGCCCTGATGCAGCGTTCCTGGATCAGGTGAGCGCCAGTATCGAAAAATTGGCAGCAGAAATGCCGCGCAAGGAAATTATCACTACCTCACTGACAAACAGAGGCGCATTGATACATGTGCGCGATCTGGATGAAGCTGCCGAGATCAGCAATTATATTGCGCCAGAGCACCTGGAGCTGTCTATAGAAGAGCCTTTGGCGTTCAGTAAAAAAATCAAGCACGCAGGTGCTATCTTTATGGGCCGTGATACTTGTGAGGCGCTGGGCGATTATTGTGCAGGGCCAAACCATGTGCTGCCTACTTCACGCACAGCGCGGTTCTCGTCACCACTTGGTGTGTATGATTTCCAGAAGCGTTCCAGCTTGATTATGGTATCTAAAGAAGGTGCGCAGGTTCTGGGTAAAGTTGCCGCAACACTGGCTTATGGCGAGGGTTTGCAAGCGCACGCACGTTCAGCAGAATACCGTTTAAAAAAATGAGTAAATTCTGGAGTGATATCGTACATAAGCTGACGCCTTATGTGCCGGGTGAGCAGCCAAAGTTAACAAACCTGGTGAAGCTGAATACCAACGAAAATCCTTATGGCCCTAGCCCCAAGGTGATTGAGGCGCTAAAGGCAGAGGCTGCGGATAGTCTGCGCTTGTATCCAGACCCGAATTCAGACGCATTAAAAGCAGCGATTGCGCATACTTATGACCTGAAACCAGAGCAGATATTTGTAGGCAACGGTTCTGATGAAGTGCTGGCACATGTGTTTCATGCATTATTGAAGCATGATAAACCTTTGCTATTCCCTGATATTACATATAGTTTTTATCCGGTTTATTGCGGTCTGTACGGCATTGATTATCAGACTATTCCGCTTGCAGAAGATTTTTCTATCAATATTGATGATTATAATCGCGCTAACGGCGGCATTATATTCCCTAATCCGAATGCACCGACTGGCATGCCTTTGGCGTTGGCGCAGATAGAGAAGTTATTGCAAAAAAATCCGGAATCAGTAGTGGTTATTGATGAAGCGTATGTGGATTTTGGTACAGAATCGGCTGTGGGTTTAATCAATCAATATCCGAACTTGCTGGTGACGCATACACTATCTAAAGCCCGCTCGCTGGCCGGGCTGCGTGTGGGTTATGCGATGGGGTCCCCCGACCTGATTGAAGCCTTGATTCGTGTTAAGGATAGTTTTAACTCATATCCTATAGACCGCTTTGCTTCGGCGGGCGCTATTGCTGCCATGCAGGATACCGCGTATTTTGATAAAACTTGTAAACAGGTTGTTAATACCCGTGAAGTTCTGATTGGTAATCTGGTCAAGCTGGGTTTTGAAGTGTTGCCATCGGGTGCTAACTTTATATTTGCTAAACATCCTGCCTGGCAAGGTGCAGATTTAACAGCTAAGTTACGCGAACGCAGCATCATCGTTCGTCATTTTAAATCTCCAACCCGTATTTCACCTTATTTGCGCATTACGATAGGCACGGACGAGCAATCTGAATTATTAATCAATGCGTTGTCAGATATTTTATAGGAATGAAGCATTGGCAACAGGTTTGCTATGGTGTGCGGTTTGAAAGTTGAAAATAGCAGCCCACAGTAAGCTTTAAAAAAGTGCAAATTTGTAAAAAATTTGTAAAAAATAAGTGTGAAAAGTTTGAATTTTCACCTTAAGTGCGGTTATCATAGCGAAATGTGCGTTTTGTGCACAATATAATAATTATTTTCAATTTCGTATTTTTAACCTAAGTAAATCATGATTTGATTTATTATTAGTTGGAGGATGTATCGTGGCACAAACCCAAATGGCATTAGATTCACTAGATTTTGACGCAACAGTTGCTTTGGCAACTAAAGTTGCTCCACACGTAGATATTTTAGAAATTGGTACACCATGCATTAAGCACAACGGTATTAAACTGCTGCAAACATTGCGTGCTAAATTCCCAAATAACAAAATTCTGGTTGACTTGAAAACAATGGACGCTGGCTTCTACGAAGCTGAGCCATTCTTCAAAGCTGGTGCAGACATCGTTACTGTATTGGGTACATCAGATATCGGTACAATCAAAGGCGTAATCGACGTAGCTAACAAATACGGCAAAAGAGCTCAAGTTGACTTGATCAACGTTGCTGATAAAAAAGCACGTACACAAGAAGTTGCTAAATTAGGTGCGCATATCATTGGCGTTCACACTGGTTTGGATCAACAAGCTGCAGGTCAAACACCATTTGCAGACTTGGCATTGGTTGCTGGTTTGAACTTAGGCGTTGATATCTCAGTTGCTGGCGGCGTTAAAGCTTCTACAGCAGCTCAAGTACGTGACGCTGGCGCAACTATCATTGTTGCCGGTGCTGCTATCTACGGCGCTGCTGACCCAGCTGCTGCTGCTGCAGAAATCACTGCAATCGCTCATGGCGGTTCAACAGGTGGTTTGTTCGGTTGGATCAAAAAATTATTCAGCTAATTTTTAGTTTGAATTAATTAAAACCCCAGCCTAAAACTGGGGTTTTTTTATTTGGGCTTTCAAATTCATCATGTAATTATGCGTTACTCCCTTTTAATGGGTTAAAATGCGGATTAATAACATTAAACACATCTTTTATGCGTACAGCTAAAGTTAATAGAAATACCTTGGAAACACAAATTACTGTCAGCATCAATCTGGATGGCACAGGTGTTTCTTCATTCAATACCGGCTTAGGCTTTCTGGATCACATGCTTGATCAGATTGCCCGTCACGGCATGATGGATATCGAAGTGAATGCCAAAGGCGACTTGCATATAGATGCCCACCACACGGTGGAAGATATCGGTATCACCCTGGGGCAGGCATTTGCACAGGCGGTAGGCGATAAAAAAGGCATTCGTCGCTATGGCCATGCCTATGTTCCTCTGGATGAGGCATTGTCACGCGTAGTGCTCGATATTTCAGGGCGTCCAGGCCTGGAGTTCGGCTGCACTTTTACACGTGCTGCTATTGGCACATTTGACGTTGACCTGATTCATGAGTTCTTTCAGGGCTTTGTAAACCACGCCAATGTCACGCTGCATATTGATAACTTAAAAGGCCATAACGCCCATCATCAGGCTGAAACCATATTTAAGGCTTTTGGCCGTGCCTTAAGAGTGGCGATAGAGTTCGATACGCGTATGGCGGGTATCACTCCATCAACAAAAGGCAGTTTGTAGGGTAAGGGTGCTGGCCAGGGTTTCTATTTCCAATAGAGATTTTTAAGCCACGTCAAAGAACAGCATGAGTAAAATAGATATAGCGGTAGTTGATTATGGTATGGGCAATTTGCGCTCGGTATCTAAAGCGCTGGAGCATGTTGCACCCAATAAAACGGTGTTGGTAACCAGCAACCCTGAAGAGATCGTCAATGCCGGGCGTGTTGTGTTTCCGGGGCAGGGCGCAATGCCTGATTGTATTCGCGAGCTGGATGCCCGCGGCCTGCGTCAGGCCGTCATTTCTGCTGCACAAAACAAACCGTTTTTAGGCATCTGCATTGGTTTACAGATGCTGTTTGAGCATTCCGAAGAAGGCAATGCCGCAGGCCTGGGATTGTTTAAAGGCAATGTTAAGCGCTTTGTGCCTGAGAAAATGGTAGACAGCCAGGGGCTCAAGTTAAAAGTGCCTCACATGGGCTGGAATCAGGTATATCAAATACATGATTCAAATTCAAAATCTCATGTCTTATGGCAAGGGATTGATGATGGCGCCAGATTTTATTATGTGCATAGCTATTATGTACAGCCGGATGATGCAGGCATTGTTGCCGGTTATAGTAACTACCCCGATAGGTTTACCTGTGCGATTGCTAAGGATAATCTGTTTGCGGTACAGTTTCACCCAGAAAAAAGCGCAAATGCAGGTTTGCAACTGCTAAGTAATTTCGTAAACTGGTCGCCTTTATAGGTGATAGTTAAAAGCATCGATATAACTTATTCTAATCCCTAATTTTTTGTTCATTATCCCTAATTTTCACTATGTTAATTATTCCAGCAATTGATCTCAAAGACGGCCAGTGTGTCAGACTTAAACAAGGTTTGATGGAAGAATCAACCGTATTCTCCGAAGATCCAGGCGCGATGGCGCGCCATTGGGTAGACCTGGGTGGCAAGCGGCTGCACCTGGTTGATTTGAATGGTGCGTTTGCAGGAAAGCCTGTCAATGAGGGCGCTATTAAATCTATCGTGAGCGCTGTTGGCGGTGATATTCCAATTCAGTTGGGCGGCGGTATCCGTGATCTGGAAACCATCGAGCGTTACCTGGATAACGGTATCGACTACGTAATTATCGGCACAGCTGCGGTCAAAACACCGGGTTTTCTGCATGAGGCATGTTATGCATTCCCGGGTCAGATTATGGTGGGTTTAGATGCTAAAGATGGCAAAGTCGCGATTGATGGCTGGTCTAAGTTAACCGGACATGATGTGATTGACCTGGCTAAGAAATTTGAAGATTACGGCGTTAATTCAATCGTGTATACCGACATTGGGCGTGATGGCATGCTGACAGGCGTCAATATCGAAGCTACGGTAGCATTGGCTCAGGCGTTGACCATACCGGTGATTGCTTCAGGCGGCGTGACCAATTTGGACGATGTCAGGAAACTTTGTGCAGTAGCCAGCGAAGGTATCATTGGTACTATCACCGGGCGTGCGATTTATGAAGGCACCCTGGATTTTGCTGCAGCACAGAAACTTGCGGATGAGTTAAGTTAATGGGATTGGCAAAACGCATTATCCCGTGCCTGGATGTGACGGATGGCCGTGTGGTGAAAGGCGTTAACTTCCTGGAGCTGCGTGACGCCGGCGACCCTGTGGAGATTGCTAAACGCTACGATGACCAGGGTGCAGATGAGCTGACTTTTCTGGACATTACAGCAAGCTCGGATAATCGTGGTTTGATTCTGCATATTATTGAAGAAGTGGCGAGCCAGGTATTTATCCCTCTGACAGTGGGCGGCGGTGTGCGTGAGGTTGAAGATGTGCGCCGTTTGCTGAATGCCGGTGCAGATAAAGTAAGTATCAATACAACTGCGGTATTGAACCCGCAAATGGTAAAGGCCGCAGCTGATAGATTCGGTTCGCAATGTATTGTGGTGGCAATTGATGCCAAAAAAGTTGAGAACCAGCCGTTTGAATGGGAAGTATTTACTCACGGTGGCCGTAAGGCGACAGGCCTGGATGCCGTTAAATGGGCTGAATATATGGTGAGCCTGGGCGCTGGCGAACTGCTGGTAACGAGCATGGACCGTGACGGTACAAAGATTGGTTTCAATAACCCGCTTAACAAAGCAATCAGTGATGCGGTAGAAGTGCCACTGATAGCATCAGGCGGCGTAGGCAACCTGCAGCATCTGGTGGATGGTGTTAAAGACGGCGGCGCGGATGCTGTGCTGGCTGCGAGCATATTCCATTACGGTGAATACACCGTCAGGGAAGCCAAGGAATATATGGCTAAGCATGGCATAGAGGTAAGACTATGAGCTGGTTAGATGCGGTTAGCTGGGATGCTGACGGACTGGTGCCGGTCATTGCGCAGGAGCATGATACCGGTGATGTCGTGATGTTCGCATGGATGAACCGTGAAGCCCTGCAGTTGAGCGCAGAGACAGGCCAGGCTGTTTACTGGTCAAGGTCGCGTAGCAGGCTGTGGCGCAAAGGTGAAGAGTCTGGCCATGTGCAGAAGATTCATGAGATTCGTCTGGATTGTGATGAAGACGTGATTCTAATAAAGATAGAGCAGGTTGGCGGTATTGCATGCCATACTGGCCGCCATAGCTGTTTTTTCAAAAAGCTGGATAATGGAAGTTGGGTGGTAGACCAGCCAGTGATCAAGAATCCAGAACAAATCTATAAACATGAGTAATCAAATGAATGATGTATTAAGCCGGCTGTCAGAGCTGTTGGAGCAGCGCAAGTCTGCTGACCCAGCGTCATCTTATGTTGCAAAACTATACGCTAAGGGTATGGACAGTATCCTGAAAAAAATCGGCGAAGAAGCGACTGAAACTGTGATTGCTGCTAAAGGCGGCAATAAAGAAGAGATTATTTATGAGACAGCCGACCTGTGGTTCCATACATTGGTGATGCTGGCTAAGGCTGATTTAAAGCCTGACGATGTGTTGGCTGAGCTGGCGCGGCGTGAAGGTCTGTCGGGTATTGATGAGAAGAATGCCAGGACAAAAGAATAGTGAGGCGGTAATGAGTGCGGATTGTATTTTTTGCAAAATAGTTAAAGGTGATATCCCTTCTAATAAAATTTATGAAGATGATGATGTCATTGCTTTTCATGACATACACCCGATTACAAAAGTCCATTTTCTGATTGTGCCGAAGCTGCATATTGAAAGCTTGATGAGCTGTGATGCTAAGCATCAGGCTTTGTTGGGCAAGATGTTATTGCTGGCTCCGCAGCTGGCTCTTGAGCAAGGTCTGAAAGGTTTTCGCACCATGATTAATACCGGGCGTGAAGGCGGGCAAGAGGTGTTTCATATGCATGTGCACGTGTTCGGCGGTGGTGACACGCTACCAAAAGTTTAGTATCAATATTCGGCATCATTACTTGGGAGAGCAGCATGGGATCATTCAGTATTTGGCATTGGTTGATAGTTTTGTTGGTTGTAGTGCTGATATTTGGTACAAAAAAGCTGCGTAATATCGGCGGCGATGTTGGCGGTGCAGTAAAAAGCTTCAAAGATGCGATGAATGAAGAAGCAAGTCCCGTTCCTCCTGCTGGCGGCAATCAGCCTGCTGTAATTGAGAGTCAGCCAAAACTGGTAGAGCCTGCAGCCAATGAGGCTGAAATTGTAAAACCTGCTGCTAAAAAGAGACCGCCTGCAGCAAAAAAGACCACTGCCACAAAAGCCGGCACTGCTAAAACAGCAGCGGCAAAACCAGCTGCACCTAAGGCTGCAGCAAAACCAAAAGTAGCCGCAGCTAAAAAAACATCAGCGGCCAAACCAAAAGTTGCTACAAAAAAGGCTGAAGCTTAATAGCTTGAGCTGAAGGCCTCCGCTTAATATGTACTTGTTTTGCATTTAACTTACCGTGTTTGATATTGCCTTTTCAGAGCTGGTTGTAATCGCAATTGTCGCGCTTATCGTGATTGGGCCTGAAAAGCTGCCTAAAGTGGCACGTACATTAGGGGCTTTGGCCGGGCGCATGCAAAGATACATGGCGCAGATAAAAGAAGAGGTTAACCGCGAAGACCGCTTTGCCGAGTTGCAGAAACTTCAGGAAGAAATCAAGGCAGCAGCAAATTCTGCACAGACAGGCTTGCAGGCCAAAGCCAATGAAATCGTGCAAGATCCAATCGTGCAAAGTTCCAGTGTGGTTGATGATGCAAAAACTGGTGCTGATGCCGGAAAGCCTGCCAGAACGCCAAAGAGTAAAGAATAGTTTCAATACGTGACCCCTACCGAAAACTTCATTTCACATCTGATAGAGCTGCGTAACCGCCTATTGCGGATAGTTGTAGGTCTGCTGCTTGTGTTTGTTGCATTCTTTCCATTTGCCAATGACATTTACAGTCTGCTGGCCGCACCATTGTTAAGCAAGCTCCCGCTCGGCGGGCAGATGATTGCCACCGGTGTAACCACCCCGTTTTTCGTGCCGATGAAAGTGGCGATGATGGCAGCATTTCTGGTGTCATTGCCCCACACGCTGTATCAGGTTTGGGCGTTTGTTGCGCCAGGCCTTTATGCGCATGAGAAAAAATTCATGATTCCGATTATCGTATCGAGCTGCCTGTTGTTTCTGGCGGGCATGGCGTTCGCTTATTTTCTTGTATTCCCTGTGATTTTCGGTTTTATCGTAGGTACAGCGCCACAAGGAGTCGCGGTAATGACTGATATTGGTAATTATCTGGACTTTGTCATGACGCTATTTTTTGCTTTTGGCCTGGCTTTTGAAGTGCCAATTGCGGTCGTGCTGGCGGTTTATTTTGGTTGGGTTGGCATTGATGCGCTAAAAGAGGCAAGAGGCTATGTGATTGTTGGCACTTTTGTAATCGGCGCGATTTTTACACCTCCCGATATCATCTCTCAATTCATGCTGGCAGTGCCTATGTGGCTGCTGTATGAGCTGGGCATTCTGGTGGCGACTTTCACCAAGAAAAAATCACCACCTGCTATATTGCCGCCTAATTGACCTTAGGCAAGCCCTGCGCTTAGCTTTTCTATTCTGGAGCAGCTTCTGCTGCTGGTTTAGGGCGTTTGCCAATGACGATGGAAATATTAATAATCGCTTCTGCACGTGCGATTTGAACTGTGGCTCTCTGGTTTGGCTTGAGTGCAGCAATCAAATTAAGCATCGTGCCGCTGTCAATCACAGGTTTGCCTTCAATCGCCAGCAAAATATCGCCGGCACGCAAGCCAGCCTTATCCGCTGGGCTGTTATGCAGAACGCCTGCAATAAGTGCGCCTCTTGGTTTGCTCAGCCTGAAAGATTCAGCCAGTTCCGGGGTGATGTCTTGAGCTTCTATCCCTATCCAGCCGCGAGTCACATTGCCTTGATCGATAATCTGTTCTGTGACCTGCTGGGCCAGTGTGGCCGGAATTGCGAAGCCGATACCCATTGAGCCGCCGCTGCGTGAATAAATGGCACTGTTAATGCCAACCAGATTGCCTTCTGTATCTATCAGCGCGCCGCCGGAATTGCCAGGGTTGATAGAGGCATCTGTTTGAATGAAGTTTTCATAGATGTTGATGCCCAGATGAGTACGGCCTAGCGCACTCACGATGCCTTGGGTAACGGTCTGGCCTACGCCGAATGGGTTGCCAATCGCCAGTACAACATCGCCTACGTTGAGCTTGTCAGAGCTTGCAAAAGTGATTGCCGGCAGGTTGTCAGTATCTACTTTGATAAGCGCCAAGTCGGTATCCGGGTCAGTCCCTACAACTTTAGCGGACATTTTGCGGCCGTCAGATAACGCGACTTCAATAGAATCTGCTGTAGCAATAACGTGGTTGTTTGTAAGAATCAAGCCTTTTGCGCTGACGATTACGCCAGAGCCTAAGCTATTTTCAGGTTGTGACGGCGTTTCCATGTCATCAAACTGGTCGCCAAAGAACTGGCGGAATACCGGGTCATCTAGGAATTTTTCATGCGGATTTGCGCGGGGTGCCTTGCTTGTAAAGATATTTACTACAGCGGGCATCGCTTTTTTTACCGCCTGGCTATATGAGGCGGGTGCAATTGCTCCGGCTGATGCACTTTGATTCAATACTATTGCGGGTTCCTGCGACCTTAAAAAGTTCGGGTTAAAAATACGGGCCACGAACAATATTGCCATACACACCGTGGCGGTTTGTGCAAAAATGAGCCATATTTTTTTATGTAACTGGTTATTCATGATCTTAGCTGTTTATATATTTAGGTAAGTCTATGTACAGGTTAATGGCCTTGATATCGGGGCACATCAGGAAAAATCAAGTTCAATTGTTTAAAGGCAAGCTATGGTAAAAATCAATGACTTAACACATTATACCCAACAACTCATGCAAGTAGAGCGTTTCAAGGATTACTGCCCTAACGGCTTGCAGGTTGAGGGGCGGGCAGAGATCAAAAAGATAGTGACGGGCGTTACAGCTAGCATGGCTTTGCTCGAGGCGGCGCATGAGGCTGGTGCTGATTTGATTCTGGTGCATCACGGATATTTCTGGCGCAATGAAGATGCGCGAATAGTAGGCATGAAGCGAAACCGCATCGGATTTTTAATGAAGCATGATTTAAATCTGATGGCTTATCACCTGCCATTGGATGCGCATGCCGAGCTAGGAAATAATGTACAGCTAGGTAGGGTGCTGGGAATAGATGCTATTGCCTACAGCGGAGATGATAGCCTTGTTGCATACGGCGAGCTGAAAAGCCCGGTTGCATTAAGTCTGCTGGTCTCGGATGTCGAGCGCTTGTTGCAGCGCAGCCCACTAGTGATAGGAGATCAGGATAAATTGGTCAGGAAAGTTGCCTGGTGCACTGGTGCAGCACAGGGTTATATTGAAACTGCCGCCGCCCTGGGTGCGGATGTATACATCAGTGGCGAGATATCAGAGCAGACAACGCATCAGGCGCAGGAGTTGGGTGTGTCTTATATATCTGCCGGGCATCATGCAACAGAACGCTACGGCGTGAAGGCTTTAGGTGAACATTTAGCAGAAAAATTCAATCTGGAACATGAGTTTCTGGATATCCACAATCCAGTTTAATTGTTTTATTTCATGTACTTATTAAATAAAGCTTTAACTGGAATCTAAAAAAAGGTATAATTCGCCACCTTAAAATTAAGCCAAATTTACAGTTGCTTAACTTTGCAGTAAAGCTTGTGAGCGGCTGTAAGTTTAATTAAATGATGATATTTAGCCTCAAAAGGGCTGGTATCAAATTCTGTCAATCCTTTCATGCATGAGGAAAACATGTCAGACAACCAAAATGACAAGCAACAGGCTGGCTCGCAATCCTGCGGGTGTTCTCAAGTAGATTTAGATAAACGTAATTTCCTGATCGCGACTTCAGCAGTAGGCGCCTTGGGCTGTGCTGCAGTGGCTGTGCCATTTGTAAAAAGCATGACACCAAGCGAGCGTGCTAAAGCAGCCGGTGCTCCGGTTGAAGTTGATATCGGTAAAATTCAGCCAGGCACAATGATGACCGCTGAATGGCGCGGTAAGCCGGTATGGATTATCAACCGTACAGAAGAAATGAATGCTGAATTAGCTAAGCATGACGACCAGTTATCGGACCCTGCTTCAGATGTAACTTCGCAGCAGCCTGCCTATTGCAAAAATGCCAGCCGCTCAATCAAGCCAAATATTGCAGTTGTTGTAGGTATCTGTACACACCTGGGTTGTTCACCTACCGAAAAAATGCAGCCGGGCGGCGATATGGGTGCAAACTGGACTGGCGGCTTTTTTTGCCCTTGCCATGGCTCCAAGTTTGATTTGGCAGGGCGTGTATTTAAGGGTTCTCCAGCACCGATTAACTTGGTGGTGCCTCCGCACAAATATCTAAGTGAGAACGTTTTGCTGATTGGTGTTGATACTGAAGAGAAAGCGTAATCATGACTGATAAAAAGAAATCTGCATTAGCAAATGCCTTGAATGGCACTTTGGATTGGGTGGATGCCCGGTTCCCTCTTACAAGTAATATCAAAGCGCATTTAACTGAATATTACGCACCAAAGAACTTTAATTTTTGGTACTTCTTTGGCTCGTTGGCACTATTGGTGTTGGTGCTGCAAATCGTAACAGGTATTTTCCTGACGATGCACTACAAGCCAGATGCTGAACTCGCTTTTGGTTCTGTTGAATACATCATGCGTGATGTGCCATGGGGCTGGTTGATTCGTTATATGCACTCTACCGGTGCTTCCATGTTCTTTGTCGTGGTTTATCTGCACATGTTCCGTGGTCTGATTTATGGTTCATACCGTAATCCGCGTGAATTGATATGGCTGTTCGGTGTGGCGATATTCCTCGCATTGATGGGTGAAGCGTTCTTCGGTTACCTGCTGCCATGGGGCCAGATGTCATACTGGGGTGCGCAGGTGATTGTGAACCTGTTCTCTGCAATTCCATTTATTGGCCCAGATGTGTCTGAATGGCTGCGCGGCGATTATTTGGTTTCAGATGCTACATTGAACCGTTTCTTCGCGTTCCATGTGATAGCGCTGCCGTTTGTTTTAGCTGGCTTGGTAGTGGCTCACTTGATTGCATTGCATGAAGTGGGTTCTAATAACCCGGATGGCGTTGAGATCAAAAAGTTAAAGGATAAAGTAACGGGTATTCCACTTGATGGCATTCCATTCCATCCTTACTACACCGTGAAAGACTTGGTGGGTGTTGCTGCGTTCCTGATTGTGTTCTCGGCTATTATTTTCTTCTCACCTGAGATGGGTGGTTACTTCCTGGAGGCTAACAACTTTGTGCCTGCTGACCCGCTTAAGACGCCGGCACATATTGCGCCAGTGTGGTATTTCACTCCATATTATTCAATCCTGCGTGCTGTGCCGCCAATTTTGAATTCACAGTTCCCTGGCGTAGCTGCAATGGGCCTGTCAGTAGTCGCTTTTGCTTTCCTACCTTGGCTGGATAGAAGTCCTGTTAAATCTATCCGCCAACGCGGAGCGCTGTATAAGAGATGGCTGGCTGCTTTTGTGGTGAGTTTTTTGATTCTGGGTTACTTGGGTACCGTGCCTTCAAACATTTGGGGCCAGTTCGGTGCGTGGATGGGTGGCGCTGACCGCGCTACTGTGGTTGCACGAATCTTTACGGTTGTTTATTTCCTGTTCTTTGTGCTGATGCCTTGGTACACCAAAAAAGACAAGACTAAACCAGTGCCAGAGAGAGTGACAGGATAATAGCCATGAAAACTATAGATAATATGAAAAAAGTTTTATTGACAGTATTGCTGGTGCCATTTTTTGTAATGCCTATCGCGGCAAGCGCAAACGAGAGCCTTCAGCTTGATAAGGCGCCGGTAGATGCTTCTAATCATGAGTCATTGCAGCGTGGTGCCCGTACTTTTGTTAACTATTGCTTGAATTGCCATAGTGCAAATTACATGCGTTACAACCGCCTGCTGGATATCGGTTTGACTGAAAAGCAGATTAAAGACAACTTGCTTTTTGCCGGTGAAAAAGTTGGTGAAACCATGAAAGTGGCAATGAATAAAAAAGAGGCTGCTAAATGGCTGGGTGCGGCACCTCCTGATTTATCAGTTGAAGTGCGCGCACGCGGCGCGGATTGGGTTTACACCTATCTGCGCGGTTTCTACCGTGATGGCTCACGCCCAACAGGTTGGAATAATGTTGCGTTTGACAAAGTAGGTATGCCGCATGTGTTGTATGAGCTGCAGGGTGAGCAGGAGCTGGATCATGAAACTCACGAGTTGAAATTGGTTAAGCCGGGCCGTCTGACTGTTGAAGAATATGATGTGCTAGTTGGCGACCTCACAAACTTTATGGCTTATATGGCTGAACCTGCGAAACAACAGCGCAATCAATTGGGCTGGTTTGTATTGCTATTTTTGAGTGTATTGCTGGTGCTTACCTTCAAACTCAAGAAAGCTTATTGGAAGGATATACACTAAGATGATGACTTTATACTCGGGGACGACTGATCCCTATAGCCACCGCTGCCGAATTGTTTTATTTGAAAAAGGCATGGATTTTCAGGTGATTGATGTCGATCTGGCTAACAAGCCAGAAGACCTGGCAGTGATTAACCCATACAATCAGGTACCGGTGTTGGTTGAGCGCGATTTGGTGCTGTCAGAGGCTAACATTATCAATGAATATATTGATGAGCGTTTCCCGCATCCGCAGCTGATGCCGCCTGATCCTGTCATGCGTGCCCGCGCGAGATTGTTTTTGTACAGCTTCGAAAAAGATTTATTTAGCCATATCGCTGATATTGAATCTGGCGATGAGCAGAAGGCAGACAAAGCGCGCGCTAGCATTCGTGATAATTTAACGCAATTGGTGCCTATCTTCTCAAAGCAGAATTATCTGTTAGGTGATGATTACTCAATGCTTGATGTTGCGGTAACGCCTTTGCTTTGGCGTTTGGGTCATTATGGTATTGAGTTGCCTAATCAGGCAGCGCCAATCCTTAAATACGCAGAGCGTCTATTTTCAAGGCCGCTGTACGCTGATGCAATGACACCATCAGAAAAAGCAATGCGTAAATAATAGACAGGCAAGTAAGGTTGTTAATATGGATCAATTAATTTCTACCAAGCCATATATGCTACGTGCCATGCATGAGTGGTGCGTCGATAACAACCTTACCCCGCATCTGGTTGTGGCGGTGAATCATCAGACACGGGTGCCCATGGCATACGTGAAAGATGGTGAAATTGTTTTGAATATTAATTATGGCGCCACCAAAGACCTGCACATCGATAATGAATCAATCGTGTTTTCTGCCCGCTTTGGCGGTGTGCCGCAAAATATATTCATACCAATGGCCGCGGTAAAAGGTATCTTTGCACGTGAGAATGGTCAGGGCATGTTTTTTGAGGCTGAAGACCCGGTGGATGCAGAAAGTGCCGTGGATGAGTCTGAAAAAAGCAGCAATGAAGTAACGAAAGTGCAAAATAACAAAAAACCTACATTAACTATCGTAAAATAGCTTTGCAAATTTAAAAATCTCAGTATAATACGCAACTCAAATTTAACGCCGGATTAGCTCAGTTGGTAGAGCAGCGCACTTGTAATGCGAAGGTCGTCAGTTCGATTCCGACATCCGGCACCAAATTCTTAGCAAATTCCCAATTATACGTTTGACAGCAAGTCAAATTATCAGCATAATCGCGGGTTCGGTGAGGAGGGGTGGCCGAGTGGTTAAAGGCGACGGACTGTAAATCCGTTCTCTCAGAGTACGAAGGTTCGAATCCTTCCCCCTCCACCAATTTGTAAAATATATAGTTAAGTAGTGATTGAGCTTGCATGCGTTTGAGTTGGTACGGCAAGTACGCGGGTGTAGCTCAGTTGGTAGAGCACTTGCCTTCCAAGCAAGATGTCGCGAGTTCGAACCTCGTCGCCCGCTCCAAGCAACTGGGTGTATAGATTGAGCGCCCATGTGGCTCAGTGGTAGAGCACTCCCTTGGTAAGGGAGAGGTCGCGGGTCCGATTCCCGCCATGGGCACCATGAGTTTGTAGTGTGTTTTATGTGGTGCCAAATGTGGTGCTGCTTTAAAAATTGAACAAGTTTTATTAATTCTAATAAAACTTATGGTTAATAAAATATTGTAAAGGACTAAGACAATGGCAAAAGGTAAATTCGAACGGACCAAGCCGCACGTAAACGTAGGCACGATTGGCCACGTTGACCACGGTAAAACGACATTAACAGCAGCGATCACTACTGTATTGACCAAGAAATTTGGCGGCGAAGCAAAAGCTTACGACCAAATTGACGCTGCACCAGAAGAAAAAGCACGTGGTATTACCATCAACACAGCCCACGTAGAATACGAAACAGCAACCCGTCACTACGCGCACGTTGACTGTCCAGGCCACGCCGACTATGTAAAAAACA
>Ga0208392_1000072_pt1 | contig 22818 bp, 14 predicted proteins | sample LakWasMeta3_LOW4_2_FD_183855 | JGI IMG/M metagenome (GOLD analysis project Ga0208392, IMG submission 183855) | Freshwater sediment methanotrophic microbial communities from Lake Washington under simulated oxygen tension - Sediment Metagenome... | ecosystem: Environmental > Aquatic > Freshwater >... | reverse complement strand
TACACAATGATTGATAAGCAGTAATTACGGCATAACGCAACGCCAAGACCATAAACATAATTAACAATAAATATTTTGAGGACTAACACTATGAGTACAGCAGAAGCGTTGAAGATGGCTATTGAAGCATTGGAAATACTCACACCTTCTTTTACCGAAATGAAAGGCTATTCAGTTGGTCATGGGGCTATTGAACTATGTAAATCCGCACTATTAGAACTAGAGAATAGTGAGCCAGTGGCCTTAGCAGATGAAACTCTTGTATGCACCATATCAATGGAAATGATTAAAGAGCTTGAATTAAGAAATGGAAATAAATTTCCTTACCCCTTGTGGCCTACTAAACTTTACACATTGCCCCATAAACATCAATGGGTAGGGTTAAGTAACGATACTGTATTAGAACTTGAATCTAAATTTACCAGTAACCCATTTGAAAATATCAGAGCCATTGAATCTAAATTGAAGGAATTAAACCATGAGTGATTTAATAAGCAGGAAAGCGTTGTTGGAGGTAGTTAAAAAATTACCGGATGATGTGTTAGACACTACAATTATAGTGGCGCGAGAAGACGTTATTGACCTAATCACCAACGCGCCAGCCGTTGAGCAAGGTGAGGCAGTGGCAAATCACAATGAGGCTGTATCACACCTATGGGAAAGCATAGGTAGATGGTCTGCGTACCTTACAAGCAATGGTGAACAAGCAGAATTATCACCCCCATCATGGCTAGTTGATGCAATAAATAATGCTACATCATCCCCTAAACATCAATGGGTAAGTTTAAGTGACGATGAAATTGATAATTTATATAATGGTGCAAGTTGGTTAGAGTACGCCAGAGCTATTGAAGCTAAATTGAAGGAATTAAACCATGAGTGATTTAATCAGCAGGAAAGCGTTATTGGAAGAATATAAAAAATTATTAAATGATTATTACCGTGTGCCACAAGAAAAAATACATAATTTAATCGCCAACGCACCGTCCGTTGAGTGCAAAACAAGTTCGCAGCAAGGTGAGCCAGTTGCTTGGGCATTATTTTATGATAATGGGATAGTACATCACGTAACAAAATATGAGCCACCAACTAAGAATGGTAGTCATTTAGGGTATAAACCACTTTACACCGCCACCCAACACAGTGAGCGTATTTTGCAAGAGCAACAAAATACCATTGCGGAGTTAAAAGAAATTAACTTAGAACTACAATTTCAAATAAATTTAATACTTAATAGTGAAAGTTTAGAACAAGCGGTACGCCCCGCTATTAAATGGTTATGTGAAAATAAACACCCACATTCAAAAATTATTATAGATAGTTCTAGTTATGAATTAGTTGATGGTATAGCAGCTGGAATCATACAAACTTATATTAAGGACTAAACAATGATACAACAAAATAACGAGGCGTTTGAGAAGTGGTTTGAATCGGAATTACAAAAACTCATTGATGTAAAAAACTACGATGATATACACATGCTACAAATTAATGAACATTTAGCATGGAAAGCATGGCAAGCCGCCACCCAACAGAGTGAGCGTGAAATTGCGGAGTTTAAGGCAGAAATTTTTGAATCGGATTTTGTAATTAAGCAAACAACCACACTTCTTGCAGAGATTTGCCTGATGCTAAAAGGTGAACCCCCAGCTAAAACACTATTTGGTTATCATGATTTGCCTAAGATGGTGTTAGAACTCCAAGCATCTAATAACAAATTGCGTGAGGCTTTGGAATTTTATGCAAATTTAGACTGGAAAGAAAACACAGAAACATGGCAACTTCCAGCTAAACAAGCCCTAGCATCAACACCAGCACAATCACTGGCAGAGCATGATAATGAAGTGATAGAGATATGTGCGAAGGTTTGTAATGAATCAATTAATACTTGGCATGCATCAAGAAATATTCGCGCATTGAAAGGTACATTATGAACGGATGCCACTCTACCCTAGCCCCTGATAGATTACAGCATGATTTAATTTATCACAGCAAGGGTAACGTAAGTTGGACTAATAAACTTACTAGAAGCTGCCAATACATCAAGCAGAAAGATATTGTGGATAGTGGGTGTGATGGGTGTAAAGAGAAAGGTTAAATATGGAACATAAAGAATATTTGATTAGTAGCATTCCTACAATAAATGAAGAAGATAAAACAATTAACTTTAGTGGTGAGGCTTAGATAATGACTAATTACATTCTCTCATTTTTTTGCAAAAGATTAGATACAAGTACACCATATGGAAGCATTGTTACTGATGTAGTTTCTTATGGGAATGGTTGGGAAAAGGTAATAATTAACTTAACCGATGACGCTATGCATATCTTGAAAAATTCACCATTATCATTGAGAGAACTTATTTACTCCATAGCCAATGGTAATGAGGTTTCACCATATCCGGTACAAATAGAGCAATGTTCTCCGGCACTTAATTATCAGCCTGGAATGGTAAGGCAAAGCAAAAAGCAAAGCAAAAATCAAAGTAAAAAATGGTATCAATCACCAAGGCAGCGCTGGTAAAAGGAATAAATTATGAAAACAATATACACAATTGAAGATTTTATGAAAGAGCTAGGTATCAGCAACCGTGCTACATTTTGGCGTAAGCGCAGGGCTGGATTGATACCAAGGCCTGATATTGATATTGGTCATCCTAGATGGTATCGCAGGACAATTCAGCATTTGCTGCCCAGCTAGACCACCAATCCATGAGCTTGATACGTTCATCCAAATATTCAGCCCGATTATATGCGGCGCGTACCAGGTCAGTTTCCTTATGCGCCAGTTGCCTTTCAATCACGTCATGGTGAAATGGGCTTTGCTCATTGAGTACAGTAGAGGCTAAAGCCCTGAACCCATGAACAGTCATCAAGCCGCGATAGCCTAAACGATATAGCGCAAATAGCATAGTATTCTCACTCACTGGATGCTTGGCGCGTTTAGGTGAGGTCAGCACATATTCATAATCTCCCGTGTAAATTTTAAGTTCTTCTAATAGTTCCAAGGCTGAATCAGACAGCGGCACTACATGGGGCTTTTTCATTTTCATACGCGATTCAGGTATCACCCAAAAATTTTTATCGTGAATTTCATCCCATTTCATGAAGCGTAATTCAGAAGTACGCACAAAGGTTAAAGCGGCAAACTGTAATCCAATACGGGTAATCGGTTCATCGTAACTGCTGATCGCCTTGAATAACTTTCCTGCTTCTTTTACAGGGATGCAGTTCATGTGCTTGGCCTTTGGCGTATCAAGTACCCTGGATAATCCATTTGCCGAATGAGCCTCTATCAAACCCATATCAAGTGCATAATCAAATAACTGCCTGATATGCGTACCTACCCTATGTGCGCTTTCAGTGATGCCTCGTTCCTGAACCTTCTTAACCACGTTGACTAAATCGGCACGCCTGATTTTATCAATAGGCATATGCCCTATTATTGGTGATACAAATTCATCTAACCGATACTGCACCTGCTGTTTATGCTTGGCATTTTTAAGCGTATTCAGGTGGAATGGTATAAATTCAGCCTTCACGTCATCAAAGGTTTTGGTTTCCTTGATACCAAGTGCCAGTTCCTTTTTAAAATCATTGTGCATCTGCCTGGCATCGGCCAGCCCAATGTCAGGGTATTTGCCATAGGTCTTGGTTTTATGCTTACCTGCCAGCTTGTAAAGATAACGCCAGCTTTTAGAACCCGATGGCAATACCTCAATATATAAACCATGTGCATCGGACAGCTTATAGGGCTTGTCTTTCGGCTTTGCGCCATCTATTTTCTTATTGGTTAGATTAGGCATAAATTCTCATGCCTAAAGATATGACTAATAGTGATGTGAAACAGGAGTAATCAAAGTGAAACATAATGGAATAATCCGAAATGCTGTAAGGCTTGAACTATAACGCTTTGTGAAACAAAATGAAATGTTTTGAGGTGATTTGAATACTACTGAAAAGGGGAATTGGAGGCGCGAACCGCCTTCATAAATCTAACATAATCAATTAGTTATAAAACTCATGCCTTGTTTTATGACTAAATATATCTAAAATTACGTCTAAACTCGTCTAAATAAGATTTGTTTTAGACATTTATTGAATGCCGCGCATTATAAACAAAATATGATTTATAGCAACAGTAATTATTACTTACATCCTACTAGCTCACATACGGAATCGCTCCATTTTCTGAGCTTGTTATAATCTACCGTAGTTATTCTGCAAGCATCCTCTAGTGCAATAAAGGCTGAGTTACACTCTCGTTCACCTTCGGAAGATCCGCCGGTATCGCTTGTGGGTGAGGGCAATCCAGAGGTGGACGCACGCTCCTGCTCCAATCGCACGCGCTCAGACCAATTGCGGCCATTAGTATCAATACGGTTTTCATATAAGTCCTTTAGGTTCTTAGTTTCTCGTTCACGATTAAGCTTATATTTCTCTAACTCAGCTTTGCCATCGGCATTGGCTTTATCAATATCCTTCTGGTGTGATTTCTCTTTGAAGTAGTTTTCAAGTTTTCTATTGGTTGCTGTAGTTGCATCTGATGATAAATGCTGGTCATATTCAAACTGGATTCGGTCAGCCTTTGCATAGTAGTGCCAGATAGTTAATGCCATCAATGCAATAACTACCGGAATAAAATGCTTTTTGATGAACTCAAATGCACCGCCTAAGAATAGTTTTGCTGCCAGAAAGAATGGATTTAGATTAAACATATTGAATCGGCATCATGCCGCCTTTAATCCATGTTGCAACATCGAAGCCAGGGCAAATTTTCAGCCATTCATTGCGCTCAATAATTCCGTTGCCATTTAGGTCTGGAGAAAAGTCACGATGGCCGCAAACTTTAATGCCCATATCATGTAGTGAATTTAGCGCACCACTACCAGTGGCGCAAATGCTGCCACGGATGCGGCCAGCCAAATCAATGATTAATTGGCGCAAGCTATCAAACTGAGCTTTGCTGAATTTATCAGTGCCGATCATACAAATACCGATTGAATGAGCGTTATTGCCTTGTACGTGCGCCCCAATCTCTTCAAGCCCTCTTCCGGTTTCAATAGTTCCATCTACAAGTATTACAAAGTGATAGCCAATACTCTTTAGATTGGGATTGAAATTTCTTATAGCCTGGGAATCGCGCTTAAACTTTCTAAGCTGGTGCATACTATCAATATCTACCGCATTAAATGGCCGGCCATTTGGAGTTGCTGAACAATGAATAACAATGCTATTAAGTGTACGTTTCAAAATCCGTTCTCCTGCGAGGTTTATTTTTTAGGCGCTCTATATATTCTTGATGGAAGCTGGGGTGATTTATGCGTAGATATTCAACAAGGCGGAAGAAGGTATCTGGCCACATGAATAAAGCGATGGTTAATCCAAGCAATAAACTCTGCTCGCAATGGTTTGTAAAAATTAGATAGAATCCGGACATAAATGCTCCGGCATATCTCGCGAGCATACAGAATCTATGTTCGCCTTCTGAGTGTGATGCTAGGAAAACAGAATCGGCCACTATGTAGAGGCCGACAAGAATGGTTAATAGAAACGTCATTTTTGAACCTCTAACAAGCTTAATTTTGATTTAAGGAAATCAACAAATGCATCCCTGCATTGCTTATCAATTACCGCAAATCCCAAAAAGAATGCTATTGGCCGCTGAGGTATATTGCTGAACTTGAACCACTCTGTAAAAATCCACACTACTCCGCTTACCATAGTGCATGCAATGGCAGTTGCTGCTAGCATTAATAATATTGATTTACTGACTTTTAGGGATTTATTGCGATAGACAGCCCAATATGCGCCGCCGGCAGCAGTAATCACCACGCCAAGAGGTAAGTCAAATAGAAAACTGGCTGCGGCTGTAAGTATTCCAATTGCCCAAGGGCTTGTTGCGTGCGTAACTGGATCAGGCATGTTCACACCATAATTTCTTTACCATTTATAGCTCCTTCTAATGGATATGGCTGCTGCGATCACCGCGCTACCAGTTGAGCATTAAAATGCTCTTATTGAAGGCCTCATATTGCACATTCATGATTTCATTTGCAAAAAAATGAAAACTGCAGCTAGTTAGGTGTAACATCAGCAAATGGGTAAAACAATTGCCTTCATTGGCTGGGTTATTACTATTTCTTTTGCACTAGCTGCAATTTTAAGAATGTTTAGCTTTCTTGTTTCTGCTTAACCTTCTGATTCAAGTTGTGCATTAGTTCAGTAATCCTTGCATCAATTTTCTGTATCTGTTCCGGCTGCGCATCTTTTTCAAGCATTGCGCGTCTTTGCTTGCGCAATTTCTGAACTGTTCGCTCGGTATAGTTTGCAACTGTTACTAATGTGCTTTCTGGATTATCTAAACGATATTGCCTTGCATCCTCTCCCGCTCTCTCCATGCCTTTGATTTGATTCTCATGCATCTTGATTTCACGAAGGTTCTTATAAAAGGCATTGCCTTCTGATGATTGGCCGGTAGTATCGCCGTAGAATCTGCCAACAACAGGTATTTTATAAGCTGGTAGATTCTCACCAGTAGCAATTGATGTTGCAGTCTGTTCAACTTTCATTGCTTCACGACCTACACCACCGGTTACTTGGCCAATCAGATAATCAATCTGATCTGGTGTCGGGCTAATAGCACCTGGTTTAAAGTCTGTACCGCCAGTAATGCCATTAATCGCATAAGCTAAACCCTTTGCAATTGCACTTGCAGTATCTTTTGCACGTGTAAATCCTGGTGTTGGATCAAGTGAATTGAAATCCTGTCTAGCAATTGGCCTTCCGGTAAAGTCTTTATTCTCTGCAAGCGCTGCTAGTGGGTCAATAACAGTTGGCGCAATTGTCTGCAATGATATGCCAGCGTTACCAATTGGGTTAGTTACATCGAGCAGCATATCCATGATATGCACTAGGCGCTCTTGAGTATTTTTACCGCCGGATAATGCCCACTCAGTTAAGATGCGGCCAAATGATGGAATCGCGTTATAACCCAATGGCATTGGAATGGTGATATAGCTATCACCCAATGGGATTATGATACTTCTATCTCGCACAAACTCTGGCGGTTCATCATTACCATACCCAACTGCAGCCAGAGCAACTGCTTGCATTGCACCTAGCAACAACCCACCTTGCACAATACGCTTACCAACATTGCTTAATCTAATATTTCCAGAGCTGTCACGGCTGGTTAAGGTTTCAGCAATACGCGCTGTACCTTGTACAGAAGCATTAAAAAAGGCATAGAGAGAACCAATCTGTCTACCCATTTCACCCTTACGGTTAAAGTTGACTGAGATATTCTTAGCCATGCTTGCTGCCTGCTGCTTACTATGGCCGCTATCTAGTGCAACTTTATATACTGAAAGTCGAACTGCATTTTCAAGTGCATTGTTGTAATCTTCAAGCCATTCAAATATCGGCTTGATAGCTTTATCGAATACCCATTGCTCTTGGTTTGCAATGATTCCGTTTAAGCTTACGATTTTTCCTATCTTGCTGTTCTGCCACCAAAGCGGATCGAGTGCATTTTTAATAGCTTCGCTGCGCTCTTTTGCATTCCGGTACATATCTCTATAACCGGTTTGGCCGCCTTCATTCTGGAACTCTTCAAACAGCTGCGCCCATTGATTATTGGCTTGTGTTCCATTTTTACGCTGACTGCGCAAATCTGAATAGATGCCTTTTAACGCGCTGATTGTTTGTCCTAAAACCTCGCCTTTTTTATTAGCAATTGGTGTAGTGCTTAGGTTTAATAATGCACCCTGCACATCGCGTGTAATGTTTACGATGCCAAATATAGGGTTATATTGCGTATTAACTGCTGCAAAGTACCTGGTAATACCAGAAGCCATACCAAGCAATTCACCGATTTGGTCTTGATCCAGATTTTTCAAGCTGGCAGCCATACGCATGGCACGTTCATCAAACTGGTTAAATACTACTGAGCGCTCCTCAACCTTACCTAATCTGTTTTTAATACGAGCAACAATTACATTATCTCGATTTTTATAATTAGGGTCAGTTACATACTCAACATGATCCGGTGATTGTCTTTCATTTACTGCATAACCAGTAATACCTTTTGCATTGATATAGTTTAATGCTGCATTCTTATTGGAAAACTCAGCAGCTTTTGTACCGTTATACAAAACATCGTAAACAGTGCCTCCTTTAACGATAGTCTTGATTGTTGGCGGCGTATCTACTTCCCAGAAATTTTCATTTGGGTTTAGTTTAGCCAGGCCAATCAATGCAGTTGATACGCGATTCTTTTCACCGCGAATGATGTTCTTTTCAAACTGCTGCGCCATGTTAGCAATAATATCTACTACAGCGCGATTAGAACCGGTTGCACGTTTAGATGCGTTACCCTTAACGCTAAATCCTTGTCCGGTACCATTACCGAAGCCAGCATCCATATCCTCACGCATTAATGGTACATAGTGCTGGTATGCACCTTCCCATGCTGCAATGGTATCAGCTGATTCTAGGCCATAATCAATCAGGACTTGGCGAGATTTACGGTTAATCAGGTCAATGCGTCTGGCAAGAGCTTCATATTTTGTTTTATCAGCTGGTGATAGTTGAGCAAGATAATCGCGCGCATCCTGAGTTTTCATCCCAGAACCACCATCAGGCATATTGGCATTGATCTTAGCAATTTGAATATTGCGTTCTTCTGCATGGCGCGCCCATAGATATTCTTCAAAGTCGGCCATCTTAACGCCACGCATGCGCATATCTTCAATGAGTGGTTCTAGGTCATGCTTGATGAAGTCTTGAGTACGTTTCGCGGTGCGTCCATGGAATAACTCTTCCTGAAGGTATGCATTCCAGCGGTCTGCAATATCTACGCCGGCTTGCTTGATAGCCTGGCTAACACGTTTCAGGTCAATGTTTTTATCTTGCAAAGCATAGGTTAAGTTATCGCCTAGTTTGCTTTCAGGCAATGTTTCCCATTGTGGTGTTAGGCGTGACTGTGGGGTGCTGCGAGAATAGAATACTTTACTTAACTGAGTATTATCTAAGCGTTGAAACGTGAGCTTGCTAACGAGTTCCAGTAGTCGTTGCCGCTCTGTGCCTTGTGTGCGTATAAAGGTATGTGCGATAGCCGCTCTTTTAAGCGTTGTGCTCCCAGCGTGAGTGGCTCTTCCGGCCTTTGTACTGGCGAGGGATTCAAAGTCTTTGTCTGTAAAATTAGTGCCATTTGATAGCTCAATAAATTGTTGCTTATCAAAATCATAGACCAGATCATCCAGCTTTGCAACACCTAATGAATCAGGTGATTTATAAGTTAACTCATATTTGGTGCCTTCATTTTCAGTCACATACACACCATTACGAATAGCATTATATGAAGCCTCAAGCATTTGGCCTAGATTGTACTCAGTATCACCTTCACGCCAATCAAAGTTTAATTCTTCCATCTGCTCTGGGTGCGGTGCAATATGGTCTGTAGTGCCAAACTTCAATGCAAGTGAAATCATGTTTTCCAAGCGGCGAAGCTTACCAACTGGCGTAATCCCCTCTCTATCACCAGCAAATACTTTACTGTTGTTATATGCCCAATTTCCTAGTGCAGAATAAACACCTGAGCCGCCATAACCTTCATCCCACTGCAATACGTTAATCTCAACCTTGCCATCTTTATAAACCATGATTTGACCAGGCTGATTGCGTTTAACGTTTCCGCTGTTATCTATTGGATAGATATTGTAAAACTCTTGAATATCATCATCCTTGATGTTTGATTTTTCAACCTTAACTAATTCCGGCACAACATCATCAAATACCTGCTGCAAGTCTTTTGAATCAGACTTGCCGTATTTAAACATATCATCATTAAGTGTTAGCTCTTTGAATAACTGTTCTGTGCTAGGTGAGTAATCGCGGTTAAATGCAGCAACCAATCCTTTAACGCCTCGCTCTTGCTGGGTGCCTTTTACTACATAATTACGTGCCGGAACCAGGTAATTAGCAATAATGTCATTATCAGTGAGCGCTAGATTTACACCAATATCACGTAGGAATTGACGGATAGCTGCAATCGCACGCTTAACAAAGCTTGAGTTAGGTGCGGTTTGTGCCATTTCGGCCAGTATCTCTTCTGCTGCAATGTTCTTATCTGATTCTTTTGTTAAATCCAAGCCATACTGTTTGGCCTTGGCTTTCATTTCACGAGGACGCAGCATTGCAACTTGATTTAATATATTGCCAAGTTCCTTTCCATATAACCCACGTAAACCATAGTGGCCAAGTGTTTCATGGAATACCACGCGGATCACATCTGTAGCACTATTCATTTCACTAGCTACAATATAAACCTTGCCATTAGTAAAGAATGCTTCCGGCTGGCCTTGTGCGCCTTGTGATAGTTGGCGCTCATTTTCATCGCGCACCGCTTTTGGTATAGCGGCATCATTCATATCATCCACTACGATGATTTCAGGAGCATTAGTCCATTTGCTGCGTAGGTTATTTACTGCATCCTGAATCAATGATTTTGGTATAGATGATTTAAAGCCATTTCCGCGAGAAAATACCGGCGCATCAGCTTCAGATTCTTTAAGTGCTTTTTCAAGGCCTAGTTTTTTCAGTGTTTCTTTACGCGCTTTAACCAGGCGATCAAACTCTGGGCGCTGATTTTCAGGCACTGATTCCAACTGGCTTGATTTCATCAGTCGGCGCTGTACATTTGCATGCTCGGCCTGTGCTTGTTTGAGCTTATCTGAAAATTCAAACGGTTCATTCAGGCGTGAACTTAATGATTCATTCTCAAGTTTTGCATTAGAGATAGCTTTATTAGCATCTTCAATACGTGCTGAGAAGCTATCAAGGTAATTATTAAATCGAGTAATCAGGCCGCTAGGTGATACGCCTTCTTTCTCCCCATAGGTATGCATCAACCCATCAGGTGAACGAAGCATTAGGCTATTCAAACTAACACCGCGCTCCATTGTGAAATCTACACCGCGGTATTGAATTGTTTTTGCTTCATCAGACATTGTGAATGCACTGCGAACCTTCAATGCTAAATCTGCAATAGCGTTTTCTGCTGATTCGCGCGATGTTACGACTTTTCCATCAACTTTCATTGATGCTACTTTGTTTTTATCTTCCGGTACCGGATAGGAATTTGCGCTATCTTGCATGCGTTGATAGCCAGCAATCTTCTTAGGAAGGTAATTATTGATGTAGTCTGTGTTATCGCGCACCTTACGTGCCATCGCATACTGTGAATCGGCATGTGCCTTTTCAAGATTGATCAGGCGCTTAACTTCTGTACGTAGTTTTGTTTCTTCCAGGATTAATGGATTGCCAGAAGCCGCAGCCTTCATATCGGCTGAATTAGAAGCCTCACTAGCTACGTCCTCAATCTCTGCTTCACCAGTATATTTACGCAACTGCTCAATGCCAGCAGCTTTATGTTCAAGCAACTGCCATCTGCGTGTGTCATAGGTCTGTTCTGTAGCATAGCGCCAGATATATATTTCAAAATTATCTGGGTCGCGCGCATATAGCTCATTACCTTGGCGAATAATACGGCCTTCGCGCTGCTCCAAATCACTAGGCCGCCATGGCGCATCAATATGGTGTAACCCAACTAAGCGCTTCTGCACGTTTGTACCTGCGCCAAGTTTCGGAGTAGAACCAAATAAGAAGCGCACATCACCATTATTTACGCGCTTGAATAACTCTTCTTTCTGTTTCGGCGTATTGTAGTCATGGATAAATGCAATCTGATTTTCTGGTACGCCAGCCTTAATCAATTTGGCGCGAATATCGTCATATACTGAAAACTTAGAACTACCTGCTACGGCTTCCAAATCTGCAGTACTGATTTCATTTGAACCATCATCAGCAAGTTCAAGCTCTTTTGCATCACGATATTCATCAATATCGGATTGGTCTATGGTCTTGGTATCGCGTAATGCAAAAATACGATCACGGTTTGATTCTGATTCAACGTAATTTGCTGCCCATGATTTAGCTGCTGATTTGTCAGCTATGCCATAGTCGCGCACTAGCGTACCTGTTACCGCCTCATATACATCAAAGCCATTACGACCTTTAGTAATATAGAATGGAAAGCCCTCGTAACCCTCTGGCGCAAATACAGTGCCTTTTGCTTTGTGGGTCAACTCACCATCACGATCACGTACATAAATACGGCGCTCTTTACTGCCCATATCATTGCGTGCTGAATTTGGGATAGACAAATCGCAGAATACAATCTGTGTTCCTTTGTCCTTAGCCGTTTCTTTCCATAGATTAACCATATTGGTTACAGATTGATTAATCTTGCTGCCTGCAAAGTCTGGTGCGCTTGGGTCAATGATTCTGTAATCAAGGCCAGACTTATTAGCAAGGCCTGTTAATGACAGTGCATTGATCTTGCCGTTACTTTCGCGCGTCAGCTGTGCAAGGTTAGCAAACTGGCCAAGTAGTGATTTAGGATCAATGAAAGTTTTAGGTGTCAGTGATTTAGTTACCAGCTCAAGCTCTGCATCTTCTTTAGTATCGAAGATAGTACCTACAGATTGGCGGCCAATTACATCGCCGTTTTCATCTTTAACCTGGGCAATAATCAAATATTTGCCATCTTTGTTTTGCTCGATGATGGCATTTTCTGGTTCTAGTTCAAATTGAATAGCACCGGTTTTTTCATCTATAGCCAGTTGCGGGACACCAAAGAAGTCGCGCTGCAGTTCTGAGCGCTGTGCAATCACATTAATTGGCCGGCCAGATTTCAGCTTAGGTACTGGAAATACTTTAGGCTTACCGGTCTGTGGGTCAATCTGCGCTGCAGTCTGGTCTTTCAAATCCTGCATCGTGATAATGTCGGCAAATCTGGTATAGCTTCCCATCAATGCTGGCAAGTTTTTGAACTTACTAAAGCGCGTACTTTGGCGATAGCCTACACCAGAAGGTGCAACTTCATAGACGTTTTCAACCTCGCCAAACTGTTTAGCCCATGCATCAAACAAGTGCAAGTCCTGGCGCTTCATTTCTGGATATTTCATGTAGCGCTGCATGGTGTACATTTCAGCCAGTGAGTTAGACACTGGTGTACCTGTTGCCGTTATTAGCGGTACATCTTCACCGTAGGTTTCAGTCATAAACTTGATTTTCATAAACAAGTCTAGTGCCTTGCCAGATCCGGAAGGATTACCAAGCCCAGCTGTACGCTGCATCTGTGTAGTGAAAAACAGGTTTTTAAACTCGTGCATTTCATCAACAAACATTGCATCTATGCCAAGTTCATCAAAGCTCACTACATTATCTTTTACGCCGGCCTTCTCTTTCAGCTTATCAATTTTCGCTTCAAGATTCTTTTTGATTTTTTCCATATCGCGCGTAATGCCACGATCACCGCGCTCTGTCTTGGCTGCCTCAATAGCATCAGAAAGCTCTTTTACCTGCTCTTGGTACATTTTCTCTTCAATCTCGGCAGGCAATCCCACTTTAGTCAATGATGAATGGCCAATGATGATTGCATCATAGTTGCCAGTTACCATCTTACTAAATAGCTTCTCGCGCTTATCTTTTGCGAAGTCCTCTGGTGTTGCAGCCAGGATATTAGAAGCTGGGTATAACTTGGTAAATTCTGAGCGCCATTGCAGAGTTAGATGGTTTGGCACAACGAACATAGGCTTACGTGCAATGCCTAGGCGCTTCATTTCCATAGCAATAGATGCCATGGCCATGGTCTTACCTGCACCAACTACGTGATCCAGCAATACATTGCGGTCTTGAATCGCGCGCCAGACTACATCTTTTTGGTGAGCACGTAAGGTAACAGCCGGCGACATACCGTAAAACTGCATATGAGAACCATCAAACTTGCGCGAAACAATACGATTATGTTTATCGTTATAGATGGTTGCCAGTTTATCTGCGCGTGTTGCCTCTTTAAATATCCATGAGTTCCATGTTTCTTTAATTTTCTCGTACTTGCTGCGCGCTGCTTCTGTCTTTTCAATATTTACCACTGTACGGCGATCAGAACCATAGCCAATAGTTTCTTTAACTTCTGGCGCTTTACCATTAATCAGCAAATGAAATAAATCAAAAGCGTTAATATCAGTTGTGCCAAAATCAGAAGTCATCTTGCCAGTATCGCCGCCTCGTGTTTTTTCACTTAACCATACAGCTGCAGCAGGGATATACTTAAACTCTAATGAATCTTTTGGAATACCGGTAATTTCTGCGGAAAAGTCTGCATAAACATCGGCAGGAATCCAGTTCGCACCGGCTGATGCATAAATTTCACTTGGTAATTTATCTTTAGGGATAACCTTTTCAAGCGCTTCAATATTGCGATTGAATTTACCATCTTCTTTAGCCTTAGCTTTTGCCTCAGCTAATTTTGTTTTAACATCGCCAGATAAGTATTCATCAGCAGTTACATAGCCTTTCAATGGATCGTTATAAACTACATCGCCCAATTCACTGATAATCTCATTTGCTGATTTGCTGTAAACCTCAGCCATGTAGTCAATATCAACAATACCCTTAACGTTCAATGATGCAAGCAATGCATCTTTAGCGTTATTTACGGTAATACTATCTGATGGTGGGAATAGCACGCGGCGGCTGAATATGTCGGCCTTCTGTGCGCTGGCTGGCTTTTCATCCATACCTGTTGCAGCTGCTTTAGTTGCAGTAACACCCTGGTCATAGTCAATTTCCAGCGCTTGCAGCAATGCTGATTCAGTATCATCTAAAAATATTCTGCGGTTTGTTGAGCTATTCAGATAGCCATATTTCTTGAGGAACTCGTTATAGCGCATATTCATGCGTTCACGGTTACGCTCAATTTCTTTTTCAGTAGCCATCGGGTCGCGCTCTAGGCGCATCTGGTTACGCAGTAAATCACGCAATGCCATCATGCCAAGCATGCGTTCTTGTGCTTTTGAGTTTGGTGATTCCCAGGCAGTAGAACGTTTTGCACCCAGCATATCAGGCAGGCGCTGACGGACTACGCCTTTATCATCAGCATAGAATGTGCCTACTTTAACGCCATCTGGAACAGTGCTATCTGAACTATCCATGACTTCAATGCGCTTGCTAGGTTCTTTATAGACATTTGAAGGCAGTCGCGCTTGAATAAACTCTTTAATCAGTTTATTCATATCACCAGTAGGCGCAACTGTATAAGTAACTCCATATTGGTTAGTAATATCTTCAACTCTGCCTAATACGTTCATCGGGTTAGCAGAGAAATAATCATTGAAGAAATAATCGCCATGATCCTTAGAAGTTACCCAATCCGGATTAGCTTCTGGCGTGCTTGATTTCTGGAATAGCAGAATATCGGTAATGACTTCTGTACCTGCATTGTCTTTAAATGCCGTATTAGGCAAGCGAATACCGCCAATCAGGTTTGCACGTTTACTGATCCATTCGCGCGCCTTGGTGTCCATGGCATCCATAAAATTATGCGAAACTACCACGGCCATAATGCCATCATCACGCAGCTTATCAATGGATTTCGCAATGAAGAAGTTATGAATGCTAAAGCCTGAATAATCAGCCTTTTCATTATCGCGTAACTGCTCACTACCGAATGGTGGGTTACTGATAACCAAGTCAAAGTAACCTTGTGGCGCTTGATATTTTTCAAATCCAGTAGCCACGGCAATATTGGCATTTGGATATAGGTACTTGGCCAAGCGGCTAGTGATTACATCAAGCTCTACGCCATTCAACTTAGACTTATTGCGCATAGATGAAGGCATCATGCCGAAGAAGTTACCGGAACCTAAAGACGGTTCTAATATCCTGCCGCCTTTAAATCCCATGTGCTCAACTGCGTCATACATCGCCTTAACAATAGTCGGGCTTGTATAGTAGGCATTCAGGATAGAGGCGCGTGCTGCCTCATATTCTTCCGGTGTGAGCAGGTCTTTTAATTCTTGATACTTGGGATTATTTTTCTCAAATACTTTTGACAGCGCGCCAAATCCGTTGTACTTGGCAAGTTGGTTGCGCTCTTCTGGAGTTGCAATTCTATTTTCTGATTCGAGTGTTTTAATCAGCTTGATTGCAGTAATGTTATCCTTGTATTTTTGCGCAAGGCCACCTTCACCGATACCAGTTTCATCGGTGATTTCAAAATCATTTACACTATTGGCGGTGCTTCCGGTATTTCCAGCATTGCTAGCTTCTCGTGATCCGCTAGGTGATTCATTCCGGTTGCTTCCGCTAGTGCCTGACGTTCCGTTTCCGCTTGTTTCAGAAACTCCGCTTGATACTCGCCCTTGTCCAGAAGTGCTTTCACTCGTTCCGGCCATCCCAGCATCCACCGGTTTGCTATTGCCACTCCCAGGCTGCTCTGCGAGTAAATCGCTTTGCGTACTTCCGGTGGGTACTTGCCCTGCTGTAGTAGTTCTTGCATTTTTGGCTCCTTCTTCTGCCTGTTCTGTATTTTTAACATAACGCTCTGCAGTTTGCACTAACTTATTTGCAAGTTCTGTTGAGCTTAAATCTGTACTTAGCCAGATATTCTGGCCTTTAGTTGCAAATTGGTCTGTATCTGCATTGCCAGTAGCGCGAATCATTACTGATACGCCCTGTGGGTGATTGCCAGTTAAGCCGCGAATTGAGCTTGTACCTAAGTCAACATATACGCCTGCATTGCCTTTGCGCATAGTCAACGTAACTTCACCAGAAACAGCAGCACCTGCCTCATTTACATTTACTGGTTTTTGGGTACGGCCTCGTTTATCCTTGTGCGCTTCCCACCCTTCTGCTTCTAATAACTTAGAAACTTGGGTAAGGTACTTTTTACCTTCTGCTAAGAATTGGTCTTTAATGCCGTCCTGTAATCCAAAGTCAGTTTCACGATTTGCGCCATCTTTTGATTCAGTCCAACCATCAATGTTATCTACGCCCCAATCCTGCGTAAGCTTGATTTGTCCATTTGGCTTTGCCTTTGCTTTTGGTGATTCAACTACACCTTGCCCGATGACTTCTTTAGCCTGCTCTAATACTGCTGGTGTTAGTAATGCTTGATGTTCAGTTGCTGCTGATTCTGCATCTGTCATTCCATCTTTATTAATACCAGGGTATGCGCGTGCAGCTTCATAGAATGAAAGCAGATAAGGCTTGATGCTATCTCCAAAATCCTCAGTCATCGCTTTGGCATAGTCTGAAAACTTGCGCACACCAGTTTCAATGTATGCGCCGGCAATCGTCATGCCATCAATAAGCAATTCTGGATCAATGCCACTATTAAGGGTATTCAGTTTTGATTTAAGACGCGCGCGTGCAGCTGCTACTTTGTCGGCAGTAAATACTTTGTTGTTAGCAAAGCGTGCTTCATCTTTTGCTTTTTGTGTGTTTGCTGGTTTAGATTCCGCTGGTTTTAATTCAATTTGCGTGATTACATCATCTATTACTTGAGAGAATGCAGGATATTGGCGCATTAAATCAGATGATGCTATATTCAATAGTCCAATTACATCAGAACTTGTCTTGCTCTTTCTTAACTCTTCTATTGAATTTTTAATTATTCCTTTTGCTCTTGTTTCACGCTCATTGCGACTAAAGAAGCGCATATCATTAGTTTTGATAATTTCATCAATCAGTTTTTCCAATCTTCCTGCAGCTTCGCGCTCTATGCTTCCGTTGATTCTTGTATTAGGCGCTTCTTTTGCTTGACCGTTATTTGATTGATTGGCTGAATTTTCATAAATATCAGCGCCAGTGCTTGCTTCTGTTATTGACTGTTGCTTGATTTGCGCTTCAAATAAATCCTGTGCGCCTGCTGCTGCAGCCTGATCCGCTTCACTGGTTGAACCTGTTAGCGTAAATGATTCTTGATTATCATTGCCTGAATTGCGCTTAGTATCTTTAGCGCGTTCTGCATCAGCAATGGATTGTTTTGCGGCGGTATTATCGCCTAGTAAATCTGCACTGCCTTGTAGCTTTACTTCCTCTTGCTTACTGGTGTTAGTTTGCGCTGCGCCTTCTCTTCCTGCGCTGCTTTCAGTACCGCTATCCTTGCTGTCGGTGTTAAAGATTCGAGCATTTGTAGCACTTTCTCTTTCTTCGTTTGATGCTTGGGTAAGTTGCTCATTTATTTCATCCTCTGTTAATTCATCTGCTACATCACTAACCGCATTGCCTTCATACTTCAATGCACGCAATTCTTCTTCAACGGCATAAGGTAATACGCTTTCACCATTGCGAATTTTATCTGCTAAGTAATCATACGCCTCTGTTGAATCAAATGCTTCATCATTTGCACCATTGGCTTCAAGACGCATGTTATATGGCAGGTATTTATCTAAATCACCAGATTCAATCAATCCTTTCAGTGATCGTGTTGATGAATTTTTAAATATTTGATTATAACCACCTGGCGCAAATCCTTTTTGCTCACCGGTAACATCGAGCTTCTCTGAGTTTGCAATGCCACCAATTTCTTTTAATGTAGTAAGTAATGATTTATGTTTAGGCGCTTTAGTTGCTTTTGTTTTTGCTGTCTTTTTAACTAAAACTGTATCTTTATTAGCTTCTGAATCTGTAGTTTTAGTTAATGAATCACGCTTAGCATAATTACTTGCCTTGCTTTCTTCTTGATTTAACTCTTGCAAGTGCTGAAGAATTGGAACAGCTTCATATTTGCTTGTATCTACTTTATCAGCTACCGATTTTTGGAAAGTTTCCATAATTGGTTCGCCGGTTTCTTTATTGCGAACTACCCAACTTTCAGCTTTAGGAGCATCTGTAACTGGTGCAGTTGAAGCTTTATTATTTTTATCTGCCATGCCACGCAAAGCTAACTCTGCATCAATCTGCCCGATTACCTTTTCATCTGTAGTCATTGTGCGCATCTTAGGCAGAAAGTCATCTGCTGCTGACGCAAATGGACGATCTACTGTATTGTTTGGTGCGCTTGCATTTCCAGCAGGTAAATCCGTTCCGATGCTAGGTGAAGGTGCTGCGGTAGTGTTACCCAATCCTGATACGTTTGGCTGTACAGGTAGATCTCCCACGCTTCCTTGTAGGTTATCACTTGCAGATTGAGTGGCGTCTGTAGCCAATCCGGTAGTGGCATTATCCGTATTGCTGACATTACTCTCTCCTAGAATATCTGCAGCATCAATATTTTCAGCCTTTGGCTTAATGCCGGCTGCAACTTTACGTGCTTCAATATCAGCATCAGTCTGCTGAGTGAATTGTGTAAATTCATCTACTGGTTCAGTAGGTGTAGCAATAGGATTAGGTGCAATAGGGGCATCTTGCGGCGCTGCTTCTTGCGTGCCTGCTGAATTAACCGGTGTGAATAGGTTTGCATCAACGCTAATCGGTTGATTGTTTAGAATCGCATTCTGTGCGTTTGTGCTGAAAATGGCAGCTGCATTAGGATCAATTTCATTTAATTGCGTATAGAAATCAGCTGCAATCTTTTGGCGCTCTTCTGGGCTTGTTTCTGCTGATGATAAAGCCTCTGTTTTCTTCTGTGCCTGACTTGCATTACGCGCAAATCCAGCTAAACCAAATGGCGCAAGTAAAGCTGTCATGCCTAGAGTTGGCGCAACTACGCCTGTAGCAGCATCCATTACAGAACCGTTATCAATGCCATAAGCATTTTCTACAGCCTGCTGGCTGCCACTTTGTAACATTTCAGTACCTACTTCACCGATGGCAGTTTCTGGTATTTGTTTCAGCCATGGCTTAACAACACCTGGTTCTGCAATACTTTCTAGCGCTCCCTCTGCTGTTTTCTTTCCAGCAATTGCTTTAGCGCCTACGCCCAACAATTTACCGCCTAAGTACGTGCCTACAGTTTCACCGCCTGATTCAATCGCGCCATTAATGCGCGCAGCCTTCAATGCATCTTCTTCATTTACGCCGGCTGCTCTGGCTTTTTCAAGTGTAGTTTGCGCCTGCGACATACCGGCTGGAAGTGATCCGGCCAATGCTGAGATTGCAAGTCCGGTGCCTGCGCCGATTGCAGCTTCTGGTAATGCTGCCAAACCCAAACCAACGGCAGCAGCTGGTGCAACTGACTGTGGAATCATGCGCGCGCCAGCAGCTAAGGCATTAACTACTGTGCCATGATTTGCAGTATCGGCTTGCAGATCTGGACGCTGCTCTTGCTCATTAGCAAAATCAACGATCTTTTTACCTACACCAAAAGCAGCATTGCCTTCATCGCTGGTGTACTGGATAGCTTGGCCAACCATCTTTGGGAGTTCTACTAATGCACCGGCTTTACCCTGGTTAAGAATCTCACCAACTGCGGAGCGTTTTGCAGGCGCTGCTGGTTTTGAATCAAGGCTGTCAAACTGGTCAAACGGATTTGATGATTTAGATGATGATGCAGGCGCATCGAACTGGTCGAATGGGTTTTGTGCCACTATATCTCTCCACGAAGAAGGAGCGCTGTTTTCTCAACAGTGCCGGTTAAAACTAAATAAAAATAGAACTAGCTTGGCAAATAGCCATACTTGGTCTTAAATGCATCGGCCAGTGAAGGGTCTTTTTTAAGCATATCTACTGCTGCTTGCGGTGCTTTTCCAACATTCCCCATCTGGGTCTGCTGGCTTTGTGGTACATAACTGCCGGTGCGATTATCAAAAGCGCCCAAGTAAGTAGAATTACCAAGATCATCCTTACCCATTACCGGAGTAAATTTGTCTGTGGTTTTTCCGGTTAATGCTGTCATTTGGTCATTCAGTGCGCTAAGTTTTGCGTTATCGCGCTGGCCAACTGGTTTACTTGCTTCCGCTAGATAATCTGATTGCAGCTTATTAATGCGACCTGCTGCTTCATTGCTGATTTGTTTGCCGTTAATATCTTGCTGCTTGGCATTTACATCGACTTGATTAGCGTTATCTTGGCGCGCTGATTCTTTCAAGCGCTCTGCAGCTTGGCTTTCAGCGGTGAATGAATTGGTATTTGAGTTTTGAACAGTAGCTTTAGACGCATCATTTGCATTGCTCATATCTGCAAATGTTTTTGCACGATTGGCGAGGCCACGCGAAACAATGCCGGCACCGATACTGCCATCTGTCTGATTCATGAATCTTTCAGAATCTGCCACTGCATTGCGTGATGCTGGGTCATAAACGTTTTGGCCGGCAGTAACACCATAATCAAGACGTTTTGCACCAAATCCGTTAGGGTCTGGATTGCTTTTTGTATTGACTGCTACATTCTCGGCAGCAACTGGCGCTGTTTTCTGTGGCGTGCTAGGGTCTTGAACTGCATTAACCTTGTTCGGGTTTAGTGCATTGGCAGCATCATTGGCTAGGAATCTTGCAGTTTCAGCCTGGCGCGTTGCATCATTGGTATATTTACCATCTACAGCAGAAGCTACAGATGGTGTTGCGCCAAGTGTTGGAGCTGGAGTAGTTGCAGGTTTCCATCCAAGTGTATTTTGAATACCACTTTTAATTGCATTAGGAATGGTGCCATCTGGAAATAGCGACTTATTAGCTGCATCATATGCAAAAGCACCTTCACCGATAGCTGTTTTATTTGGTCGCTCTAAACCTAATCCACTGGCAACTGTATTTGCAGCTACATCCTGTACTGGAGCGATTAAGTTACCAACTTTAGCACCTGCCAAAGTTTGAACTTGATTTACCGGATTTAATTTATCCGCAACCATTCCAACTACGCCTAACTTATCTGTAATAGATGCAGGCTTATCTTTCTGAGGCCTTGCGCCTAGTGCTAAATCAGAACTTACTTGATCTAAATATTGTTGTGTTGCTGCCATCGTAATTCTCCTAATTACACGCCAGCAGATACAGAAATCATGCTGTTTCGTGTTGCAAGTGCGCCGGATGCTACTTTTGCCAGGGTATCTGCTGCTGACATTGCAGTATTGGCCTTAACATTTGCTATTTTTATTTCTGCATCGGTTAGCTTGCTGCGGCCATCAACAAATGCATTGGTGTATTTGACATAGGTATCTGAATTTCCAAAGCCAACGCTAGTACGTAGCTTCTCTTCTTCAATCTTGCTACGGAATAAATTAAGTGCTGCATCATGCAGACCGGTCTTAGCTTGCAGAATCAGACGCGCATAGTCAGTTGCGCCATTGGCCTGCTGCATTGCGGTGTTGATGAAGTTACCCAGCGCACCTACAAAAGCCGTTCTCAGACTGATAGCGGATTGAATAGCGAACTTGGTATTAGCATCGAGTACATCAAATGATTTGATGGCGATTTCACGATTAATGGTCGATAGTCGTTTTGATGTGTCTTGCTGATTTTCAGATATGGCGTAATTGATAAGGCCAGACGGTGTACTAAAGCCACGCGCTGCAGAAGCCTCTAAGATTGAAGCCTCATTACGCAGACCTTCTTGAATCTCACGATCACGCGCACGATTCCAGATAGCATTTTCAATGGCAACTGGCACTGATACACCATTCACCATGGCATTTACAATCCATGCGTCTGAATTTGTTTTTACTGCCGCATCAATATCTGGAAAGAATGTTTCTAGGTAGTTCTGAATCTGCGGTTGAATATCTGCATTGAGTTGTGCAAATCTTTGGTCAAAAGCGGTTTTAACATCTTGTGAGAAGTCGCTTACCGGAATATAGCTAGGAACTGTTAGCCTGGCATCTGATACATTCTGTACCGGCGATGCAGTCGGGATAACAATCCAATCAAGACCTAATCCACCAACGGCAGAATCAGCATTAACTAAAGCCCTATCAACGGCAGCTAAAGCATTATCAGCTAAGTTCTTAGCGTCTAAATAGGCATCTTGTGCCTCTGCTGCAATTGAATCTGCTGTTGCCATAAAAGGAACTCCTGAACGTTCCAGTTATGGTGCG
>Ga0208392_1000071_pt1 | contig 23013 bp, 22 predicted proteins | sample LakWasMeta3_LOW4_2_FD_183855 | JGI IMG/M metagenome (GOLD analysis project Ga0208392, IMG submission 183855) | Freshwater sediment methanotrophic microbial communities from Lake Washington under simulated oxygen tension - Sediment Metagenome... | ecosystem: Environmental > Aquatic > Freshwater >... | reverse complement strand
GCCTTTTGGCAAAGAAGCGGTCAGCCGCAAGATCATCAATAACAAAGATGACATTGGCACCGGCAGCTTAGGCGCTATTGGCAATATCATCTGGTTTATTTTTGCCGGGTTCTGGCTGGCGCTGGGGCATTTGCTATCTGCACTGCTGTGTTTTATTACCATTATCGGCATTCCTTTCGGTTTACAGCATCTGAAATTGGCAGGAATCGCCATTGCACCCATAGGTAAAACTATCGTAGATAAATGACAAAGAATGGCGCTGTGACAGCCTTACACCCGAAAACGGCGCCATTTTTCTGCCACTTTATACACATCAGTTAAAGCACTACTTTAACATTGCACAAAAAACCTTTACCAATCAATGGTTGTTTTATAAGTTATTGATTTTAAACAAATTAATCAATAGTTTAAATTTTATACAATTGTTAAAAAATCGTTACAAATCTGTAAGTTACAGTATAGTTACACAAGTAATCACAGAGTTATCCACAGATATTGTGGAGAAAATTCAAGTGCGCTTCACAGCACAAAATATGGGTGGTCAATATGCGCCATATACTTATTCGGCTATAAGTAGCTACTGCAAACAGGCGTAAAAAAACCCCGGGGGATGCCGGGGTTTTTAATCACTGAAACAAGTATGTTTACAATTATTTGTTCATTACGTACATAGTTACTTCAAAGCCAAAACGCATTTCTGTAGCTGCTGGTTTAGTCCACATAATATTTCTCCTGTTTTTAGTTCAGTTGGAACAGACAGTATGTCTTGTTCGTGTGATTGCATTATGCGCTAGCGCAGAATTACAGCACTATCACTCTTCATGAATAAGGCTTCAGTAAAATCATGAACGCCGGCTGATGCCAAAACTTTGCCAGGCCAATATTACCTGCTACAGATTACATTTGTTTTAAGCTCGCCGATACTGGCGGCTACCACATCTGACCACGCTATTTCAGGCTCGTTAAAACTCTGTGCCTCTATCAGTTTCCCTTCGCCCATATTGCCGGAATAATAATTGATAGCAAGCGCCTTGAATTTCTTGTTTTTACAGTCATGCAGCTCCAGCCACTGTGATGACCGCTCACCTTTCTGCTGCCTGTCATAATAATCATTTAGCGTTGATATTGTAATCAAGCCATCTGACTTCTTAACCGTATCAAAATCAATATACATATTTCCGCCATCATTGGTTTGTATCATCGTCCACTCGGCGATGGCCGGGCCAGACATGGCCAGCAGGATTAACATTGCTAAAAACTTGTTCACTTGTATGCCTTTTAATATGAGATGCTGTTTGTTACCCTTGCTGAGGGTTACCCTTGCTGAGGGTTACCATTGCTAACGGTTACCATTGTAAGATAAGCGCATGCCACAAGAACAGGGATTTTAATGCAAGAAGCACCATCACCATGGGTCATGAAATTTGCACCGCTCATCACATCTGGCGGCAGCGTGCTGGATCTTGCCTGCGGCAGCGGCAGGCATGCCATATGGCTTGCCGGGCAAGGTTACAGCGTGGATGCCATTGACCGCAACACCGAAGCTGTTGCAGCAATGACAGGCATGCCGAATATCAATATCTTGATTGCCGACCTTGAAACCGCAGATGGCTATGAACTCGCACGCAACTATGATGGCGTTATCGTTAGCCGCTACCTGCACCGGCCGCTACTTAAAACGCTGGGAGAGATACTAAAACCCGGCGGGGTGCTGATATACGAAACTTTCATGCAAGGCAACGAGCGCTATGGCAAGCCAAGCAACCCGGACTTTCTGCTGAAACCCGGCGAATTACAGGATATTTATTCGCCGCTGTTAAATATAGTTGCTTTTGAACAGGGCGAGGTAGACCTGCCAAAACCGGCAGTGATGCAGCGCATATGCGCAATGAAAAGTCCAAGCCCTGTAAGCTGAAGATTAAGCTGCACTAAACCCTGCCAGTGTAATTTTGACAGGCATGAGATTAATGAACTTTTGCCAGGAAATTGAAATCTCACTATCAATGAAAGCAAAACTGGATACACGCCATGAATAAACATGCAATTTACGTATTAAGCCTGCTGGCATTACTTGCCGGCTGCGCAACCGACCCGCTGACCGAACAGAGAAATGCAAGCAAGCTGATGGAATACAAAATGCAGGTGTATGGGCCTGCATGTGAAAAGCTGGGTTTCGCAAAAGATACTGATGCTTGGCGTGATTGCGTGCAGAGGGAGTATGAACAAAGCATCATCCGTATGCAGAATTTCAACAACTCTTACCCTTACTGGAGCCCATACTACGGGCGGCCATACTATCGCCGTTGATCAATACCGCGCCGTTGATAAATCCTGGCCAGCTGGGTCATGATCCAGACTTGACTGCCGCAGGTTTCACAATCACAGAGCAGGTCATACCTGCTACCAGGGTCAGGTCTTTCGGCACATCATCCAGCGCAATATGCACCGGCACGCGCTGTGCCAGACGTACCCAGTTGAAGCTTGGATTTACGTTAGCCAGCAGCCTGACATCAGTCGGATTGTCACGGTCGGTAATGCCGCGGGCAAAACTTTCCACATGGCCGTGCAGTATACGGTCAGTTCCCAGCAGCCTAATCTCGGCAGGGTCGCCCTCTTTCATCAAAGCCAGCTTGTGCTCCTCAAAATAGCCATAAACCCAGAACGAGTGCTGGTCAATCACTGCCAGCTTTGATGCACCAGCCTGTGCAAAATCACCGGGGCGCACCAGCAGGTTAGACACCCAGCCATCTACCGGCGAGCGTACGGTGGTGCGCTCAAGATTAAGCTTGGCATGATCGCGCTGCGCCAGCGCCGCCTGATATTCAGCTTTGGCGCCGATGGCGGTCAGGTCGGTATCCTCACGATTCTCACGCGACACCACCTGGTCATCCAATGCGGCGCGGCGGCTGGCCTGGCCACGCTTCATATCCAGCATGGCACGCCGCTGGTCGACCAGCGACTGCGCTTCTGCCAGCGTATGGCGGTAATGCTCCTGGTCGATTGTGAACAGAACATCGCCGCGGTGTACAAACTGGTTATCATGCACAGCAACTTCGGTCACCAAGCCTGCCACATCCGGGGCGATATTCACAACATCGGCGCGCACCCGCCCGTCACGCGTCCAGGGCGAATCCATATAACGTACCCATAGCGCATGGCCGAGTGCTACTGCTGCAATCAGCAGCAATAACGTGATTGAGATGCGCAGTGTTTTTTTAGTAAGGTCTTTCATATTGCTATCCTTTTTTCAGTAAATCCAAAGGCCGCAGGCGGCAAACAGGCAGGCAAACAAAGAGAGCCTGAACAGTGCCGGGTACCAGATAAAGCGGTACAGGTCATAACGGGTAAATACCCAGTCCAGCAGCAGCGAACCGCTGCCGGCCGCCAGAAATGCAAAGAGCAGGGTCGGTACCAGTGCATCGAGCAGAGCGATTTCACGCGGCATATTCAGGGGTTCTCCTTTTGTTTATCTGCACTTGCTGCAAGCACCGATTCATCATCAAGCAGCGCGCTATGAATAAAGTGCAGCATGGTCGTCAGTTTGCGCCTTGTGGACTGCGTTAAAATCAATCTGGTGGCATCGGTAGATAGATGCTGCATGGCAGCGTCTATCGCACGCACTGCCGCCATACGGTGATATTCAGTCGGGTCATCATATAGCGTTGCAATTGCATCCAGGCTATCCTGCATCACTGCAGTCACGCCTTCGTGGCTCACGTCGTGCAGATGTTCGCGCAGCGCAATCACGGCTTGGCCTATTTCCAACGTTGAGAGCAGCCAGTCAATGACGACCTGGTCTTTTTCTTCTGCAATGCGTTCTGCACTGCCTGAACGCTGCACCAGCTCACGGGCTGCCGCTTCAAGGCGGGCGCGGCGAAACGACAGCGGCTCACGGCATGCCGCCACTACCAGCCTGCGTAATGACTGTGCCGTGCGCAACCTTGACCAGCGGCTATTGCTGAGGTCTATCAAGCCAAACAGCACGCCAGATAAGAGCACCGCCAGCAGATCGGCAATCGCGTCATTCATAAAGGTTACCGGGTTAGCGCTGTATGTGCTGTTAAAGCCGATATGCATCAGGTACACCATAAAAGTGGCGGCACCTACTATTGCCGTGGAAGGCCTGGTGGTGAACCATGCGGCAATCAGTATGCCCGGTGAAACCGCAATCACCAGCATCACATAGCCCTGTGCGTGGGTGAGCCAGTGAAAATTGCAGAAGTAGGCAAGCACGGTGCCGATGACAGCCCCCATAAAAAACTGGCGTACCGTATGGCCGGGTGATGGCGACGTAGCAAACAAAGTGCTGGTGATAACGCCCAGGGTGATAGCCTCAATGCCTGAGCGCCAGTCGGTCAGAATCCACACTGCAGACAATATCGCCAATGCCAGTGCGCCCCTGACGCCTGCCATCAGCACCGCCAGCGTATCAAAATGCAGTTTTTGCTGTGGCTCTTGTTTATATTGCCCGGTGTTACTCAAAGCGCTGTGTGGTAATGCAAACGAGCCATAGGTACCGGCATATGCCAGCAGTTCTTCCAGCAGGCGCTCCAGCAGCTCGGCACCGGTTTCAAACGCTATACGTTCCTGCTCATTTAGCGCAGGCTGCAGGCTGCGGCTAACCTCAGCCAGGTTGCGGCTGAAACTGTCACGGCATTCTGTCAGCTGCTGCTTTACAGCCAGCGCCTCTTTTTCGTTAGCGGCGCTGCGCCCGTCTATGCTGATAGCCTCAGCCAGCTGACCATACAGTGCTGCCAGTGCGTCGCTTACAAGTGTACGACTGTCACCAGCTTGTCTTCGCAGCAGCTGCTCAAATGCATGATAGCTTGTTGAAACATGCATGAATTCATTATTCATGTGGCTTAGGCGCATGCGGTTGAGCCTTGATTTGTCATTTTCCATCACAGCTGATGCACGGAAAGTTTCCAGCCTGAAAATGTCGCTGATAAACCGTAGATGTGCAGCCTTGGATGAAGCTGACTTGAGCGGGTTGACCGCGGTCGCCCGCAGCAGGTCTGAAAAATCACTAAAGCGGCGCCGCACTGAGGCCAGCATCACATCCCACATGCGCTGCGGAAACACCAGATCGCTGACGAGGGTTGCGCTGAACAGGCCAATCATAATCTCGGAAATACGGGTGATGCCGATATTAAAGGTCTGGCCGGGCGCCAGCGTTGCCGGCAAGCCGACTATACACAGCGTATACCCTGCCAGCACAAATGCATAAGACTGGTGGTTACGGTAGATCATGGAGCCGGCTGTGCACAAGCCTATCCAGAGCGCCATATAGAACAGGAACAGCACCCGCTCCTGCGCAAACAGCGCAACCAGTATGAACGATACAATCACGCCGACCAGCGTACCCAGCAGGCGGTAATAACTTTTGGCGAACACCATGCCGGAACGTGACTGCATCACGATGGCCACCGTCATCATCGCGGTACGCGGCTGGTCAAGCTCAAAACGCAGTGAGAGCCACATAGCCAGCAGGCAGGCCAGCAGCACTTTCAGCATATAACCGATAACAGGCGCATCTTCCGTTGCCCAGTCACGCCATGCTGCCTTTAGCGGTACTAATAAACGGCTTTTTCGTGCTGGTTTAAGATTGAGCAAAGTGTTCATGGCTAATGGGCGGATTGTGCTTGGGTTACCGGCGTCTGCACTGGGTGCTCCACCGTGTGTTCCATCGGCTGTTCTACTGGTTGTTCTATAGTCCCGCCGCCCAGGCTGCGCATCAGGCCAGCATAGCTGTCCAGTTTTACTGCCTGCAGATTTGCAATCGCTTCCTTCTGCCGCAGCACGGCCTCATGGGTTACCAACACATGCAGGTAATTGCTCAAGCCAGCCTTGAAACTGACCTTTGCCAGTTCGTGTGCTTTAAGCGCGGTTTCTTTGGCGAGCTGCGCTTCTTGCATCTGCTTTTCATTGGACTGCAGCACCACCAGCTGGTCAGATACATCTTGCAGGGCTTTCACCAGCACTTCATTGTAATTATCTACGGCTATATCGTAGCTTGCGGTCTTGGCTGACAGGTTTCCGCGACGGCGGCCACCGTCAAATATCGGCAAGCTGATTGCAGGCCCGGCACCGGCGATGGCAGCAGCATTGCTAATCAACTGCCCAAAACCCAAAGCCTGGAAGCCGACAAATGCAATGAGGTTGATGTTTGGATAGAATGCAGCTTTTGCCCCTTCGATATTGCTTTGCGCCGCCTCTACACGCCAGCGCTGTGCCAGCACGTCCGGACGGCGCCCGACCAGGTTGGCAGGTAGTTTATCCGGCAGGCCGGTAGCTGCATCCAGCGTCATAATCGGGCGGGAAATGGTCTCACCGGCGCCAGGCCCTTCACCGGCCAATGCGGCAAGCTGGTTACGCAGCAGTTTGATGCGTGCATCCACGGCTTCAAGTCTGGCACGTGCAACTGGCAGCGGTGTTTCTGCCTCCAGCACCTCCATTTTGGTGCTTAAACCTGCGCTATAGCTTCGGCGCGAAATAGACACCAGCTGCTCCAGCTCATGCAGCTGTTCTTCTGCTATGTCGCGCAGCGAAAATTCAAGCGCCAGCTCTACATAGCTACGCACGATAGCTGTTTCCAGCCCGAGCTTTACCTGCTGCGCCTCTGCAGCTACAGCCCGGCTTTCGCCTACAGATGCCTTCCAGATGCTTTCCTGGCGCCCCCACAGGTCAAGGTCATAAGCCAGAGAAAAAGTTGCCTTGTTGTTCCAGTCAAACTGGCCGCCCCACGGTGGCGGAATGAACTGTAGCTCGGTGAAACGCTCCCGCACCACAGAGCCTTCAGCACTGATATTAGGTTTGGTTTCCGCATGCATGGATTCAGCATACGCCTGCGACAATGCGATACGGCTTTGTGCCGCATGCAGCGTAGGGCTGTCTTTTATTGCCTTCGCCAATAAACTGTCGAGCTGCGCATCATGATATGCCTGCCACCAGCTCTCCTGTGGCCAGGAGATGGTTTCTGCAGTGCTAATGGCCTTGCCGGTTTCAAGCTGCTCAGGTGCTTTCATTTTTGCCTGGGGGAAGATGCCGGACATACTCACACATCCTGTTAGCAAAAGCATGCTGCTGCTTACCAGATACATTTTAAGCAGTGAATGATTGCCGGCAAATTGGTGATTTTTTTGTAACATTATTTTTTTGGCCCCACTCAACTTAGTAAGGTTCCTTACCAAATGAATAAAAAATTTTAATTGCCTGTTTTTACTTATTTCATCACATCCAGGTTAGCCGCAAGCTGCTTCATATTGCTCACCATGACATCGCGTTCTTTGACATCAAGCTTGACCATAAGCGCACGCACCTTGCTGAAATAATCCGGCATCACGTCATCGAGCTTCTGCTGGCCGGCAGTGGTCAGGCGAATCATGAACTTGCGGCGGTCTTCTGTGCCGATTACGCGGGACACCAGCCCCTCGCGTTCAAGGCTATCAATAAAGCCTGTCATGGTCGCTTTGGTCACCCCGGTTTTTTCAGCGAGTATGGTCGGTGTCGAGGTTAGATCATCCTGGCGCAACAGCAGCACCAGCACCCACCAGCGTCCCTGCAGCAGGCCATGTTTAGCCAACAGCTTATCAAGCGCCACTGAAATATCAGATGCCGCACGCAGCATGGTCGCAAAATCCAGAATAGCCTGCATGTCAGCTTCAGGATAACGCTGTGCGAACTTTTTCAGGCTTTTGGTGGTAGGTAATTCTTTAAGTAGCAGCATAGTATGGAAGATTATAGTTTGGAACCATACTTAAATGCAAGCGTATTATTAAATGGGTTTAATCACTAAAGCTTCCCGCTACTGCGATGCTGCCAGACTCCTGCGGAACAGCGACAGAGATAGGACAAAGAAGACGCTGCCAATGGCTGCTAGCGCAAGCAGGCTCGGCCACACCACATTCAGCCCGGCCCCGCGGTAGAGTATGGCCTGCGCCATGCTGACAAAATGCGTAGTCGGCGCTGCCAGCATGATATTCTGCACAATCACAGGCATGCTTTCACGCGGGGTGACGCCGCCAGACAGCATCTCCAGCGGCAGTATGGTCAATATCATCAGCAGGCCCAGCTGCGGCATGCTGCGTGCCAGCGTGCCCATAAAAACGCCCAGCGCCGTGGTAGCAAACAGATGCAGAAAAGCGCCAAACATGAATAAAGGCACCGAGCCTGCAATCGGCACGCTCAACACCCCCTCTACCATAAAATACAATGACAGGCACGCAACAGCCAGCACCACCAAGCCCATGGACCATATCTTGCCCAGCAGAATCTCGACCGCATTGAGCGGCATCACCAATAAATGTTCCAGTGTGCCGTGCTCACGTTCGCGTATCAGCGCGGCGCCCGTCAGCATGATAGAGAGCATGGTCACGTTGTTGATAAGCTCCATGATGCTGGCGAACCAGGTGCTAGAAAGATTGGGGTTAAACTTGACCTGCGGCACAAGGGTGATGGGGAGTATAGCGCCGTGGCGATAGCCTTTGAGAAATTCGTTCATTTCGCCATTGATAATGCTCTGGATATAGCCGGCGCCGATAAATGCCTGCGACATGCGGGTCGCATCGATATTGACCTGTATGCTGGGCTGCCTGCCGGCAACCACGTCACGCTCGAAATCCGGCGGGATATTCAGCACAAAAGTATAGATGCCGGCATCCAGCCCGGGGTCAATATCTGCATGCGAAATTATCACCGGCACCTTGAAGTAAGGGCCATAGAATGCTGTGATGATGCGTGCAGAAAGTTTGGACTGATCTTCATCGACAACCGCAATCGGCGCATTATGCAGCTCTTGCGAGGTAGCGGTTGATGCCGCATAGATACCGCCGGTGAATGCCCAAATGATGATGATTAGCAATATGCGGTCATGCGCCAGGCTACGTAGCTCCTTGATACCCAGACGATAGATATTCAATATGCGGCGCATGTTTACCGCTCCTGCTTATTCAGGAAAATCACGCTCAACAGCGTAAGTACGGGAATGAACAGCGCCAGCGCAATAAAATCTGCATACAGGTCTTTGAACTCCAGCGCTTTGGTGAATACACCGCGGCTGATGTTCAGGAAATAAGTCGCAGGAAAGAATTGGCCGATGATGGCGCCAATACCGGTAAGGGATGACACCGGGTTGGTAAGCCCGGAAAAACTCACAGTAGCCAGCAAGGTAACGATAGCGGTAGCAGCAAGTGCTGACACCTGCGTCTTGGTGAACGCAGACATCAAAAGGCCAATGCCTGTAGTCACCGTCACAAACAGCAAGGCGGCAAAACTCAAGGTCAGCAGGCTGCCTTTTAGCGGCACATCGAACACAAATACCGAGAGCGCAACCAGGCCGTAAAAGCTTACCATGCTGACGCCGATATAGGGCAGCTGCTTGCCTAGCAGAAACTCCAGCCTGGTCACCGGTGTTGCATAGAGGTTGGTAATGGAACCTAGCTCTTTTTCACGCACCACGCCTACCGCCATCAGAATCGCCGGTATGAATACCAGCAGCAAAGGAATCACCGCCGGCACCATGGCGTAAATGCTTTTAAAATCCTGGTTGTAACGATAGCGCATCTCAAGGTTGGCCGGGGTGATGTCAGGCACGGTACCCAGTTTCTCTCGCGCCAGCTGGTTCAGGTAAGCGTAATGCAGCCCCTGCATATAACCAAGTATGGTCTCGGCGCGAAACGGCATGGCGCCATCGACCCAGACACCAATCTCTACATGGCGGCCGCGCTGGAGGTCTTTGCCAAAGCCGGGCGGAATTTCCAGCGTCACGCTTAACTCGCCACTCGACATCCTGCGATCGAGCTCTGCTGAACTGCTAATTGCAGGCTGTTCCTTGAAATAACGCGAGCCTGCCATATTCTGCACATAAGCGCGGCTATCCGGCGTCTGGTCGCGGTCCAGCACGGCAAAGCGCAGGTCTTCCACATCCATGCTGATACCGTAGCCCATCAGCATCAGCAGCACCACCGAGCCCATCAACGAGAATATCAGGCGCACCGGGTCTCGCAGTACTTCCAGCAGCTCGCGGTAAGCGTATCCAAACAGGCGCAGCAGGCTGAAGCTGGAAGGCAGGCTGCTGCGCCGCACCGAGGTATCGACTGCCAGCGCTTGCGCCTCTGGCTCAACCTGTTCGCCGGTAGCCTCCTGCAAATAATCAATGAAAGCATCTTCCAGCGTGGCCTTGCCGCGCTGCACTATCAGGTTGTTTGGTGAGTCACTCGCCAGCACGCGGCCAGCATGCATGAGCGAGATGCGGTCACAGCGTTCGCCTTCGTTCATGAAATGGGTAGAAATAAAAATGGTGACGCCATCTTTGCGCGACAGGTCAATCAGCAGTTTCCAGAAACCGTCACGGGCTATCGGGTCTACGCCCGAGGTCGGTTCATCCAGAATCAGCATTTCAGGCTGATGAATCACCGCAACCGCCAGCGACAGGCGCTGGCGAATGCCTAGGGGCAATGATGCCGCCAAGGCATCTACATGCTCGGCGAGGTCAAAGCGGGAAACCATCTCCTGCACGCGGCTGACAATGGTATCTGCCGGCAGGTGAAACAGCTGCGCATGCAGCACAAGGTTCTGCATGACGGTAAGTTCACCATACAGCGAAAATGACTGCGTCATGTAACCCACCCGCTTGCGGGTCTCCAGGTCATGCGCCTTGGCCTGGTGCCCGAACAGCCAGGCCTGCCCCTCGCTTGGCGGCAGCAGGCCGGTAAGCATTTTCATGGTGGTCGTTTTGCCGCAGCCATTGGAACCCAGAAAGCCGAATATCTCACCGCGGCTAATCTCAAAATTTACATGGTCAACCGCTGTAAAATTACCAAAACGCATGGTCAGATTTTCAGCGCGGATAGCCGGCGGCGCATTCACATCTGCCACACGCGGCGGCAGCACCAGCGCTTGATGCTTCAGGCGTTTTGCTTCAGGCAGCAGCTCGATAAAAGCCGCATCAAGATTATCGGTGCCGGTACGCGCCAGCAATTCAGCCGGGCTGCCGCTGGCAAGTAGCTTGCCTTCATCCATGGCGACCAGCCAATCAAAACCGGCTGCCTCCTGCATATAAGCAGTGGCAACGATGACGCTCATGCCAGGCCTGCGGCTGCGGATACGCTCGATCAGCTGCCAGAACTGGCGGCGCGACAGGGGGTCAACGCCGGTAGTGGGTTCATCCAGAATCAGCAGGTCAGGGTCGTGAATGAGCGCACAGCAAAGGCCGAGCTTTTGCTTCATGCCGCCCGATAGTTTGCCGGCAGGCCGGTCACGAAACGTTGCCAGGCCGGTGCTTTGCAGCAACTCGGCAATGCGTGACTCACGTTCGCTGCGCGCCTGGCCAAAAAGCCGGGCAAAGAATTCAACATTCTCATATACCGAGAGTGTCATATAAAGATTCTTGCCCAGGCCTTGCGGCATATAGGCAATGCGCGGGCATACCGCCGAACGGTGCGCTTTGTCTGCCATGCTGCCGCCCAGTGCATGAACGCTGCCGCCTTGAATCTTGCGTACGCCGGAAACCAGCGCCAGCAGGCTGGATTTGCCTACGCCATCCGGCCCGATGAAACCAACCATGCAGCCGGCGGGAATTTCCAGGTTAATCGTATCCAGCGCCATGATGTCGCCATATTGCAGGCGGACATCAGACAGGCTGGCAACGGGCTTAGTCATCTGGCGTTCTTGTCGTTGACCAGGGGCGGCAATGTTTCAGGCCAGGCTGCATTGGCATCAAGCCGCACATACGCCACGCCGGGAAGCCCCGTTTTTACCCGACTGGCATAAGCCTTGAGCAGGTCTTCAGGAATTTTTACCTTGATACGGAACATCAGCTTCTCGCGCTCGGTGTGTGTTTCTACCGATTTAGGCGTGAACTGCGCCTCGGGTGAAACAAAGGTGACTTTTGCCGGAATGGAAATATCAGGACGTACGTCCAGTACGATGCGGGCATCGGCACCGATGCTGACTCTGCCGGCCTGGCTGGTAGGCAGAAAAATGGTCATGTAGACATCGGTAATATCCAGCAGTGTGACAATGCTGCTGCCGGCAGCAAGCACTTCACCGGGCTCGGCCAGACGGTACAGCACACGCCCGGCTGCGGGGGCAACCAGTGCCGAGTCATTGATGTCGGCCTTGATTTTCTCGACTTTCGCCCGCGCGGCTTCAATCGCAGAGTCAGCCTCCAGCACGGCTGCCTGCGCGGCATTGATAGATGACTGCGCTTCCATCAACTGCGACCTTGCAGCGCTGGCAGATGCCGAGGCGGTGTGCCTGTTGGTTTTATCAACATCCAGCTTCTGTGGAGAAACAAAACCCTTGTCTATGAGCTGCTGCGTGCGCTCCAGCTCTTTATCGGTCAGCGCCAGCTGGCTTTCACGCTGTGCCACCAGTGCGCCGGCAGCAGACTTCTCATTGCGGCGCTGCGCCACACCGGCCACGGCAATCGCTTTGGCATGCTGCGCCTGCTTGATTTGTGCTTCAGCCTGGTGCAAATCAGCTGTCAGCGTCGCAATATCCATATGTGCCAGCACCTGCCCGGCAGCCACGGTATCACCCTCATGCACCAGCAGGTCGCCCAGACGCCCGCCCAGCTTGGTGGCCACATTGACTTCGGTCGCCTCTATCCTGCCGTTGCCGGAAGCAAAAGCATCCGGCAGGCCGGGTTTCTGATAATGTTTCCAGGCATAGATACCGCCAGCGATTGCGCCCAGCAGCACGATGAGAGCACCCCATCGCCCAAGTTTATTTAATGTCATGAGCACCCCATTTAACTTAATGCTATTTTTAAAGCGCCTGCCATCCGGCGGAATTGAATCAAGCCATACGCAGGCAGCAGCTTGAAAAGTCCGGTTGGCCTATCTACAGTTCTATCGTACGTCGCCTGATATTGAATAACAAGCGGTGCCACGGCAGCCTAGCCATCTATACTCCAGCCGTAGCCATCACAGCACCGAGACTTGTGCAGTCCCCGCCTGCATCGTGCCTATGGCTTTAGCCTGGCTAAAGCCGTCTGCATTGAAGGCCGCCAACACGGCATCTACACTTTCCGGCGCGCAGCTCACCAGCAAGCCGCCACTGGTCTGCGGGTCGCATAGCAGCTTGCGCTGCCACTCTGCGATGCCGTCACCCAGCACCACCCCATCAGAATAGCTGGCCCAGTTGCGTGCTGCAGCACCGGTAGCATAGCCGGCCTGCGCCAGCTGCAATGCAGTATCGATGAACGGAATGCGCTCAAACTCAAGCGCCGCATGCAATTGTGAACCGCGGCAGATTTCGAGCAAATGGCCTAACAATGCAAAGCCGGTCACATCGGTCATGGCATGCACGCCCGGCATATCCGCCAGCACGGCGCCGGTACGATTCAACTGCGTGGTCACTTCCACCATCTGCCGGTAACCTTCTGCGCCCAATTCCCCTTTTTTCAGTGCGGCGCTCAGCACGCCTATGCCTAGCGGCTTGCCTAACACCAGCACATCGCCCGCGCGAGCCTTGCTGTTCTGCTTGACCTTGTCAGGGTGCACCAGGCCCAGCGCCACCAGGCCGTAGATGGGCTCCGGCGAGTCTATTGAATGCCCGCCGGCGATAGGAATGCCAGCTGACTGGCAAACCGCCGCACCGCCAGCCATGATTCGCTGTATGGTCTCAATCGGTAATTTATCAATCGGCATGCCAACGATAGCCAGTGCCAGAATCGGCTTGCCGCCCATGGCATAGATGTCAGACAGCGCATTGGCAGCGGCAATGCGGCCAAAATCATACGCATCGTCAACTATAGGCATGAAAAAATCCGTAGTGGCGATAATGGCCTGCGTATCGTTGAGACGATAGACCGCGGCATCATCGCTGGATTCTCGCCCGACCAGCAAATCAGGGAACATGGCAGCCTGCGGCAGGTCTGCCAGTATCTGCGAAAGCACCGCTGGTGATATTTTGCAGCCGCAGCCGCCACCATGGGAATATTGGGTAAGGCGAATTTCACTCATTATTTTTTCTTTCATTCCTGATTAAATCTTGTGCAGCGCTCGCCAGACTCGCTTCATCCAGCTTATCAAGCCGCAGTATGGCTGCATTTTTCAATTGTACGAGGCCGGCGCCGGATGAGCGCCGGTAAGCCGGGTCATAATGCTGCGCCAGCAGTTCTTCTACCAATGGCTGCCATTCATGGCGCTGCGCCATCTCGCACCAGCGGCTGATAACTGCGCGGCCATGCAGGTCTACCAGCATGGCTAGACGCTCTGTCAATAAAACAGGATTTTGCAGAAAATGGGCATAGTCACGCATCAAGAATTCCACGCGGGCATCCTGCGGTGCTTCAACCTGTATGCAGGGTGACGCCCGCATACGTTCCAGCAGCATATTGGGCACGCTCAGCACACCGACCTTGCGGCTTTCTGCTTCAATATAAACCGGCCGCTCATTTGTGAAAGTACGCAGTACATTCCACAGCCGGGTTTCAAAAGTCTTCTGCGACGGCTGCGGCTGGTCCGGCAGCCGGCCTAACAGCGAGCCGCGGTGCTGCGCCAGCTGTTCCAGGTCAAGCACCTGTGCACCCTGCGCAGCCAAGGCCTGCAGAAGATGGCTTTTACCCGAGCCGGTTCCGCCGCTGATGACACGAAAGTCCAGGCTGGCTGGCAATATTTCCAGCGCATCAATCACATGGCGCCTGTAGGTTTTATAGCCACCTATCAATTGGGCAGTGTTCCAGCCCACCTGCGTCAAGATATGCGCCATGGCACCGCTGCGCATGCCGCCGCGCCAGCAATACACCAGAGGTCGCCATGCCTTAGGCCGGTCATGGAATTTTTCTTCAAGGTGGCGGGAGATATTTCTGGCTATCAGGGCCGCGCCCAGCTTTTTGGCCTCAAACGGCGACACCTGGCTGTACAAGGTGCCGACACGAGCGCGCTCTTCGTTATTCAATACCGGCACGCTAATTGCGCCCGGCAGGTGGTCGTCTGCATATTCAGCCGGCGACCTGACATCGAGGATGTCGTCAAAACCGTCAAAAGCCTGTGAAATTTCAATAAGTTTATAGTTGGCCATTATGTACGCTCGCAGTTGGCGGATTGTACACCAACTCAACCTGCCTGCCCCGGGGCTGGCGAACCATGGCATTCTTCGTCCAAAAGCAATGGCCGAATGCCGTAAGTTTGAAATATTTTGTTACCAAATGGCAATACCTTATTTACAAATTTACAAAACCCATCAATACTGGAACCTGTAGCAACAGTAACAAGCAAGATCGAATGCAGATATAACGAGTGCGGCACCCATGCGGATTTTAATCCGTATTTTTATGTCGAAATAACACAGTACCCATTAACCACATCTTGTGGAGAAGGATGATCTCATGAGTCTTATCAACTTATTCTGGCTGTTTTTCGTTCCTACAAAAGGCTGGCGCCACCTGATGCAGAGCAAACTCTCCATGCACAGGCTCTACCTGCTACACGTGATACCGCTGTCATTGATTCCGCCACTGTTCATATACTGTGCTGCCGGCAAATATGCAGGTGACCTGCTACCGGTTCTATCCAATACAAAACTGCTGCTGGTGGCTGCAATCCTGTTTGTGGTCGAACTCGCGGCAGTGCCGGTCATGGCCCTCATCATCCGCCAGCTGGCAGAAGTCGCAGAAATCCACCCGACTTACCATGACGCATTCACACTGGCAGCAGTGGCACCTACCCCACTGTGGCTGGCGCCCATCACGTTTCTCATTCCGGACATGACCGTGAACCTGATCGCACTCACAATGGCATTGATGGCTACCGTAGGGTTTATCTATTACGGGATTCCGGCAGTGTTTCGCATCAAGGAGCGCGGGCACGTCATCCTGCTGTTTGGCGCTGTGCTCACCGCAGGGGTAATCGGCTGGGCACTTTTGATGGTTACAAGCTTGGTGGTATTAGGAAGCGTGCAGAACCTTTAGACGGCAATAGCCTACAGCCTTAGCGCAAAGCTGCGTAGATTCTCTTTGCTGCCTCAAACAGCAGCAGCAGGCTTAACCCAATCATAAACGCCATCAGCCATTGCAGCAATGCCGGCGGCTCGAAAGTGAAAGCCCGCGCCAGAGCGGGCACACAGGTAACCAGCAACAAGCCCAGCATGGTGCCGGCAAGCACCCACGCACTGACCGCTGTCAGCCCGCAGAACATCGACCGCCAGCCGTGCTGTGATGAACGACTGGGCAGCACCAGCGAAGCATTGGCTACCACCAGCACAATAAATGTCAGCGCACGCGAGACTTCAACCGATGTTCCGCTATTAAGAAGCCACCAGTAGTATGCAGCGGCAACCAAGGTAATCAGCGAACCCTGCACCATGCTGAGCCAGATATGCCCCCTGGATACCAGCGGCTCGGTTTTGGAACGCGGCGGCTGCTTCATCAGGCTTGCACTGCCTTTTTCCGCCTCGAATACAACAGAACATGCGGGGTCGATAACCAGCTCTAAAAAGGCAATATGAATCGGCGCCAGAATCAGCGGCATGCCAAACAGCAAAGGCAGCATGGAAAGCCCGATAATGGGAACATGCACCGCCAGCGTATAAATCAGCGCCTGCCTCAGGTTGGCAAAAATGCGCCGGCCCAGGCGAATCGCTGCAACGATAGAGGCAAAGTCATCTTCCAGCAGCACCAGAGATGCAGCTTCGCGCGCCACATCGGTGCCGCGTTTACCCATAGCAATGCCGATATGCGCGGCTTTAAGTGCCGGCGCGTCGTTCACGCCGTCCCCGGTCATGGCAACCACCTCACCATTCGCTTTCAGCGCTTCAACAATAGATAGCTTCTGCTGCGGGGTAACGCGGGCAAAAACGGTCACTGTACCTATCACTTTCTGCAAAGCGCCGATGTCCATGCCTGCCACCTCGGCCCCAGTCAGCAACTTTGCACTATCAATACCGGCTTCTTCGGCGATGGCCTTTGCGGTTCTTGGATAATCTCCTGTGATCATCACCACGCGGATTCCGGCACGATCGCATTCTGCAATCGAGGCCGGCACTTCAGGGCGCAAGGGGTCAGCCAGCGCCACCAGCCCCAAGAACTCAAAATTGAAATCATGCTGGATTTCAGGCCATGACTGGTTCGCCGCATGCTGTGCCTTGGCAACCCCCAACACGCGCAGGCCGCGGTCTGCCAGCAGACCGGCCTGCAAGGTGACTTTTTTGGTGTCTTCAGCTGACAGGTGACACAAGTCTGCAATCGCTTCCGGCGCGCCCTTGGTAGCAACAACATCATGTTGGTCTTGGTGATTACCTTGATGGCTGCGCCATAGATGGGACATGGCCAGCAGCTCAGGCGAAAGCTCATACTCGCGTGCCAGCTGCCAATCGGGGTGCAGGTGCTCGGTATTTGCCAGATATTGATTGGCAAAACGGTGAAACGCCAGCTCCATGGGGTCATGCGGGTCAATCTCACTCGCCAGCACTGCAAATTCCAGCAGCTCATGATAACGTTCCGGCAGCTCACCGCCGGCAAAATTCCGGGTTTCCAGAATATTGCCCGCTACAGACAAAGCCGCCAATTCCATGCGGTTTTGCGTCAGGGTGCCGGTTTTATCAACGCAGAGTACCGTCGTCTCGCCCAGGGTCTCAATCGCATTCAGATGCCTGGTCAACACATGCTTTGCTGCGATTCGGCGTGCGCCGAAAGCAAAGAACACAATCATGATGACCGGCAGTTCCTGCGGCAGCACACCCATGGCCAGGGTGATGCCTGAAAGCAGGCCCTGCAGCCAGCCATCACGCAATATCCAGTAAAGTGCAGTCAGCACAAGACATGCACTGATGCCGATTACAGCCAGGCGGCGCGTAAGCAGGACAATCTCTTCACGCAGCGGTGATGCCCCGACTGCAATGTCCTGCAGCGATTTTCCGATACGGCCCAATTCGGTATGGCTGCCGGTTGCCGTCACGCTTACCAGGCCCTGCCCGCGCACGGTGAGCGAGCCGGCAAAGACCTGTGCGCCATCGGCAAACTTGGCGATAGCTTCTGATTCCCCCGTCAGCAGCGATTCATCAACTGCAAGCTCATGCGCTTCCAGCACGATGCCATCGGCAGGAATACGGTCTCCCTCTGACAGGATAATCACATCACCGCGCACTACTTCCTGGCCGGCGATACGCAGCGGCTCGCCATTGCGAATCACCAGCGCACGCGGGCTGGACAAGTCACGCAGGGCATCCAGCGTTCTTTCTGTGCGGCGCTCCTGCAAGATGGTGACAGCCATGATGATAATCACAAAACCCAGCAGGATCATCGCCTCATGCTGGTCGCCCATCGCCAGATAGATAGCACCTGCCCCCAGCAAAAGCAGGAACATGGGTTCGGATGCCACTTCCAGCAGCAGCGCTGCCAGGGTGCGCTTCTGATCCATGCCCAGCTCATTGGGGCCATCTGCAGCCAGGCGTCTGGCTGCCTCAGCGTGGCTCAGGCCTGTAGGTAACTCATTGCTCATGAGTGATTATAGGTTTACTTTAGCGCACAGGGCAAAGGATTTGATGCCCCGCCATCAGGGCCATATGAAAAGGCCGGCGCGCCATTTGAACACGCCGGCCAATGAATTGCAGGAACGGATTAAATATCCTTATTGACGCAGTTTGCCTTCATGGCATCCTGGTAGACCTTATCAACAGCATCATCGCTTAAACCGCCAAGCTGGCTTTTAAACGTAGCGCATTTGGCATTATCGATAATAAGCTCGGAAACCAGGCCTGCTTTCTGGCCGGCAGCCATGATGCTGTCGGATTGCGAGCAGCCGTTAACCAGCATTATCACTGTGATTACTGCAAGCAGTTTATACATGCGCATATAGACACGCCGTGAAAATTACCATCATTTTTACACCCTTATAAAATTCATCATTCATTAAAATCCTGCCAGCATTTTCAATATCTGTGCTGAATCGCCGTTGTGCAGCGCTTCGCTCATGGCGGCATTTTTCTGGCGTGCTTCGGCATCACCGCTGAATTCTGCGATAGACCAGTCTGCACCAATCGATACAAAGGTAGCCAGCAGCATGACAATGACGGTACGCGAACGCGTGCTGTCGATTCCGTGCGAATCGAGAAACCGGTTCAGCGCATAAGCCGCCACAGAAAAAGTGACGGTAGATATAAGAAATGACAGCATAGCTATGGCATTGTAAGCTAATCAGGCAGTATCGGCATCAAGTCCAGTCATCACCTGATGAACTGTCATCCCATGACGCGCTATCCGTGATGCCAAAATCAGACCCACCCATATCGTCGTAAACTGGCGGGCTGTCATGCGCCTGCGCTTCGTTCACCAGGCCATTGCTGCCGCCATGCTCACCATCGGTAAAGTGGTGCATAAGCGCCTCGCCTGCCACCATACCGGCACCCAGCGCCGCGCCTGTTGCCAAGCCGCCCAAGATACCTGAACCCATGCCTGGCGCAGCAGCGCCAGCCGGCGCCGCCGGATTGGCATAAGGCTGTGGGTTAGCACTATAGGCCCCGCCAGCGTAGCCGTTCAAAGGTTGGTTGGCCTGCGTCATTTTCTTGGCCACAAGGTAAATGAATGCAATCAAACCCAGTGCCAGAAACATGAAACCCCATGGCATACCGTTACCGGCATCGACATGCGAAGCCTGGCTGCTGGCCGGCTTGAATGATGCGTGGGAAGGTGACACCTGTGCACGAAGCTTTTGCAGCGCCTGCGGCTTGGCAAAAGGCAAACCCGGCTTCAGGCGTTCGGCCGTGTTGAGTTCGTCAGCTGCGGCAGAATAGCGGCCCTGTTTGGCCAAAAGCTCTGCCTCTACGTAATGCGCCTTGGCACTGTCGGGGTGGTCATGCAGCACCTTGTCCATCATGGCCTGTGCTTCGCTGAACTTGCCCGCCTCGGCTGCCAGGTAAACCTCGTGCATAGAAGCATCTTCTGCTGCGAACGCATGCGCGGCAAATGTGATGGCTAAGGATAATACTGATAAACGGATGAACGACTTTACTGTCATTGGTGAACCCTCGTTAAGACAAATACATGGCTTTCACAGCCTGGTGAAAGCCGGAATAAAACTGGAACACAGCCAAAATGCCCGCCGCTTTTAATGGCGACAGGCGAAACCTAAGCTGCGGAAGCCAGATAGCCAAGCTTCCGCACACACCATCACGATGCTTTATTTAGCAGAAAGGCAGCTCTTCATAAAAGCTTTGCGCTCATCCCCTTTAAGCGTTTTTGCTTTTGGGTCGGCGTTGCAGGTTTTCATCTTGTTCTGCTGCGCGGTCAGCGGTGCTGCAGCCGGTTTATTTGACAGGCAATCTTTCATAAACGCTTTACGTGCATCACCTTTAAGTGTTTTTGCAGTGGCATCGGCATTACAGGTTTTCATTTTGTCCTGCTGGGTTGCGGCCTGGGCAGTAAAGCAAAAAACGCTCATTAAAATGGCAATTAAAATCTTATTCATGATTCTTCTCCTGTTGATTTAAGAACAACGTGCAGCCATCTTAGCCCCGCAACCTTACAACAGTCTTACAAGCCAAAAATCAATGTGAACTCACTATGGTAGTATTCTTAACCTCAGAGAACACTGCATAAAAACGAGAACTAAATTGCGCTTGCCTTTACTACGCTCACCTTTGCTGCATCGGCCTTTGCTGCACCTGCACCCGGCATTTCCTGCCAGGCTTGCTTCAGCGTTGCTCATAGGCTTGGCTGGCTTCACTTTACCGGCAACGGCTACAGCTACCCCCCTGCTGCGCTGCGAAGTTGACCAAGGCGGCACCGTAAAAGTGCTTGAATTCACCCCGGTTTCAGACCCATATCTGGTGAAGGCTATCGATATTAATGGCCGGTTCCGATTCAAGGCGGTGGTCATCGGCAGTGCACGCCATATTGATTACATAAAAATCTACACTTACAGCCAGCTGTCTCGCCAGCCCATGCTCATGCACGAGGCAGAATATATCACTCCGGCCATTTCGGCAGCCTCATCAAAAACGTCGCTCACCGGGGTGAACCATGTTTACTCTGCCGACCTGGAACGTGAACTGATATATGCATGCACCCTGCAGGAGGCCGCACCATGAGAGTAACGCCTTACTGGTTAACGGCTTTGGGCCTATATCTCTGCACTTGCGGTCCGGCAATGGCTGAAACACCCGCAGCAGCAGCTACAACGACTATCGCTTTTGTCGGCGACATCATGCTGGACGAATTGCCAGGTGAAGAAATCCGGCAGGGCCGTGACCCGCTCGCGCCCTTCAATGAAATTCTGAACACTGCAGACATCCGCATAGGTAATCTGGAATGCGTCATTGCCACCAAAGGCACGCCTGAGCCAGACAAGCCTTACACATTCCGGGCACACCCACGCACATTGAAAGTGCTTAAACGCCATTTTGATGCAATGGCACTCGCCAACAACCATTCGGGCGATTTCGGGCCAGGCGCATTCGCCGAGATGCTCGATCTGCTGCGGCAGCAGCAAATGCCTTATTTTGGCGGCGGGCATGACCAGGCTCAGGCGCACACGCCATTGCTGCTGGAGCGTAACGGCTTGCGCATTGCTTTCTTAAGCTATAACGAATTCTTCCCGCGCAGTTTTGAAGCCGATTTCGACAAGCCTGGCATTGCCTGGAGCGAAGACGAACAGGTACGCCTTGACATCACCAGGGCACGCAGCGTTTATCATGCCGACATTGTGATTCCGATGATGCACTGGGGGTGGGAAGATGAAAGAATGGCGAGCCGGCGTCAGCAGCAGCTGGCAAAACTGATGATAGATGCCGGGGCAGATGCCGTGGTGGGCGGTCACCCGCATGTCATTCAGAATACAGGCCTATACAAAGGCAAACCGATTATCTACAGTTTAGGTAACTTCGTATTCAACGGATTTACTGACAAGGTCAACAACACAGGTTGGCTGCTACGTATGGAAATTGACCGCCAGGGCGTGCGTGCGTGGCGAACCTTCACTGCCGATATCGATAAAAGCGGCACGCCGCACCCGGCAACCAATGCCAATGAATCATGCTGGGAAAGAGGCCAGAAAGAAGCCCGGGGCTGCGCCAGATAATACCTGGCTATTAATCCTTATTTCAGTTCAGGATGCGTCCGCGCCAAACACCTGCACATTATTGCGCCCATTCTCTTTAGCCTGGTACATGGCAATATCTGCATGCTTTGCCAGCGTGACTTCATCAGTGCCATGCTTGGGATATAAGGCGACGCCGATACTGGAAGAGATTAGCAGATTCAAACCATCAACCTGAAACGGCTCAGCGAGAGCGGTGCGGATTTTTTCTGCGACATTGGCGGCAGCCTCGACGCCATCTACTACCGCCAGCAGCACAAAGAACTCATCACCGCCGATGCGCCCCACTGTATCGCTATCGCGGATAGACCTGTGGATTCTTCTGGCCACTTCCTGCAGCACCAGATCCCCTATTGAATGACCATGGTTATTATTGATGGACTTGAAATCATCCAGGTCAATCAGCAGCAGCCCGAGTTTGGTCTGATTACGATTTGCCAGCCTTAGACTCTGGTCCAGGCACGCCGAGAACAGGATGCGGTTAGGAATATCAGTCAGCGCATCGTAGTGTGCTTGCCGTACCAGTTTGACATTGGCCTCATGCAGACTATCTAGACTTTGGGTGAGGCGGCGATTCAGCCGGTAGATATAATATGCCACTATGGCAGCAAGCATCACTGCCAGCAGCATGATTGCCGGATATAAATAAAATTTGGTCATATCTTTTTCTGCAGGTGAGATTATTCAAGCCGCATCCATTAAGGCGTTCCCCGGCAATCTTTGTACCGAAGAACATGTAGCTCATGTGCGGCCATATCAACGACAGATCAAATACCCCGAAATGAAACCATGCGCTTCATGGGGAATCACAAGCTATCAAATACGAGTATAGACGAACTAGACAAAGGCCACCATCACGCGAACGGGCTAATAAGCAGACAGCACGTTACCATGCGTCAAAAAGCAAAAAGCCTTACAAGCTATTCACTTATAAGGCTTTAAACTATTGGCGGAGTGGACGGGACTCGAACCCGCG
>Ga0208392_1000070_pt1 | contig 23190 bp, 11 predicted proteins | sample LakWasMeta3_LOW4_2_FD_183855 | JGI IMG/M metagenome (GOLD analysis project Ga0208392, IMG submission 183855) | Freshwater sediment methanotrophic microbial communities from Lake Washington under simulated oxygen tension - Sediment Metagenome... | ecosystem: Environmental > Aquatic > Freshwater >... | reverse complement strand
GTCCTGGGTTAAAGAAGAAATAGACCAGTCGCTGAAAAAAGTGCTGGCTAGTTTTAACGAAGTAAATGCAAAGCCGAGTGAATTCCCATCTTTAAGATTTACTTTGCCTCATCTATACCAGGTGAATGGTGCGCTTGATATGGTTGGCCTGGAAGGCTGCAAGCGCTACTGTGCCGAGATAGAAAAGCTTACACATAAGCTGGAGCAACAAGCAGTGCCGGTCAGCCAGGAAGTCATGGCGCATCTGATCAATGCTGTCGATGCTTTGTCACAATATTTGCAGGATCTCCTGAATGGCATGCCGGATACGCCGGTCAAGCTTTATGCAAGCCTTAGACCTTTGGTTGAGGCACAGGGTGAGACCATAGAAGAAAGCGAACTTTTCTACCCGGATATCGACAATAGCGCGCCTAAAGATTTGCAGACAAACCCGATTGAAGAATCAGCAATCCCTATCTTCATAGCAGAGCAACGTGTGGTTTTTCAGAAGTCGTTGCTGGAATGGCTGCAAACAAGGAGCGCTGATGCACTCAACAAGATGCGAGAAGCACTTGCAAAAGTGCAGCAGGTGCAGGTTAAAAATGCTTCCAGAACACTATGGTGGACAGCGACTGCCTTTGCTGACGCCCTGAAGCAGGAAAAGCTTGCAGCCAATACCGGCGCAAAAAAACTCTGTCGTAAATTAGACCGCCATCTGGGTAACCTGTCTTTAGGTGATGCCAAGGTACCTTCACAGCTGCTACGTGAGCTGCTTTATTACGTGGCAATCAGCGACCGCGTTTCTGATGTTGTTTCACGTGTTAAGGATGTATTCGAGCTCGATGATGCATTGCCGCAAGATGCCGCTTCCAGCAATGTCGGCGGCCAGTCTACCGCTGCCGAGCGTGCAGCGCTGGCCCAGCTGGTCGCTGACCTGCCTGGCTTGAAAGACCTGTGGTCTGGCATCAGCGAAGGCGCTGCGGATACGGCTGCGAGTAACCTTGAGGCTTTCATCAATAAGCTTGAAAACATTATTGCGACAGTACAGCAGAATATTTCCAACCATAATGTAGTCAAGCTGTTCAGTGCTACTTACGAAACAGTACAGGCGATTCAAGCAGATAAGCAAAAATTGAATGATGTGTCGCTGATTGAAATTGCAGCGGCATTGAACCTGCTGGAACAATGCTGCGAAAACTATCAGCATCTGGATGCAGATCTGAAACAGAAAATCAGCACGCAGCACTTACGTCTGCAAGCCTTGATTAATGGTGAAGCGCTGATGCTGGCTGCGGATGACTTTGCTACCAGCAAGCTCGATGCCAGCGTAGTTGAAGCAGTGGCAAAACAGATCAGGGATGCCTTGGGCCTGATAGAAAAAGCACTGGATGCATTCTTTAGAAATCCGGATAACCGCGAGGTGCTGGATGCTGCTGCAAAACCATTGGAGCAGGTGAGTGCCGCGTTTGAAATGCTGGAACTGCCTACCGCTAAGGCCATCGCCCAGTTAAGTACTCAATTTGTTGAATTCTTCAGGGTTGACCCTGCCAATGCAGGTGCAGATGACGCGCCGGGCAGCAGCTTTGAGCTGGTGGCTGAAAGCTTGAGTATGCTGGGTATTTACGCCGAAGAGCTGCCGAATGTGCGTGCAGAGTCAGAGCGTGCATTGGCTGATGCATTGGTACGCCTGGAGCAGGGTGCGCTGGCCTTGAGTCCGGCCGCGGGAGCTGCTACCGAGCTGGAGCCAGCTGACCTAGCTGACTCAGGGGTTGAGCTGATTGAACTTACAGCATCTGAAGCTGATGAGATTGCAGCCGCGTCACCTGTAGCTGTTGAAGCCAGTGCCGGTGGCGTGTTAGACAAAGCATTTGACCCTGAGCTGCAGGATATATTCCTGACTGAAGCTGAAGAAGTGCTGGCGGCCCTTGCTCAAAACTTGCAGGCACTGCGCGTGAATGCAACTGACAGCGAAGCCGTTAAAGAGGTGCGCCGTGCTTACCATACGCTTAAAGGCAGTGGCCGCACTGTCGGCCTGGCTGCCATGGGTGATGTTGCCTGGTCGGTAGAGAACCTGCTTAACCAGATGATGGAGCGTAAGGTTTTCCCTACTGCACCAGTGCTGTCATTCATTGAGACAGTGAGCGCCGAGTTTGCCAATTGGGTTGCAGGCTTATCTGAGAACCAGATGGTTAGCTTGAATCCCGTGCCGTTTCAGCAGCAGGCAGATGAACTGGCTGCTGGTCTCGATAATCAGCAGCAGGCAGCTAAAGTGCAGCCGCAGAAAGAAGAGGTGCTGATTGGCGGCACCCGTAAGCTGAGCCGTGCTTTCTTTGATATATTCCTGGCTGAAGCGCAGCAGCATCTGAATACTCTGGTTCAGGCGCAGGATGTCATTGTGATGGACTCAACCGAGAGTTACCGCGCCGCGCATACTTTAGGCAGCAATGCGCTGACAGCCGGCTTTAAGCCGATTGGTGACCTGGCACGTGCTTTGGAGCACTGGCTGGATGAACATAACGGAAACTGGACAGACCAGCATATTGAATTGTATGGCAATGTGGTGAAGGCGCTGGCTGAAGGCCTGGAAAGTGTGAAAGCGCTGAATGAGCCTAAAACCACCCGTGCCCTGATTATTGCCCTGGGTGAATCTACTGCTGCCATGCAGGCTGTGGCCACCCAGAAGGCAGAAGCTGCTGTGCTTGCAGTAGAAAAAGCTGAAAAGACAGCCAGAAAAACAAAAGCCAAAACTGGCAAAGCAAAATCCGCTGCCGATGGCGCGGAAGCCATACTGGCAGCCGCTAATGCAGAAACAGAGAAGCTGTCGTTTGTAGAGAAGCTTCTGGCGGCAGAAAAGGCACCGGTAATCGAGTCGCTTTCAGAGCTTAAAGCACCAGCTGCACCTGTCGCTGAGCCGGCTACTGAGGCCGATACCGAGGCCGCTCTTGGCAAAAAAGAAGCAGTTGTCAGCGATGAGCTTCTGCTCTTGTTTTTGGAAGAGGCGCGCGAACTGGTTCCGCAAATTGGCAGAGACCTGCGTGGCTGGCGTGCCAACCCGCAGGATGTTGAATATGCAGATTCATTGCAGCGTGTGTTGCATACGCTCAAGGGCAGTGCACGTATGGCTGGCCAGGCAGCTATCGGCGATAGCGTTCATGGCATGGAAGACCATGTAATCCGTGCGCTTAAACACAAAGTGACGCTGGATGACTTCGATAGCATGTTCGTCGAGTTTGACCGTATCAGCTATATGCTGGAAGACATCTCAGGCGGCGCGCAGCCAGATTTATCAGTGGCGGCAAGCCCGGCTGAGGCTACTGCCAAAACCGGCGAGGTCATTCCAGCACGCAGGGTTGAGCGTAAATCACAGTTCCTGCGTATGCGGGCCGATGTGCTGGATCGCCTGATCAATGAGGCCGGTGAGGTTTCTATCATGCGTTCCCGGATGGATAGGGAAATGCAGAACTTCAAGCAGTCTTCTATCGACCTGACTGACAGCATTAACAGATTGCGCAGTTATTTGCGTGAGCTGGAGATTGAAGCTGAAACCCAGTTGCAATCGCGTATGAGTTTGCTGCAAGAAGCGAATGAGACATTTGACCCGCTGGAGTTTGACCGCTTTACACGCCTGCAAGAACTTACACGGATGATGGCGGAAAGTGTAAACGACGTTTCAACAATTCAGCATGGGCTCTTGCTCAACCTTGACCAGACCGATGCGGCATTGCAGCAGCAGAACCGCATGAACCGTGAGTTGCAGCAAGGCCTGATGAGTGTGCGTATGCTGCCTTTTGCCACCATTACGGAGCGTTTGCAGCGTATTGTGCGCCAGACTGCACGTGAATTGAATAAACGTGTGGAAATGGTAATCGAGGGTGAGAGCATTGAGCTTGACCGCGGTGTGCTTGATAAAATGGGTGCGCCTTTGGAGCATCTGCTGCGTAACGCTGTTGCCCACGGCCTGGAATCAACCGAAGAACGTATCAGGCTCGGCAAGCCTGAAACCGGCCACGTTAAACTCAAGGTGAGCCTGGAAAATGACGAGATTACACTGGTAATCAGTGATGACGGCTCTGGTATTAACCTTGCCAAGGTCAAGCAGAAAGCCATTGAGCGGGGCATGTTTACCGCTGACCAGGAAGTAACTGACCAGGCATTGATGACCGTAATCTTTGAAGCGGGCTTCTCTACTGCCGATACGCTTTCACAGATTGCCGGCCGCGGTGTAGGGTTGGATGCTGTGCGCAGTGATATTGCAGCCCTTGGCGGACGTATAGACGTAAGTAATGCTGCCGGTTTAGGTGCGCTGTTTAATATCTATCTGCCAGTGACACTTTCTGTTGCGCAGGTGGTATTGGCAAAAGTAGGCCATCATGTATTTGCGATTCCGGTAGTTATGATCGAGCAGGTGCAGAAACTTAAACCTGAAGCTTTGGCAAATGCGTACTCTGCTAAGGAGATCGTATGGGCAGGGCGTGAGTATCCGCTGCACTTCATGGCGCGCTTGATAGGCGATACCGAGCTGGTGCCGCAGCCCCATCTCTACACGCCGATATTGCTGCTGCGCAGCGGTGCGTACCGTACCGCATTGCATGTGGATGAGATTGTAGGCAACTTCGAGGTTGTGATGAAGCCTATGGGTACGCAGCTGTCTCACGTGCCAGGCATGATAGGCGCCACAGTGCTGGGTGACGGTGCGATTGTGCTGGTAATCAACCCGGTACAGCTGGCAAACCGTGAAGTGCTGTCAATTGGCGCAATAAAAGCAACAAGCACACAAGCACCAGTCGTAGAAAACATCAAGAAAATAGCGCTGGTGGTGGATGATTCGCTGACAATGCGTAAAGTATTGTCGCGTGTGCTGGAGCGTGAAGACTTTGAAGTGGTTACTGCAAACGACGGTATGGATGCCGTGCAGAAGCTGCAGGAAGTGACCCCTGATATTATCCTGACCGATATCGAGATGCCGCGTATGGATGGTTTTGAGTTCTCGCGCCATGTGCGTGATAACCCTGCAACCGCAAAAACGCCGCTAATTGTCATTAGCTCACGCACGGCTGATAAGCACCGTAACCTTGCTACAGAGCTGGGCGTTAATGCGTTCCTGGGTAAGCCGGTGCAGGATGAAGTGCTGGTTGAGCAGGTGAAAACATTGCTGGGGCAGGCTAAATAATGGCTTGAATTCGCCTTTTTAATGTATAACAATTCTATTGAGTCACTTGATAATGTAGCCATTCCACTTGTTCGTCATTCCGGCGCAGGCCGGAATCCAGACTTCGTGAATACAAGCCTTGTCTCGATAAACAACCATTCTTGACTGCCACCTTGACTAGATTCCCGCCTGTGCGGGAATGACGGATTATTCAGTGGAATAGTTATAAAGAAGCGGCCACGGAAACAGGGCTGCTAGAAAAAACCGCATCTGCATGATGCGGTTTTTTTGTATTCAGAATGTATAGGTGCCAGCCGCAGAAGGTACGCTTGCAAGCCCTGAGCAGATTTTCCAGCGTGTATCTTCTTTAATCAGTGTAAAAGCATAGCGAAAAGGCGTCTCAACCGCTTTGCCGTTGCTGCGGAATGAAAGCGTGAGTTCCATCACTACGCTGGCGAGTGTTGCAGAAGTTTCAACATGCAGGTAATGATGATTGCCCCATTCAATAGCATCCATGTTTGAGAAGTCTCGCACCAGCGCGCTGCGCACTTCTTCCGCAGACCTGAAAACCTCGTTTTCATTGGTGCCGAAGAATAGTACCGGTGTTGAAGCTGCTATAGATTCCATGCAGTTTTCAATGTGCTTCTGTGCGTAATTGCCAAGATAGTTCACCACAGTGCTCAATACCGCTTCTTTTATTTGTGCCATGCTTATGCTCCTGGTGTAGTAATTGTTAGTGAAGTGATTGCTAGTGTAATGATTGCTAGCCTAGTCATTTAAATTCATTTCTTACCAGCAGAACAGCGATCTTGAATATCGCTCGTCACATTGCATGATAGTCCAATCTGTGCGCTTGCTCAAACATGGCTCAAGCCATGACTATGCTGCTGGTATGCAATGCCGTGTTGAGCCGTCAGGCCGAAAGACATGAGGGAGAATTGTTATTTTGTAAATCATTAAAATTGCATCTGCTTTGATATATGCCTTAATTTTTACGCAGCTAAAGTGTTAAAATTTAGTCTATGTCAGAAACCAGCCAATCTACAGCTTCACCTGCTTTTGTTCATCTGCGTTGCCACAGCGAGTATTCAATCGTGGATGGCATTGTGCGCATTGACGACTACGTCAAGCAGGCGGTCAATGACAGAATGCCGGCATTGGCGCTGACGGATTTAAGCAATCTGTTCGGTGCAATCAAGTTTTACAAAGCTGCCCGTGGTAAAGGTATCAAGCCTATCATCGGCTGCGATATCTGGCTTGAAAATACCGCCAATCGCGACCAGCCAACACGCATGCTGCTGCTATGCCAGTCGCATGCGGGTTACCTGTTGCTGTGCCAGTTGATAAGCCGTGCCTATTTAAGTAACCAGTATCGCGGCCGTGCTGAGTTCAAGCGTGAATGGTTTATAGAGGCCGGCACTGAAGGCCTGCTGCTGCTTTCGGGCGCTATGGCCGGAGACGTAGGCCAGGCTTGCCAGCAAGGAAATACAGAGCTGGCTCTGAAGCAGGCACGGGAGTGGGAGAATCTCTTTCCGGGTCGTTATTATCTTGAAGTGCAGCGTATTGCTGTTGGCGCACAAAAATCAGTTGAAGAGCAGTATATTCAGAGCGTTCGCTATGTAGCCAGCCAGCTGCAGCTGCCGATTGTCGCCACACACCCGATACAATTTACCACCCCTGACGATTACCGGGCACACGAGGCGCGCACCTGTATTGCCGAGGGTTACGTTCTGGCAGATACACGCCGGCCCAAGAACTTCACCACCGAGCAGTATTTTAAAACGCAGGCTGACATCGGAAGCCTGTTTGCAGATATGCCGGAAGCGCTTGCCAATAGCGTGGAGATTGCCAAACGCTGCAACCTGAGCCTGACACTGGGTAAGAATTACCTGCCTAAATTCCCTACGCCTAATGGCGAGAGCCTGAATGAATATTTAATCGCTGAAGCCAAGCGCGGCCTGGTCAAGCGGCTGGAAGTGCTGTACCCGGATGAAAATACCCGTGCTGCCAAGCAGCCGGAGTACGATGCGCGCCTGGATTTTGAAACCAACGTGATTAACCAGATGGGGTTTGCCGGCTACTTCCTGATTGTGGCTGATTTCATTAACTGGGCCAAGAATAACGGCGTGCCGGTTGGGCCGGGGCGCGGTTCCGGTGCTGGCTCTGTAGTAGCCTATAGCCTGGGTATTACCGACCTTGACCCGCTGGAATACAACCTGCTGTTCGAGCGATTTTTGAACCCGGATCGTGTTTCCATGCCTGACTTCGATATTGACTTCTGTCAGGAAGGTCGCGACCGCGTCATTGATTACGTGAAGCAGAAATACGGCATTGATGCGGTTTCACAGATTGCCACCTTCGGTACCATGGCGGCAAAGGCCGTGATTCGCGACGTAGGCCGGGTTCTGGACCTGCCATTCAATTTTGTAGATAGCATTGCCAAGCTGATTCCTTTAGAACTGGGCATTACATTGTCCGATGCGCTGGAAAAAGAACCGCAGCTGGCCGAGCGCCGTGAAAATGAAGAAGAAGTGCGCGAGCTGCTGGAACTGGCACTGCGTCTGGAAGGCCTGACCCGTAACGTTGGCATGCATGCAGGCGGCGTGCTGATTTCACCCGGCAAGATATCTGACTTTTCACCGGTATATTGCCAGGCCGATGGCGCCAGTCTGGTCAGCCAGTACGATAAAGATGACGTTGAAGCCGTAGGCCTGGTGAAGTTCGACTTTCTGGGCCTACGTACGCTCACCATACTGGATATGGCACTGGATAATGCCAATAAGCAGCGTGCGGAGAATGATTTGCCGCCATTGTCTTTTGCCACATTGCCGATAGACGATAAACCTACGTTTCAGCTGCTTAAAACGGCCAATACCACGGCGGTGTTCCAGCTGGAATCGCGCGGCATGAAAGACATGCTCAAGCAGGCGATGCCGGACTGCTTTGAGGACATTATCGCTCTGGTGGCGCTGTATCGCCCGGGCCCTATGGATTTGATTCCTGACTTCTGTCGCCGCAAGCACGGTAAACAGCGCGTTGAATACCCGCATCCGCTCACTGAGCCTATCCTCAAAGAAACCTACGGCATTGCGGTTTATCAGGAGCAGGTGATGCAGATTGCCCAGGTAGTGGCGGGCTATACCCTGGGCGGCGCGGATTTGCTGCGTCGTGCGATGGGTAAGAAGAAAAAGGAAGAGATGGATGCCCAGCGTAAGATATTTACCGAAGGCGCCACCAAAAACAACATGACCGAGAAGCAGGCAAGCGAGTTGTTTGACTTGCTTGAGAAGTTTGCCGGCTATGGTTTTAATAAATCCCACGCGGCAGCTTATGCCCTGGTTGCGTATCAGACTGCCTACCTGAAAAAACATTATCCGGCTGCGTTCCTTGCTGCCACGATGTCGGCAGATATGAACAACACCGACAGTGTGCATATCTTCTATGATGATTGTGTGGCAAATAATGTAGAAGTTCTGCCGCCGGATGTGAATGAAAGTGAGTTCAAGTTCAGGCCTATCAGCAAGACCCAGGTACTGTACGGGCTGGGTGCAATCAAGGGTACCGGCCTGGCGGCGATTGAGGTGATATTGCAGTCGCGCAAGAAAGACGGTCCTTTTAAAAATCTGTTTGATTTCTGCAGCCGTCTGGATCTGCGTAAAGTAAACCGCCGCGTGATTGAGTCGCTTATTCGTGCCGGTGCTTTTGATAAGCTGGAGCCGAATCGCAATGCCTTGCTGTCAGGCGTTGCTTTGGCAATCAGCGCTGCTGAGCAGACCAATGCCAACAGCAACCAGAATAGCCTGTTTGGTGCGATATCAGACCAGTCGGTGCATGTGCTGCCGGATGTTGCCGCATGGACAGAGCAGCAGAAATTGCAGGAAGAAAAAATCGCCCTGGGTTTTTACCTGAGCGGGCACCCATACTGGTCTTACAAGAAAGATTTAAGCAACTTCATCACGACCTCACTGGCAAACCTCACGCCGCGTGACCAGCCTCAGCTGCTGGCCGGTATCGTATCCGGCATTCGCATACGCATGACCGGGCGCGGCAAGATGGCGATTGTAGGCCTGGATGACGGCACTACCCGTATCGAGGTGGTGGTGGGTAATGAGCTGCTGAACCAGGCCCAGCAGCTGCTGAAAGATGACCAGCTGATTATCGTTGAAGGCAAGGTGAGTAATGATGAGTTTTCTGGCGGCGTGCGCGTAAACGCAAGAAAGATTCATGACCTGCCTAGCCTGCGCAACAGCCGTGCCAGCTTTTTGAAAATTTCATGCAATGGTCAGGCAGATGCGGTTAAATTAAAATCCATACTCAAGCCGTATTGTGTGAGTGCCAGTGACGAGCAGCGCGGCTGCGCCGTGAAAGTGGAATATCATAACCAGAGCAGCAAGGTGGAGTTGATGCTGGGTAATGACTGGCGGGTAGACCTGCATGACGAGCTTATTGCAGGCCTGACCGAATGGTTAAGTCAGAATAATGTAAAAATCCTATATAATTAGAGCGCAATTATGCATTTGAATTAATACTGCGTTTTTGAGTCTTGCCGTACAAGGTGTACAGTCTGCGACTCAAGGCCTTGTCTTAATCCAAATGCGTAACAGTGCAGTTGGGCTTCAAAACTTCGTGTCTTTCGTGTTTTTCGTGGACAGTTTTTTTATCGTACCCAATCAATATTTTTGAGAACAAAGCGTTAATAACCGAGTTGAATGCATGAAAATTACCTATTTAGATTTTGAACAGCCCATCGCCGAATTAGAAGCCAAAATTGAAGGTTTGCGTTCAGCGCATGATGACCACGATAATTTGGATATCTCTAAAGAATTGGATGCGCTGGAAAAGAAAAACAAAAAACTTTCTGAAGACATCTACGGCAATCTGACAGCATGGCAGATTTCACAATTGGCGCGTCATCCGCAGCGTCCATACACACTGGATTACATTCAGGCCTTATTTACAGATTTTGAAGAATTGCATGGCGATCGCGCATTTGCGGATGACCCGGCCATTGTTGGCGGCTTGGCCCGTTTTGAAGGCCATCCGGTCATGGTGATTGGCCACCAGAAAGGCCGCGATGTTAAAGAGCGCCAGTACCGTAATTTCGGCATGCCGCGTCCTGAAGGTTACCGTAAGGCATTACGCTTATACCGCTTGGCTGAAAAGTTCCATATTCCTATCGTTACCCTGATTGATACTCCGGGCGCTTACCCAGGCATCGGTGCTGAAGAACGCGGCCAGTCAGAAGCGATTGCGCGTAACCTGTATGTCATGGCGGAGCTTAAAACCCCTATCATCGGCGTGATTATCGGTGAGGGCGGTTCTGGCGGTGCGCTGGCACTGGGTGTGGTAGACCAGCTGCTGATGCTGCAATACGGTACTTACTCTGTGATTTCACCTGAAGGCTGTGCTTCAATTCTGTATAAGAGTGCAGATAAAGCATCGGTTGCGGCGGAATCGCTGGCAATTACGGCAGACCGCCTCAAAGGCCTGGGCCTGATTGACAGAATTGTGCCGGAACCATTGGGCGGCGCACACCGTTCGCCGGAAGTGCTGATGGATACATTGCGCACAGCCTTGAAAGAAGAGCTGACGCGCCTTAAATCCAAGTCTATTAAATCACTGTTGGTTACCCGTTACGAACGTTTGATGAGTTATGGCAAGTTCAAAGAAGTCGCTGAAAAATAGCGCTTCATTGAGTCGGAAAAACAATGATGATTCCGACAGCTCTTCGCACCTGTTATTAGTTCAACTTAAGCAATTTTTAATTGCACACCTGCCGACCGCGCACTTAAAGCCAAGATTACTGCTGGCTTTGAGTGGCGGTTTGGATTCCAGCGTGTTGCTGCACCTGCTTGCAAGTGCGCGCGATGCGCTCCCGCTTGAAATTCACGCCTTACACGTACACCATGGTTTGAGTGCCAATGCGGATACATGGGCAGCCTTTTGCAAGCAGCAATGCGAGGCGCTTGATGTGCCTTGTCGTATCGAGCATGTGCATGTGGCTAAAAATGCGGATTACAAGAACAGTAAGCAGGGCATCGAGGCTGAAGCCCGTCAGTTGCGCTATAACGCATTGTTTAGTTGCAGCCTTGAAGGCCAGCTGCCGGATTTCATCGTGACGGCGCATCATCAGGATGACCAGGCAGAAACACTGCTGCTGCAGTTGTTCAGGGGTGCCGGTGTCAAGGGCTTGGCCAGTATGGCGGCAGTTGATTCTGCAAGACGCCTGCTGCGGCCGCTGCTTGGCACATCGCGCCAGGCATTGCATGACTATGCGCTGCAACACCAGCTTGCATGGTGCGAAGACGAGAGCAACGACAATACCCAGTATGAGCGCAACTTTGTGCGCCATGAGGTGATGCCGGTTCTGGAGTCACGCATCAGCAGCCTGAAGCCCATATTGGCCAGAACAGCAGCACACATGGCTGAAGCCAATGAGCTGCTTGAAATACTGGCAAGCCAGGATGCAGAACCTTTGCTGCTGGATAACAGCCTGTGCCTGCAGGGCCTGGGCAAGCTCAGCCTGGCGCGCGCCAAGAACGTGCTGCGCTGGTGGTTTGCACAAAATCAGCTTGCCATGCCGGCAGCTGAGCATTTAGCCGAGATCATGGAGCAGTTACTCAACGCCAGAAAAGATGCAGACCTTGAAATGCAGCTTCAGCATTTAACAATCAGGCGTTATCAGCAAAGGGCTTACTTGGGCATAGATAAAATAGCAGAACCGTTTGACCTGGTTTGGAATGGCGAGCCGGAACTGGCGCTGCCTAGCGGCGGGCGCTTGCTTTTTAACCGGGTGACAGGCCATGGCCTGGCGCTGAAAGTGGGGATTACAAAGCTCAGAATCACCAATCGCGATGGCGGTGAACGCTTTAAACCCAATGCACTGCGCCCGACCAGAACGCTCAAGTATCTGCTGCAAGAGGTAAACATGCCGCCATGGCAGCGTTTGCACCTGCCACTGGTGTACTGGGAAGATACGCTGGCCTGTGTGCCAGGCATAGGCGTAGCCTGCGAGTTGCAGGCCACGGGCAATGAGGCCGGCATAGAGGTGGTCTGGCTGGATTCAGTCGCATAGCACCCGTGCAGGCTTTTGTGCCTTTATCGCCTGAACAGGGGTTTTAGTGCCGGCCAGATGTTATTCAGCATCATCGGCTGGCCGAGCACGTTAGGGTGCAAGCCATCCTGCTGTATCAGCTTAGGCTTTGCGGCAATACCCTCAAGCATAAATGGCACTAGCGCCGTTTTGTGCTGACGGCTCAGATCAGCATAGCTTTTGCTGAATCCTTCCGTATATCTGGCCCCGTAATTCGGCGGTATTTTCATGCCGATCAGCAATACTTTTGCCCCTGATTTTTTACACTCTAGAATCATCGCGCCCAGATTCTTGCGCATTTCTGCAATAGGCAAGCCTCGTAAGCCATCATTGGCGCCCAGCTCCAGAATCACGATTTTCGGCTTGGTCTCTTGAAGTGTATTTTTAAGCCGGCTTAAACCGCCGCTGGTTGTTTCGCCGCTGATGCTGGCGTTAACGACTTCATAATCGAGTTTCTCTTGGGCGAGTTTTTGTTTCAATAATGCAACCCAGCCTTGCTGCTGTGGAATGCCGTAAGCCGCGGAAAGGCTATCGCCATAAATGAGTATTTTGGGTGTAGCTGCAAATGCAGGCGATGCCCATGCAACAAAACCCGTAAAATACAGACTAACAGCTAGAAATTTTAATAGTGAAAATAAGCGGAAAAACATTAATGCCACAGTCTCCAGTCATTCAGGCGAACGATCTATTTTATGAAATTACCAGCAATGATAACCAACTTCGCATTCTGCAAGGTTTAAATTTAAGCATTACAGCCGGAGAGCAGGTGGCCATTATCGGCAGTTCCGGCTCAGGTAAATCAACCTTGCTAAGCCTGCTTGCCGGGTTGGATGTGCCCACAGGCGGAAGCGTTCTGATTCAGAATGAAAGTTTTAGTGCGCTGGATGAAGACGGTAGAGCCGCCGTGCGCGCCGGTAGCATGGGCTTTGTGTTTCAGTCATTCCAGTTATTGCCTTCACTCACCGCGCTTGAGAACGTGATGCTGCCGCTACAGCTGAAAAATCAGCCCAATGCCAGGGAGATCAGCCTTGAAGCCTTGAATACTGTGGGCTTAAGTCAGCGAGTCACACATTATCCAAAACAATTATCCGGCGGCGAGCAGCAGCGGGTAGCGATTGCGCGTGCCTTTGCTACCCGGCCTGCTATTTTATTTGCCGATGAACCCACAGGTAATCTGGACCAAAAGACCGGGCAAATGATTATTGATCTACTGTTCAAAATGAACGCCGAAGCCGGCACAACCCTGGTATTGGTTACCCACGACATCGAGCTGGCTAACCGCTGCCATCGCCAGCTCAGGCTTGAGCATGGCGTGTTGACCGAGCTGGCCCAATGATGCTGCTGAATTTTAAACTGGCCTGGTCGCAGACCTTGAGCTTATGGCGCGCCGGCGCGCTGAAGATATTGGCAGTGGCGCTTGTGCTGGCGGTGGCGGCCATTACTGCCGTAGGTTTTTTTACCCAGCGCGTTGAATCGGCCCTAGGCCAGCAGGGCGCGCTGTTGCTGGGCGGTGATCTTGCGGTGTCTGCCGACCATGATATACGCAGTATTTTTACTGACCGTGCTAAAGAGCAGGGAATCAGCATTAGCAGGACTTATGAATTCCCAAGCATGGTGATATCAGGTGACAGCAGCCAGCTGGTTGAAATCAAGGCTGTGGAGCGCAATTTTCCGCTGCGTGGTGACCTGAATATAGGTGGCGCAGTAACAGCGGCTGGAACGGCTGTAAAAGCGGCACCTGGGGTGAATGAAGCCTGGATAGAACCGCGCCTGGCCAACCTGCTTGGCGTGCAGGTGGGCAGCGTGCTGACCGTGGGTGAAAAGAACCTGACGGTGAGCGCGATACTGCAGCGTGAACCTTCGCGCGGTGGCGATATGTTCAGCTTTGCGCCGCGGCTGATGATGAACGCACAGGACCTGCCGGCAACCAAACTGATTCAATATGGCAGCCGTGTGAAGTATCAGCTTTTACTGGCAGCCGAACCTGCAAAGATTGATAGGTTCTACAGCAGCATGAAACCGCTGCTGGCGCGCGGTGAAAAGATTGAGAACCTGCGTAACGCACGGCCCGAAATCAAGCTGGCACTGGATAAGGCCGAACAGTTTTTAGGTTTGTCTGCCATGGTTAGTGTCATTCTGGCGATGGTTGCCATGCTGTTATCTGGCATGCCATATATCAGGCAGAGCCTGGATATGTTTGCGCTGATGCGCTGTTTTGGCGCCCGGCAGAATACGGTGATGCAGGTGCTGGCCATACAGACTTTGCTGATTGCGTTTTTCAGCGCGCTGGCAGGCGTGGCTATCGGTTATGTTGCGCAAATGGGTTTGGCCGGGCTGGCGGGCAGCCTTTTTGTCGAATCTTTGCCCGCGGTTTCGTTCTTTCCTGTGGCTGTTGGCATCGCGGCAAGCATGGCGATGATGATTGCTGTTGTGCTGCCGCATGCATGGCAGATGCGCAAGCTGAGCGCCATGAATATTTTAAGGCGTGAAACCCTGGCGCAGCCTGTATCAGCACAGGCTAAATTCTTGCCAGCGGCTTTGGTGATGTGTGCCATGGTGCTGTGGCAGGCGCAGGATGCCAAAATTGCACTGGCCACGATTCTGGCGATGTTGGCACTTTGCCTCGCTGTAACAGGCTTGGCCTTTGGTCTGGTGCACGCTGCCAGAATGGTTTTTAGCTTGTCACCACAGAGCAGACTGCTTGCAATGGTCAAGGTTGGGGTGCAGGGTCTTAAAACAAGGCTCGCTTTGTCGGTTGTGCAGACCGTAGGTTTCAGCATGGGGCTGATGGTGCTGCTATTGCTTGCCCTCATACGCGGCGATTTAATTCATAACTGGCAGGCCTCCCTGCCGGAAGACGCGCCTAACCGGTTTGTGATTAACATCCAGCCCGCGCAGATTGATGGCATCAAGCGCTTTTTCCAGCAGCAGAATATCCGCGATACCAGCATTTTTCCTATGGTGCGTGGCCGCTACATCAGCCGTAACGAGCAGGCCATAAGCTCAACCCAGTGGAAAGAAGAACGCGCCAGGCGGCTCGCCGAGCGTGAATTCAATTTATCCTGGGCTCGGCATATGCAAAGTGATAACCAGCTCACAGCAGGGCGCTGGTGGACTAAGGATGAATATGGTAAGCCTTACATCTCGCTAGAGCAGGAGCTGGCAAAGACCCTGGGTATCAGTTTGGGGGATAAGCTCACTTTTGACGTTGCAGGCAGCCCGCTGACGCTGACCGTAACCAGCTTGAGGAAAGTGAACTGGGACACGATGCGCGCTAATTTCTTTGCAGTCACGCCACCTGGTGTGCTGGACCAATACGCTGCAAACTACATCAGCAGCTTTCATTTGCCATTGGGGGCTGACCAGCCGCTTAATCAGCTGGTTAAAGCGTACCCTAACTTAACCGTGATCGACGTTGCGGCGCTGATGCAGCAGGTGCGTGGCATTATGCAGAAAATGAGCGATGCCATTGAATATGTATTTATTTTCAGCCTGATTACAGGGGTGGCGGTGCTCTATGCCGCACTGGTGGCGACGCGTGATGAACGTGTCGCTGAAGCGACCTTGATGCGGGTTTTTGGTGCCTCGCGCAGGCAGGTAAGCATTGCCTATTTCACCGAGTTTGCATGCATCGGGCTAGTTTCGGCGCTGGTGGCAACCGCCGCATCAAATATCCTGGCTTTTTACATCAGCGCGCATGTTCTGGATATTCCGTTCAGTTTCAATTTCAGCCTTGCACTCATTGCCATGCTAATTTCCAGTGTCAGCATTCCTGTTTCGGCCTGGCTGGGTCTGCGCGGTTTTCTTCATGTTCCGCCAAGGCAGCTGCTCAACAGTATTTAGGGTTCTGGTGGTTGCTGACAACCACCAGATTGGCTGTAAACAACCAAATTTTAGGTTACAATCGATTTGCTCGAGTCAGCATAATCAAGCTTAGTGATTGATTCATATTGATTTGTTGGGGTAGGCTGTCTTGGTGATGCTTTTGCGGAATGCTTTTTGCAGATTTAAAAGCTGGAGATAGAGCTCTTAGAATAAAGTTTAGGGAACATCATGCAAAAAACATTACAACCAAAAATAATACTGATGGCGATTCTGGCGGCTTATGCAATGCCGCAGGCAGCCAATGCAGAGAATAAAGCAGAAGCGATTGAGCTCGGCAACATTGAAGTGATTTCAACCACACCATTGCCTGGTGTTGGCGTAACGCTTGACCAGGTACCGGCTAATGTACAATCCGTCAGTTCTAAAGACATTGCAAAACAGCATACGCTGGAGCTGTCTGATTACATCAACAATAACCTGGGCGGCGTGACGATTACCGAAGGGCAAAGCAACCCTTACATGGCGGATGTCAATTTCCGCGGCTTTACAGCCTCGCCTTTGGCTGGTGCGCCGCAGGGCCTGTCAGTGTTTCAGGATGGCGTGCGTATCAATGAGCCATTTGGCGATACAGTTAACTGGGGCCTGATTCCACAAAGTGCTATCTCCAGCATCAACCTGATGCCAGGTTCTAACCCAGTATTTGGTTTGAACACCCTGGGCGGCGCGCTTTCAGTCAATACCAAGAGCGGCTCCAGCAACCCTGGCCTGGCTGCTGAAATTATGGGCGGCTCATGGGGTCGCCGTGGCCTGAACGCGAGCTATGGCGGTGCGAGCGGCAATGTTGACTACTTTGTGACCGGCAATTTTGCTAAAGAAGACGGCTGGCGCGACTCTTCAAAAAGCGAAGTTAACCAGATATTCAGCAAGGTGGGCTGGCAGAACGAGACCACCGATCTGGATTTAAGCCTGACACTGGCACACAATAACCTCAATGGTGTGCAGGCCTTGCCTAAAAGCTGGCTGAATAAGCCTGAGCAAGCGTACACCTATCCAGATAGCGTTGGTAACCGTATGGAAATGCTGAGCCTGAAGGGAAGCCATTTTTTCAGTGATGAGCACCTGGTAGGTGCCAATGTGTATGTACGGAACAGCCGTATTAACAATTTTGCAAGTAACACCAATGATTGTTTTGCAAGTACTGAAACTGGACTTGGTGAAGCTTGTGACCAGACATTAGCTGCGCCAACCAGCATCACCGATCAAGGTTCAAATGAAAAGTCGAGTACTAATCAGTTAGGTTATGGCTTTGCAGCCCAGTACTCCTATCTGGGGGATGTGATCAAGCATAAAAACCAGTTTACTGTGGGTTTAAGTGCAGATTTAGGCCGCTCTAAATATAAGGCTGCAGAGCAGTCAACTGACTTCAGTGTAAACCGAGGTGCGATTGCTACTGGTGATTTTGAGCAAAATACAAATATCCGCACCAACAACAAATACTATGGTCTTTATGCTACTGACATATTCTCAGTGAGTGAGAAGTTGCATCTGACTTTGTCAGGCCGTTACAACTATGTGCAGGTAGGCATTAAAGATAATATGGAAGCGGATCCTAATACAGGCAAATTCGTATCCGGCGATAGTGACCATATCAAGCACTCTTTTAATCGTTTCAACCCGGCAGTTGGCCTGAACTACAACTTCAGCAATACGCTGGGTGTTTACGGCGGCTATAACGAGGGTATGCGTGCACCGACGCCAATTGAATTGAGCTGTGCTGATCCGCTGACGCCTTGCCGCCTGCCTACAGACTTTCTGGCAGACCCTTTGCTGAAGCCTGTGGTATCTAAAACCTTTGAGGCAGGTGTGCGCGGCCTGTTTGCCCCTAATATACGCTGGAATGCAACTGTATTCCGCACCATGCTGAAGGATGACATCCAGTTTATCAGCAGCCGCAACAGTTTTAACCTCGGCTATTTTAATAATGTGGGTGATACGCAGCGTCAAGGCATTGAGCTAGGCTTGGGAGCTAAATTCGACAAGTTGAACTTGACCGCGAATTACCAATACCTGCAAGCTACATTCAAAGACAGCGTCACCTTCCACAATGAAAATAATTCATCATCAGATGCTGATGGTAATTTTACAACTAAATCAGGTGACTATCTGCCTAACATCCCTAAACACTCGCTTAAAGTGCATGCTGCCTATGACATCACACCTAGCCTGACTGTGGGTGTCAACATGATTTCAAGTGCCAGCGTGTATGCACGCGGCGACGAGAATAACAAGGATGCAAATGGCAAAGTTGCCGGCTATACCGTGTTCAATATGGATGCTAACTGGCAGTTCCACCAGAACTGGAGCGGTTTCGTGAAAGTAAGCAATATCTTTGATAAAGACTACGCAACCATGGGTATTCTGGGTACCAATGCCTTTAATACTGCCAGCAAGAGCTTTAATACAGATCCAACCGGCTGGCAGCCAGAACAATTCCAGTCACCGGGCGCGCCGCGTGCCGGCTGGGTAGGCTTACGCTATGAGTTCAGCAAGCCGAAAACAGCTGCAGTATTGGATAATGACTAAATCAGGAGTGTAATGTTGCAATTGGCACATCTTGGTTCAGTACAAAGTTCAGGTGAAAATCCAGCGTCATTCAAGCCGCAGTCAAAAGTCCTGATTGTTGAAGATGAGGCGCTGTTCGCCCGTGCGGTGATGCGCCGCTTGCAGAAGGCTGGCTATGAATGCGCGCATGTTGAAGCTGTTCAGGATGCGCGTGACATCGTCAAGCAGTTTACGCCGGATATTGTGCTACTGGATATGCGCTTGCCTGACGGTAACGGCCTGGATTTACTGCCGTTTTTCGTTGCCAGGAATGCAATGGTGATTGTGATGACTGCGCACGGTGAAATCAACGACGCCGTGAATGCCATCAAACAGGGCGCCATTGACTACCTGAAAAAACCCATTGATCTTGAAGAGCTGCTGTTATCGGTGCAGAAGGCTGAATCTGCGGCAGCGCAAAGCAATAGCCTGGATTACTCGCGCCAGCGCAATGCCCACGCCACAGAAGGCGTGGAACTGCTGGGGGGAAGCCCGGCCATGCAAAGTATCAAGTCGCAAATCAAGCGTATTGCGCAGCTGGTCTCTACCGATAGCATTCCGCCTACCGTACTGATAGGCGGCGAGACCGGCACCGGCAAGGATGTGGCTGCACGCCTGCTGCATTTATCTTGCGCCAATAATGACAAGCCTTTTGTGCATGTAGATTGCGCTTCATTACCGGCCGAGCTGATAGAAAGCGAGCTGTTCGGGCATGAAAAGGGCGCTTTTACCGGTGCCGTCAGCACGCGGCCGGGTTTGATTGAGGCGGCTGAAGACGGTACCCTGTTTCTGGATGAGATAGGCGAATTACCGTTGGCGTTACAGGCCAAGCTATTAAATGTGCTTGAACGCCGCGTTGTGCGCCGCATAGGCTCTACCAAAGAGCGGCCTGTGCCGGCCAGGTTTGTTGCTGCCACTAATCGTGACCTGCATGAAATGTCACAGCAGGGTAAATTCAGACAGGACCTGTATTACCGGCTGAATGTAATGAGCATCTCAATGCCGCCGCTTCGCGAACGTAGCGGTGACATGCTGCTGCTGGCAAAACATTTCGCCGCCCAAACGGCTAAACGTTATGGTTTGCAGATGCCTGTATTTACACCGGACGCAGCCAGTGCAATAGAAAACTACGCGTGGCCAGGCAATGTGCGTGAGCTTAAACACCAGATAAGCCGTGCCGTTTTACTGTGCCACAACAGCATTGTGAATGATGTTGACCTGGCATTGCCTATCTACCGTACGGCGGAACTTGAGCTTAAAGCTGATAGCCCGCAATCTGCACTGGATGCCGCAGAAAAGGCGATTTTGCTGCAAGTGCTGGCAGAAACCAGAAACAATGTATCTGAAGCTGCACGCAAGCTTGGCATCACCCGCATGACCATGCGCTACCGCATGGATAAGCACCAGATCAGGCATTAGCAGATATAAAAGCAATACCTAATTAGCCGCAGATCGACACAGATAAAACCCAAATTTGTCATTGCGAGCTTTGAAAAAGCGTGGCAATCTAGAATGCCATTTTACAAATGTTCTCTGGATTGCCACGCCTACCGGCTCGCGATGACGATTTATGCTTTTATCGGCGTACATCGGCGTTTATCGGCGGTTATTTATTTTAGTTTTTATCTGTGTACATCTGCGGTAGTTAGGGTTTTATCTACAGGTTTTCACAGTTTAGTTACATCTTCAAATTTCTTAAAAAATCGCCGCATGGTATTATTTCAGCCAATTCAAAACTGAAAGAATCCCATGCAGATCGGTACCCCTCTAAGCCCCAATGCAACCCGTGTAATGCTGTTAGGTAGTGGTGAACTAGGTAAGGAAGTCATCATTGCTTTGCAGCGGCTAGGTGTTGAAGTGATTGCAGTTGACCGCTACAAAAATGCGCCTGGCCATCAGGTTGCGCACCGTGCCCACGTGATTGATATGACCAATGACCAGGCCTTGCGTGACTTGATTGCTTTAGAAAAACCGCATCTGATCGTGCCGGAAATCGAAGCTTTGAACACCGCCACGCTGGCAGATATTGAATCATCAGGCATTGCTACTGTGATTCCTACAGTAAAAGCGGTGCAGCTCACCATGAACCGCGAAGGCATCCGCAGGCTGGCGGCTGAAGAGCTGAAACTGCCGACATCGCCATATGCGTTTGCCAAGAGCGAAGCTGAGTTGCAGGCCGCTATCGATGCCGGCATTGGCTACCCTTGCTTCATCAAGCCTACCATGTCATCTTCCGGCAAAGGCCAGTCCCGCATCACCAATGCCAGCGAAGTTAAAACCGCATGGGATTACGCAGCATCCGCCGGTCGCGTGAACCAGGGTGTGGTGATTGTAGAAGGGCAGATTGATTTTGATTATGAAATTACCTTGCTGACCGTACGCGCAAAAAATGCACAGGGTGAAATCACAACTTACTTCTGTGAGCCTATCGGCCACGTGCAGAAGAATGGCGATTATGTTGAAAGCTGGCAGCCGCAGGCCATGACAGCGAAGGCGCTGGAAGAATCAAAACGCATCGCCAAAGCGGTAACGGATAGCTTGGGTGGTTTAGGCCTGTTCGGTGTTGAATTATTCATCAAAGGCGACCATGTGTGGTTCAGCGAAGTCAGCCCGCGTCCGCATGATACCGGCATGGTGACCATGGCGAGTCAGCGTTTTAGCGAGTTTGACCTGCATGCACGTGCAATCCTGGGTCTGCCGGTTGACGTTGCGTTGCGCGATGCTGCGGCAAGTGCTGTGATTTACGGCGGCCATGAGACAAATCAGCTGGCTTTCGATGGCGTAGAGCAGGCGCTGGCAGTGCCTAGCGCTGATGTGCGCTTGTTCGGCAAGCCAGAATCATTCATGAAACGCCGCATGGGCGTTGCATTGGCGACCGGTAAAGATACCGATGAAGCCAGGACGCGTGCCAAGTTGGCTGCCAGTCTGGTAAAACCCAAAATTATTTAAGAATGGAAGCGTCTTTTGCAAGGCGCAAATTGATTCGATTCTGAATAGTAAAATCAAATAAGCGTCATTCCGGCGTAGGCCGGAATCTAGGCAAGGTACATGGATAGATTATTGTCTAATGCGATTACATCGTAGCTTTGATTCGTCTGGATTCCCGCCTTCGCGGGAATGACCTGCAAGACTGGTGTTGTAGCAATAGAGAAGCTTGATCTACATGAAAAATGATTGGTCAGTATGATAGATAAAATTGAAGAAGCCGGCGGTGATAAAAGAACATTCTTTGAGCTGCTGGGCGGTGAGGACAATGGCGTAGAGAATATTCGCCTGTTGGTGGAAACATTCTATGACATTATGGATAGCGACCCCAAGGTCAAGCCGCTGCGCGATATGCACCAGCCGGATTTAACCTCGGCGCGTGAGAAGCTCTTTATGTTCTTAACCGGCTGGACCGGCGGCCCGCAGCTGTATATCGAGCGTTACGGCCACCCGATGCTGCGTGCGCGGCACATGCCGTTTGCGGTTGATGAATCAGCCCGTGACCAATGGATGTACTGCATGATCAAGGCCATGCACCAGCTGGGTTATGAGGATGAACTCATGAAAAAATTAGCCACGCAGTTATACGGCGTGGCTGATTTTATGCGCAACCGGTAAAACGTAAACCGGTTTATTTGTTGGCGGGCAATCCGCCAAGCAGGGCTGCAACCGGTTTTTTCTTGCCAGACACTGTTCTGTGAACCACAGCCTGTGTTTTTTGTGACACAGGTTCATAAGGCTTATCAAACCACGGGTCGCTGCTTTTCTGTTTAGCCGGTGCGCGCCTTACCGGTGCGGCATCCTGGGCTTTATCCTGATAGCTGGATTTTGCATGGGCGCTGCTGCGTGACCTTGCTGCAGGCTTATCCAGCGCCACAGTTTCTTTTGGAATCTGGCGTTTAATCAGTTTCTCGATTTCTGTGATGTACTTTTCTTCATCATCAGATACAAATGAGATTGCAACGCCCAGTGCACCTGCACGGCCGGTACGGCCTATGCGGTGTACATAGTCTTCAGGCGCGCTTGGAATTTCATAGTTGATTACCATAGGCAATTCACTGATATCCAGGCCGCGTGCAGCTACGTCTGTTGCAACCAGTGCGGTTACCGTGCCTGCCTTGAAAGCATCCAGCGCTTTGATACGTTCCTGCTGGCTTTTATCACCGTGGATAGCATCGGCAGCGATGCCTTCTTTGACCAGGCTGCGGCTCAGGCGGCTTGCTGTAATCTTGGTTTTGGTGAATATAATCACCTGTTTGGCATCAGCTTGTTTCAGCAATTGTATTAACAAAGCTTCTTTGTCGCTCTGCGCAACCTGATACACTTTTTGTGTCACATTGTCGTTGGTGGCATTGCTGCGCGCAACTTCAATCAGCTGGGGTTTGGTTAAAAACTCGTCAGCCAGTTTTTTAATTTCGTTTGAGAATGTAGCTGAGAACATCAGGTTCTGGCGCTGTTTCGGCAATAAAGCCAAAATACGGCGCAAATCAGGCATAAAGCCCATGTCCAGCATTCTATCTGCTTCATCAAGCACTAACATCTGTACCTGATTGAGCTG
>Ga0208392_1000068_pt1 | contig 23257 bp, 23 predicted proteins | sample LakWasMeta3_LOW4_2_FD_183855 | JGI IMG/M metagenome (GOLD analysis project Ga0208392, IMG submission 183855) | Freshwater sediment methanotrophic microbial communities from Lake Washington under simulated oxygen tension - Sediment Metagenome... | ecosystem: Environmental > Aquatic > Freshwater >... | reverse complement strand
ACGTGAGCAGATGGTTGCCGGGCTGTTGCAGCCATTCCAGGACGGGAGCCGCTGCGGCAGAGTCAGGGCCGGCGTTGATTTTCCGGGCGACTTTTTCCGGCACGACCTTGCTCAGGTCGGCCAGTTTCGCGCTATAAATTTGATCAGGCGCGCCGAATTGGCTTAACAGCGCTCGCAACCCCTGACTGCCTAGGCCGGCGGTTAGGCTTAACCCGACCCATAGCGCAGCGTCTTCAGTTGTTGTGCTATGGGTGCTGTAAGGCATTAAGGGTTAATGAGGATTGGTGACGATATCCCCTATGTGCACCGGGCGCGCCGATTGCACGATGAGCGCGTAGGAAACATACTTGAAGGTGCGAAACACCACCATCAACCCACTGCGCTCGTCCGGTAGCTTGAGGGCAGGCTGGAGGAGAGTCGGCTCTCCGCTGACCGATCTCGTGCCTACTTCCGTCTGCGCCAAGCCGTTTGCGTCACGTATCGGTGTGCCGTCTTCATTGCGCTTCAGATTCAAATAGCCTTCTTTCTGGACATCGGCGTTTTCGATGGACGGCAGGGTTGCGCCTTCCTGATAAATCGCCAGCACATGGCCTGCTTCGAGGCCATCGGCTGTTCCACGATTGATCGCGACGACCATGTACTTTGATTTCTCTGACGCATCACCGCTAACCATGATGCGCCCCTTGATGTCGTTTTCCGGCGCATGCGGAACAATACTTTGCAATGCAGCAGAGGGTGCCTGGACGAGACGGTCACCAATTGCTGCATCCTGATTCGCGCTGGTAATCTCTATGGTGGCCGGTGAGCCGTAACGGGTCACATTCGAATCACCAATATGAATCGCTTCGATCCCGAGTGTTTGTCCAGTATCGGGGTCGATCAGAGGATTCCCGGGACGGTATATTTGCCAGTGTTTTCCCTCGTTGATTTTGTCTACATACACTTTGGCACCGATGTCGATTAAGACCCGCTCCTCATCGGCAGCAACAATCCTGGGGGCATTGTTCATGCTATCGTTTTCCACCACCAGAGGTTTTTTCAGGAACGGGGCAATAATGCTAGGAGGGACGGACGGAATAGCTGCCTTTTCCAGTGGTTCGATGCGAGTGCCCGGCTCGAGCTTTACCGTTTCGCGTAACAGGACCAGTTGTGGATCTCCGCTGCTGAGATCCAGCACCACCACGTCCCCAGGATAAATGAGATGAGGGTTCTTGATCTGCTCGCGGTTCATTTTCCATACTTGAGGCCAGCGCCAGGGGTCCTTGAGGAATCTGGCTGAAATGTCCCACAGCGTATCCCCTTTGACCACAACGTAGCGATCCGGATGGTTTTCCTGCAACTGAACGCTATCTGCCCACGTCGGTGAAGCCAGGCAACAAAGCAGGAGCAGCGCTATAATGTACTTTTTCATGTTGACCTCAAGCAGTTAAGGGCGAAAAGCGTTCGCGAAGTTAGATTAAATTCTGCATGTAATTCATTAGACAATCAAGCTTTTATGGCAATTTTGACTATATTGCACTATCCCGATGAGCGTTTGCATGTGGTTGCAAGGCCTGTGGTGGAGGTTGATGAAGGCATTCGGCGCCTGATCGATGACATGGCCGAGACCATGTATGCCGCGCCAGGCATTGGTCTGGCCGCCACGCAGGTGGATGTGCACAAGCAGGTGGTTGTGATCGATATTTCCGAGGAAAGGAATCGCCTGCTGGCCTTGGTCAACCCGCGCATTGTCCAAAGCTATGGCACGCAGGATTATGAAGAAGGCTGCCTGTCCGTTCCGGGTATATATGAAACCGTCAGGCGCGCCGAACGGGTGACTGTCGAGGCGCAGGATCGCAATGGTGAGCTGTTCAGGCTGGAGGCGCATGGTTTGCTGGCGGTGTGTATCCAGCATGAAATGGATCATCTCAAGGGCAGGGTGTTCGTTGAGTACCTGTCACAGCTCAAGCAGGTGCGGATTAAGAATAAACTCAAGAAGCGTCTGCGGGAAACCATGTAATGAAACTGATTTTTGCCGGCACGCCGGAATTCGCGGTGCCGGCTTTAGCGGCGCTCATCGCGGCCGGCCATGAAATCGTGCTGGTGCTCACAAAACCGGATCGCCCGGCCGGGCGCGGCATGAAGCTCAAAGCCAGTCCGGTCAAAGAGTTGGCACTGCAACACGGCATCCCGCTCTACCAGCCGGAAACCCTCAAAACCGAGCAAAGCCAGGCGCCACTCGCGGCGGTACAGGCCGATGCCATGATCGTCGCCGCTTATGGCTTGATACTGCCGCAGGCGGTACTCGACCTGCCGCGCCACGGCTGCCTCAACATCCATGCTTCGTTGCTACCGCGCTGGCGCGGCGCGGCACCGATTCAGCGCGCCATTCTGGCGGGGGATGCCGAGACCGGGGTCACCATCATGCAGGTGGTACTGGCGCTGGATGCCGGTGCAATGCTAAGAAAGGCGGCTCTGCCCATCAGTGAACATGATACCGCTCAAAGCCTGCATGATGGTCTGGCGGCGCTGGGTGGGCGGCTGATGGTTGAAACCCTGGCCGATCTGGAGACGATCGTGCCGCAAGCACAAGACGAAGCGCTGGTGACTTACGCTGAAAAGCTGCGCAAGGAAGAAGCGCCGCTGGACTGGCACAAGACGGCGGACGAACTGGCGCGACAGGTGCGTGCTTTCAACCCGTTCCCGGTGGCGCAGACGATGTTCAAGGGCGAGATCTGGCGTGTCTGGATGGCTTACGCCGTGGCCGGCTCAGCCACACCAGGCGTGGCGATGGATACCACGCAGGGCATCGTGGTCGGTTGTGGTAAGGGCACGCTGCGCATTACGGAATTGCAGAAAGCGGGCGGCAAGCGACTGCCGGTGCGGGATTTCCTGGCCGGCAACCCGGTCAAGCCGGGTGAGCACTTTGCTTGAATTTTTAACGGCGGACGCCATCTAATGAAGCATTGCTTAATAGTCTGAAAGGTTTGGAAAATGTTTGGAAACTGGCTGAAAACTTCTATCCTGATGGCAGGCATTGTCGTGCTGTTCGGCATGGTCGGCACGTCACTGGGAGGCGCGAGCGGCATGTTGATTGCACTGTTGCTGGCTGGGGCGATGAATATCTACGCCTACTGGTTCTCGGACACTGCCGTGCTGAAAATGTACAACGCGCAGGAAGTGGATGAACATAGCGCGCCCGGGTTTTACGGCATGATCCGCGAACTGTCGCAGAATGCCGGTCTGCCCATGCCCAAGGTCTACATCATCGACGAGGCGCAGCCCAACGCGTTCGCGACCGGCCGCAACCCGGAGCATGCTGCGGTAGCCGCTACCACCGGCATCATGAGTCTGTTGAGTGAGCGTGAACTTCGCGGCGTAATGGCGCACGAACTGGCACACGTCAGGCATCGCGATACGTTGATTTCCACCATCTCCGCCACTGTCGCCGGCGCAATTTCTTCCATCGCCCAGTTCGGCATGCTGTTTTCCGGCGGCGATCGTGAGCGCGGCGTGCATCCGGCGGTCGCCATCCTCATCATGATTCTGGCGCCGATTGCCGCCATGCTGATTCAGATGGCGATTTCGCGTTCGCGCGAGTTCGAAGCGGATCGTGGCGGTGCCGAAATCTGCGGCGACCCCAAGGCGCTGGCGGCGGCGCTGGAAAAAATCCATAACTATTCGCACCGTATTCCTATGGAAACTGCTGAGCAGCACCCGGAAACGGCGCAGATGATGATTATCAAACCGTTGTCGGCGCAGGGCATCCAGAGCTTGTTCAGCACCCATCCGCGGACCGAGGAACGCGTCGGCCGCCTGTTGGCCTTGGCTTGACGGGACGATTTTGGACAAGAGCCAGCAGCTTGCCGCTTACGCCGTCGGTCAAGTGCTGGCCGGCCGTAACCTCACCCAGACGCTGGAAGATGTATGGCGTAACCACCCCCATCTCACCCCTCAGCAGCGCGCCGCCACGCAGGACTTGAGTTACGGCACGCTGCGCCATTACGGGCGTCTGCGGGCCCTGCTCGACCAACTGCTGGAACGTGCCCCGGACGACCAGCGCGTGGTCTGCCTGCTGTTGGCGGCGCTGTATCAATTGGAGTACTGTAAAGCTTCGCACTACGCGGTAGTGGATCACGCCGTCAAAGCCGCCGCCCAGCTGAAAAAGCCGTGGGCGAAAGGTCTGGTCAACGCCGTGCTGCGCAATTTCCTGCGGCGGCGCGAACAGTTGCTGGAAAAAATTGCCGATGATGAAGTTGCCCGCTATTCCTACCCGCAGTGGTGGATAGACAGGCTCAGGCAGCAATACCCGGTAGAGTGGCAGTCCATGCTCGAGACGGGCAACCAGCGTCCGCCGATGACGTTGCGGGTCAACCGGCGGCAAGGTAGCACAGCGAATTACCTGGCGCGGCTCGCCGAGGATGATATCGCCGCCCGCCCGCTCGGGGAATCCGCAGTCATGCTGGATCAGCCGCTGGCAGTGGAAAAACTGCCCGGATTCGCCGATGGCAAGGTGTCGGTACAGGACTATGGTGCGCAGTTCGCCGCGCCCCTGCTGGATGTGCGCGACGGTATGCGCGTGCTGGATGCCTGCTGCGCACCGGGCGGCAAGACCGGACACATCCTGGAGACTAGCCAAGTGGAGATGACGGCGCTGGACGGTGACGCCGGACGGCTTGAACGTACCCGCAGCAACCTGCAGCGTCTCGGCCTGTCCGCCAGGCTTGTCGTCGGCGATGCCGCCAGCCCCTCCGGCTGGTGGGACGGTCGCCCCTTCGACCGTATCCTGGCGGATGTACCATGCAGCGCTTCCGGCATCGTGCGCCGCCACGTGGACATCAAGTGGCTGCGCCGCGAGCAGGATTTGCAGGCTTTTTCGCTACAGCAGGCCGCCATTTTGCATGGGTTGTGGCCGCTGCTGGCAATCGGTGGTAAATTGCTGTACGCGACCTGCTCTATTTTTATTGAAGAAAATCAATACCAAATAGATGCCTTCCTGCGGCAACGGATGGATGCCCAGCAACTACTGTTGCCGGGACTGGCAAGCGGGCAATTGCTTCCTTGTGGCGAACATGATGGGTTTTTTTATGCACTTCTGGAAAAAGGTTAGCCGTCTTATCGGTTTGGTAGCGTTGCTTGGCTGTGCAGCCAGCAGCGTTCACGCTGCCGGCATTCAGGTCAAAAGTGCTGAGCTGATCGAGGCGGGCGAGGGCTACCAACTCAATGCCGATTTCAACATCGACTTCAGCACGGAGGTCGAAGAAGCGCTGAGCAAGGGTGTGCCGCTCAATTTTATGGTCGAATTCAAGCTGGTGTCACCGCGCCGCTTCTGGTTCGACCAGGAAGTCGTTACCGCCACACAGCGGCTTCGTCTGAGTTTCCACGCGCTATCGCGCCAGTACCTGATCAACCTGCCACAACACCAGAAATCCTTCGGCAGCCTGCCGGAAGCGCTGGAAACGCTTTCGAGAGTGCATGACTGGATCGTGCTGGAAAAATCGCAGGTCGGAAAAGACGAGGAATACCGCGCCGAATTACGGTTCTGGCTTGATTCGGAGCGTCTGCCCAAGGCGTTGCAGGTCGAGGCCCTGAGTTCGGAAAAATGGAGCCTGGCGGCAAAGCCCTACCGCTGGACGCCCAACTTCAGATTTGAATGAAATACATCGTTTTCATCGCCACCGCCCTGGGCGTGGTGCTGCTTTACCTGCTATCACACGCGAGTGCCAGTACCGCTGTTTCTGGTCATCGCTATACGGTGTTGCTGGTGCTGAACATCGCGCTTGCGATATTTCTCACCGCGTTGATCGTCATACAATTGTGGAAGCTCTACCGCCAGCTTCGCGCAAAGGTCATTGGCAGTCGGCTGACCTTGCGCCTGCTTGGCGCCTTTGCCTTGATGGCGGTGATCCCGGGCACGATTGTGTACGCGGTATCGGTCAATTTCCTTACCCGCTCCGTCGAGTCCTGGTTTAACGTCAAGGTGGAGGCCGCCTTGGAGGGCGGCCTCCACTTGGGTCAGAGCACGCTGGATATCATGCTGGCAGACCTGCGCGAAAAGGGCGAAAACATGGCACTCTCGCTTGCTATCCAGAGGCCTACCGCGCACCTTTCCATGCTGAACGACCTGCGCGAAAAAGGCGGGGTGGAGGACGCGGTCCTGTTGACGCCACAGGGTCGTATTCTGGCGTTTTCCAGCGCCGATTCTTCTGGCTTTCTGCCGGAGCTGCCCAGTGTTTCGCAACTGAACCAGGCGCGCAATCGTACCTATGGCACGATCGAGCCGCTCCTTGGCAAGGGTTTGTATTTGCGGGTACTGACGCCAGTTGCCTCTGCCGATATACGCGGTGAAACGCGCATCCTGCAATTATTGCAGCCGGTGCCGAAAACTCTGTCTGTCACTGCCGAAGCAGTGCAGGAGGTTTACCAGGACTACCAGGAGCTTTCTTTTACCCGTGGCGCGCTGAAAGATGTGTTCGCACTGACGCTGACGCTGGTCATGATGCTGGCCATGCTGAGTGCCGTGGCGTTTGCTTTCGTGCTCAGTCGGCGCCTGTCGGCGCCACTCGGGCTGCTGGCGGAAGGTACGCGCGCCATTGCCAGCGGCGATTATGACAAGGTGCTCCCTGAGCACGGCAAGGACGAACTGGGCATCCTGGTGCAATCCTTCAACAGCATGACACGGCAATTGGCCGAGGCCACCCGGGCGGCGGAGCGCAACCGTGCGCGCGTGGAGGCGGCTCGCGGCCACCTGCAAACCATCCTGTCGCATCTTTCTTCCGGGGTGCTCGCTCTGGATGAGCATTTCCAGTTGCGCACCTGGAATCCCGCCGCAGCAGATATTCTTCGGATTGACTTGGAGCAGGCGGTCGGCCGGCCGCTATCGCTGCTGAAGCAGCAATCATCCGCCCTCGCGCTGCTCTTTGAGGCGGTAAGGTCTCACTTTGAGGCACACCACGAAGGGGAGTGGAGCCAGCAGATCGAGGTTGCCGGCACGCAAGGCAAGCAGGTACTGCTGCTGCGCGGCACACGGCTGCCCAAGAACGCGGAAAGTGGTTACGTGGTGGTGTTCGATGATGTGACTACCTTGCTACAGGCCCAGCGCGATGCTGCCTGGGGGGAGGTGGCCCGAAGGCTGGCGCACGAGATCAAGAACCCTCTGACCCCCATTATGCTTTCCGCCGAACGGCTGGAGCACAAACTGAGCAGCAAGCTGGATGGTGCCGATGCCGCCATGCTGCAGCGCGCCACCCATACCATTGTGAGTCAGGTGGGCGCATTAAAAAGTATGGTGGACGAATTCAGCGAGTATGCCCGCGCGCCCGCATTGAACCTTTCCGCTCTCGATCTCAACCGATTGGTACGCGAAGTGCTTGCGCTATACGAATCGCACGGTATCCCGATCAAAGCCGAGTTACAGGAGGATATGCCACGGGTGGTGGGCGACGCCACCATGCTGCGACAAGTGCTGCATAATCTGTTGAAGAATGCGCAGGATGCACTTGAGGGCCACCTGGACCCAGTTATTTGTCTGAAAATCGGGGCCGAAAATGGTATGGTTAGACTTGCAATTTGTGATAACGGATCTGGATTCCCGCCTGATCTGATCGCGCGCGCTTTTGAGCCATATGTGACGACAAAACGTCATGGAACCGGTCTAGGTCTTGCTATTGTGAAAAAAATCATGGAAGAACATAAAGGAAATATCAAGATTGAAAATCAGCCGCGCGGCGGCGCTTGTGTCGCCTTGCTGCTGCCGGCATTAGGAGGGGCAGCATGACGGCAAGACATGTGCTGGTAGTGGATGACGAGGTTGGCATCCGCGAATTGCTGAGTGAGATCTTGCGTGATGAAGGCTACCACGTGAAATTGGCCGAAAATGCCGCGCAGGCACGAGAATTGCGCCTGCAGGAACGCCCTGATTTGGTGCTGCTTGATATCTGGATGCCGGACTGCGATGGTATCAGCCTGCTCAAGGAGTGGGGTAATGGTGGATTGCTTACAATGCCGGTGGTCATGATGTCTGGCCATGGCACCATCGATACTGCCGTGGAGGCAACTCGTATTGGCGCTTTCGATTTTCTTGAAAAGCCCATTGCGCTACAGAAACTGCTCAAAACAGTCGATGCCGCGCTTAAGCACGCTGATCTGCAACCCCGTACCAGCATGAATATGTTGAGTCTGGGCAAGAGTGCTGCAATTGCCGATTTGCGCAAGCGTCTGGAAGGGTTGGCCGGGCTGAAAATACCCATACTGCTGGTTGGCCCCAAAGGCAGCTGTGCTAACCTTTGCGCACGTTTTCTGCACCGAGCGGAAACTCCATGGCTGGAACTTGGTCAGGTGGAAAAGCTTGCCAGTGGGCCAATTGGACTACTGGAGCAGGCGCGCGAGGGGGTAATTTTCATTCCTGAAATTGCAGATCTTGGTAAGACCGAACGGAAAGGTCTGTTGCTTTTGTTGGAGAAGGCCGACAAATATAATGTCCGCGTGGTGTGTGCCACGAGCGAGAATCTGCCGGAACTGGTACAGGCTGGTCAGTTCGAAGTTGCCTTGTTGCAGACGCTAGCAGCTGTCCTGAGAATCCCGGCGCTGGACGAGCATCGCGAGGACGTTCCGGATTTGGCCAAGGCAATGGCGACCTTGCTTGCCGAAAGTGGCGAAGTGCAGTACCGCGAGTTTGATGTTGCAGCCCTCAATGCTTTGCGCAACGTATATTGGCCTGGAAATCTTGCCCAGCTCAATTTGGTGGTGAAAAACGTGATGTTGACCAGCCTAGGTGAAAAGATTGCGCTGGAAGATGTCAGCCGGGTGCTGGAACAGTTTGCTGTGCCGGAACCGTCGGTAGACGCTGCTCCAGTCTTGCCGATTGATCTGGATTTGCCGCTACGTGATGCGCGCGATGCGTTTGAGCGCCTCTATTTTGAGCATCATGTTTCCAAGGCGGGCGGGAATATGAGCAAGGTGGCGGAGGCGGTCGAACTGGAGCGTACACATCTGTATCGCAAGCTCAAACAACTGAGCCTCCGCATCAGATAGACTTGCTCGGTCGACGGACTTTATCCTGATGTATCTGGGCAGTGTGGAAAAGTTACTGCAACGCAGGTGCCTTGTCCGCCAGCTCTCCCGCGAATGGAAATTTCACCCTGGTGGGCATGTGCAATTTCGCGCGCGATGGCGAGTCCCAGTCCACAACCTTCGCTCCCGGAATCCGGCAATCGGTGAAAGCGCTCGAATACCAATTCCCTCGACTCTTCCGGGATGCCGATGCCATTGTCTTCTACCAGCAGCATTACATTCCCATCACCCACTGCTTCGACACGAACGGTGACTTCACCGCCGGCGGGAGTGTAACGAATAGCGTTATCCAGCAGGTTGGAGAGCATTTCACCAAGCATCACATCATCGCCGGTGATGATGGCGGGACCTCGGGAAGCTTCAAAACCCAGATCGATCTGTTTGGCCAGCGCCGCTGTTATCCATTCAGCCGTTGTTGTGCGCGCCAGCATTACCAAATCGAGCGAGTGCAGATGATCCTCACGACTGGAGCCGGGTTCTACCCTGGCCAAAGATAGCAGCTGTTTGATCAGATGCGACAGGCGGGCAGTACTGGTGTTGATCTGTTCCAGCGCATGACGCACGCTGTCGGGATTGCTCTCGCGCAACGCCATCTCGGCCTGGGTCTGCAAACCGGCCAACGGGGTGCGCAACTGGTGCGACGCATCGGCGATAAAACGTTGCTGGATAGCGATGGCTTGTCGCAGGCGCTGAAGCAAGTCATTCATTGAGCGTAGCAGCGGCTGCACCTCGCGCGGCGTATCTTTGAAGGCAACGCTGCTCAGGTCACGGTGCGAGCGCTGTTCGATGGCGTGCCGCAATCCATCCAGTGGTGCCAAGCCGCGGCGCACACCGTAATGGATCATCAGCCCGGCAATAAAAACAATCAGCAATTGCGGCAGCATCATGGCGGTAATGATCTCTTCCGCAAGAAGGTCGCGCTTGGACTTGGTTTCCGCGACTTGGATCAGCGCCGCGCCGCGGGCGCTCGTTCCTGCCAGCGGCAACGAAAATGCCGTGATACGCACACTTTGACCAGCAAAATCGGCGTCGTAAAAAACATGCTCGCCCATGCCCGGAGGCATGGGAGGGAGCGGTAACTTGGGCTCCCCGGTCACGGTATTGCCATGCGGATCGGTTACCCGGTAATAAATCCAGTCGTCCTTGTCGTATTCCAGCAGATCGAGCGCTTTTTGCGGCAAATCCACCACCACCACGCCATGCTCCACCTCCACCTGATCGGCCAACGCCAGGGCTGCCCGGAATAGCGAGCGATCATAAGCCAGATTGGCAAAGTGATAGGCACGATAATAGGAATTAAGCGCCCCGATCACCAACAATGGGAGCAGCAAGGCCAGCAGCCAGTAAAGCAACTGGCGGCGCAGCGAACGCGGTTTAGGCTTCCACATGGGTTTCCAGCAGGTAGCCCAATCCGCGGATGGTGCGGATGCGGGTGCCAGACGCCTCCAGTTTCTTGCGCAGACGATGGATATACACTTCGATGGCGTTGTCGCCCAGATCCTCATCCCAGTTGCACAATGCTTCCATGATCTGCTCTTTGTTCACAACCTTTCCCTGACGTAGCAGCAATACTTCCAGCACCCCCACCTCTCGCGCCGAAAGGTCCATGGCTTTGTCGTCGCACCACGCCCGCCGCCCGCTGGTATCCAGCATGAGCCGTCCGCATGCCAGGGGAGTGTTGGTGCCTAACTGGCCGCGTCGAATCAGAGCCCGCATGCGTGCTTCCAGTTCCACTAGATTGAAAGGCTTGGTCAGATAATCGTCCGCGCCGAGGTCCAGGCCGCGCACGCGGTCTTCCACGGCATCGCGCGCCGTCAGCACCAGTACCGGCGTCCTCCCGCCACGCTGGCGCAACCGGCGCAACACTTCGGTACCATCCAGCTTGGGCAAGCCAAGGTCGAGAATTGCCAGATCGTATACGGCATCCTGCAGCATGGTATTGGCCTGTTCGCCATTCGCGGCATGGTCGACCGCATAACCGGACTGCTTCAATGAGCGCATGAGGCCGTCGGCCAGTGTGGGGTCGTCTTCAGCGATCAGTATGCGCATCAGAAAAATTTCAAAGAGTAAGGTTGGGGTAAGGTTGGGTGCGTATTGTTGCATTCACGGTGTACGGCAAACATATTTTGCCAGTATGTACCGAGCAACACGAAGTCATTTTAATTTCGACATTTTTTGTAAAGGAAAAACCATGAACAAGCTGTTGACCGCTCTGATCGCCGGCCTTTTCGCCGTGTCCGTAAACGCTTTCGCTGCTGATGCTGCCAAGCCTGCCGAAGTTGCTGCTCCGGCCGCTAAAGCTGCAACCGCCAAGGAAACACCTGCTGCTCCGGCTGCTGAAGCTGCAACTTCCAAGGAAAAGCCTGCTGCTCCGGCTAAGAAGTCTCACAGGAAGTCCGGCAAGAAGGCTGAAAAGAAGGCTGATGAAGCCAAGTCCGAAAATGCCGCCACTCCGGCAACCCCTGCTGCTCCGGCTAAGAAGTAAGTCATCTCCATTGGGGCAGTCTTTGCCCATGGGCCGGTAGAAGAGGCGGGTTATCCCGCCTCTTTCTTTGTCGTGAGATGTTCATTCCACCACTACCGGGGCATGGTCGGAAGGCCGTTCCAGCCTGCGCGGCGCCTTGTCGATCCAGCATGCCTGGCAAGTTTGCGCCAGCGGTGGGGAGAGCAGGATGTGGTCGATGCGCAGCCCCAGGTTGCGGCGGAAAGCTGCCATGCGGTAATCCCACCAGGTAAAGCTGTTTTCCGCCTGTTCGAACAATCGAAACGCGTCCTGCAGTCCCAGCCCGGTCAGTTCGGTGAACGCTGCACGCTCCTTCGGGCTTACCAGCACATTGCCTTCCCACGCGGCCGGGTCATGCACGTCGCGGTCTTCCGGGGCAATGTTGTAATCACCCAGTAACGCCAGCTTCGGATATTGTTGCAATTCCTCGCGCAGCCAGTCAGTGAGCGCTTGCAGCCATCCCAGCTTGTACTGGTACTTGTCCGAATCCACGCTTTGGCCATTGGGAAAGTAGGCGCAGATCACGCGCATATCCCCGTAAGTCGCAGCCAGCACGCGCTTCTGTTCATCCGCAAAGCCGGGAATGGCGGAAACGACATCGACACCCCCGGTTTTGCTCAGCAATGCCACCCCGTTGTAGGCTTTCTGGCCGCTGAAAATCGACCGATAGCCTGCGGCAGTCAACTCCGCTACGGGAAAATGGGCGTCTTCCAGCTTGGTCTCCTGCAAACAAAGCACGTCCGGTTGGTTGGTTGCCAGCCAGTCTAGTACATGCGGCAAACGCACTTTGAGAGAGTTGACGTTCCAGGTGGCAAGCTTCAAGGCGTTTCTTCCATAAGAAAGTCGGAGTGCATTTTTCGTTTAGGCTGATGCGGCAACTGGAACGCTAATCTTCCATGAGCAGTCGTTGGCGAAGTGCCATGGCCATTTCAGTGCGCAGGCGAGAAGAAAGCGCCTGTTGCATTTTCAAGGATTCTTCCTGGGTGACTCGGTCGATGATATCGAGTATCGCCGGAAGCAGTGCCTCAATTAGGGCGTCGGTGGCTTCAGAATATGAGGTGTCGGATGCTTTTTTTGGGGGCAGGATGCCCTCGTATACTTCAGTCAACACCGGAATAAAGCTTTCTGCGGGAAGGCCGGACTCCTGCTCATCCATATTCCCGGATGCTTCATGGGCGAGCTTTTCTGCCGTCTCGGTCGGCGGCGAGGGGAGGATTACAAACGTTGGCGGGTCGGGAGTGGCAGGCGTTTTTGGCAACTCGGCGTGCTTGCGCTTGAGCAGGGCATCGAGACGGCTCAGCACCTGCTCGAACTGCTGGTTTTCAGCCTCCCGGTCTTCAGTCATTCCCGTGCTCCTGCCGTATCGTGTGACCGGATTTCATAGCCCCGGTCACGGTAGAATCGGTAGCGCGATCGTGCTTCCATGCGGTCGTTTTCGTCCATCCCCACCAGTTCGATCAATCGCCTGAAACGGCTGAAAAAAGAGGGATGCGCTGGCGTCAGATTGATCAGGATGTCATCGTGCGGCAGTGCGGTACCTTCCCAGTCGAGCACGATCGGGGTTTCGGCAGCCAGAGGGTGATTGCTGCGACAATGCGGCAGGAACCCCGTGGGGGTGTGCGTCCACAGCATGGTCTCAAGTTGCGCTGCCGCATCATCCCCAGAGGTAAAAACGAACAGGCGCCGCTGTCTGGGCAATGCCACTGCCGCAAGTTCCGCCAGGTGGCGGAACTTGTTATCGACATTGAAGTAAAAGTCGATACGAGTCATGGCAATTCTTTACTTGTCGCAGCGCCCCATGAGGAAGTGCGTCAGCAGCGGCACGGGCCGGCCGGTCGCGCCCTTATCCTTGCCGGACCTCCATGCGGTGCCGGCAATGTCCAGGTGCGCCCAGTCAAATTTCTTGGCAAAACGCGAGAGGAAACAGGCGGCGGTGATGCTGCCGGCCGGCCGGCCGCCAATATTTGCCATGTTGGCGAAATTACTTTTGAGTTGTTCCTGGTAGTCGTCCCACAGCGGCATCGGCCAAGCGCGGTCAAACGCCTCGTCGCCCGCATTGGCCAGTTCCTTCACCAGGCTATCGGAGTTGCCGAACAGGCCGCTGGCGTGATGGCCGAGTGCGATCACGCAGGCGCCGGTAAGGGTGGCAATGTCTACCACGCTTTCCGGTTCGAAGCGTTCGACATAGGTCAGCGCATCACACAGGATGAGGCGACCTTCGGCGTCCGTGTTCAGCACCTCGATGGTCTGGCCGGACATGCTGGTGACGATGTCGCCCGGCTTGGTGGCATCTCCATCCGGCAGGTTTTCGCAGGTCGGGATAATGGCGACGATGTTGAGCGGCAAATCCATTTCCGCTACTGCTTTGAGTGTGCCGAGTACGCTCGCGGCGCCGCACATGTCGTATTTCATTTCGTCCATTTCGGCGGAGGGCTTGAGAGAAATGCCGCCGGCGTCAAAGGTGATGCCCTTGCCGACCAAAGCGACCGGTTTCTTTCCGGCTTTGCCCTTGCTGTATTGCAGCACGATAAACTTGGGCGGCTGGCGACTGCCTTTGGCCACGCCAAGCAGGGAGCCCATGCCCAGTTTCTGCATATCTTCGCGTTCCAGCACCTCGACCTTGAGGCCATAACTCTGCGCGAGTTCCTGCGCCTGTTCGGCAAGATAGCTCGGGGTGCAGATATTGCCCGGCAGGTTGCCGAGATCCTTGGCCAGCCGAACGCCAGCGGCAATGGCCAGTCCTTTCTTCAGCGCGAGGTCACCCTTCTTGAGATCATTACGCTGCGGCACATTGATGACCAATTTATAGACGCCGCGACGCTCATCTTCCTTTTTGCATTGAGGATGCGCAAAACGATAGACGGCATCCATGGTCACTTCGACCATCTGCTCGATTTTCCAGGAGATATCCCGCTTCTTGACCGGCAGTTCGGCGATGAAGCTTGCGGCATCGTTGGCACCGTGGCCATCGAGCGCCTTGACTGCCGCCAGTGCCGCCTTGCGGTATTCGCGTTCGCGGAAATCCTTTTCCTTGCCCAGGCCGACCAGCAATACCCGGTCACACAGAGTGCCTGGCACATTGTGCAATAGCAGGGTGCTGTCCAGTTTGCCTTCCATGTCGCCACGGCGCAGGATGTTGCTGATATAGCCGTCAGAGGCACGGTCTATTGCCGCTGCCGCCGCAGATAATTTGCGTGTTTCGAAGATGCCGACGATCACGCAGTCGTTGCGCTGTTTTTCCGGGCTGCCGTTTTTTATGCTAAATTCCATTTCTATATCCTTTATGCCAACTCTGTTGGATTATCCTGTGTTTTCACTTTTCTAGTCAAAATTTCGCGTGCTTTTCAAACGATCCCTGCTTCAGGAACTTTTTTCTACGGCACTGGCGGCCATGCTGGTGCTAATCGGGGTAATTATTGCCCAGCGCATGGCTTATTTGCTTAATATCGCCGCGCATGGCGGGGTTGCTGGCGATGCTATCACAACGCTGCTTGGCTTCAGCTTGCTGAGATTTCTACCGCTGTTGCTGTCATTGACGATATTTCTGTCAGTTCTACTAACACTGACGCGCTGGCACCGGGATAGTGAAATGGTGGTGTGGTTCAGTTCTGGGCTGGGATTGTCAGCATGGCTGCGCCCGGTATTGCTGTTCGCCGCGCCCGTTGTCATCGTCATTGCCTTTCTTGGCCTATTCGTGACGCCTTGGGCGACGGACAAAGGGGTCAAGTTCATGGATCAGCTCGAAAGCCGTGATGAGCTTGCTGCAATATCGCCGGGAACGTTCAAGGAGGCCGAGCACGCCGACCGTGTGTTTTTCGTGGAGAGTTTTGACGAATTAGGAAAGACCGTCAAAAACGTGTTTGTTCAGTCCATGCAGCACCAGAAGCTTGGCATTATTGTGGCACAAAAGGGTTACCGTACCACTGAAGCTAATGGTGATTCCTTTCTGGTCATGGATAACGGACGGCGCTATGAGGGCAAGCGTGATACGCCGGAATTTACCGTCACACAATTCGAGCGCTATGCCATTCGCATTGAGCCGAGGGAGGTCAAGAGCAGCCCGCCGACCCTGCGTACCACACCAAGTGTGGAATTGGTGCGTGAGCGTACACATCGCAGCAGCAGCGAGCTGCAGGGCAGGCTGGCGATGCCGATCTCTGCCTTATTGATGGTAATGCTCGCGATCCCCTTGAGTTTCGTCGATCCCCGTGCAGGGCGCTCTGCCAATATGATCATGGCCCTGCTCATTTTTGTTATTTACAACAATTTGCTCAGCATCCTGCAAGTGTGGGTGGCACAGGGCAAGCTCGACCCAATGATCGGGCTGTGGCCGGCGCATGGCCTGGTGCTGATGCTGACGGCCTACCTGTTCTACCGCCGTTTTTACATGATGCCATTGCTGCCGCGATGGGTGCGGCGATGAACATACTGGGGCGCTACCTGTTCAGGCAGCTTGTTTCCAGCATTCTTTGGATCATGCTGGCGTTGCTTGCCATGTTTGCCTTTTTCGACCTGCTCCAGGAACTGGACAGTATCGGTAAGGGAAGCTATGACTTGGGCCAGATGCTGATGTTCGTATTTTTGAGCTTGCCTGGCCATGTTTATGAAGTAGTGCCGTTGGCTGTGCTGATCGGGGCGATGTACGCACTTGCACAGCTTTCCCGCTACTCGGAACTCGTGGTGATACGCGTCAGCGGCATTTCCATGGTCAGCCTTGGTCTTGCGCTATTACGTATCGGGGCGGTATTTGCCATTCTGACTTTCGTGGTGGGAGAACTCGTCACTCCGATCAGTGAAAAAACAGCCCATCGGCTACGCATTAAGGCGAAGCACTCCGTGGTGGCGCAGGATTTCCGTTCGGGATTGTGGGTGAAGGACGGCAATAGTTTCGTCAATGTCGAGGATGTTCTGCCGGACGCAGAGTTGCTCAATGTTCATATCTACGAATTCGAACCGGATTTTCGCCTGCGCATGATCACTAACGCCAAGCGCGCAATATACAAGGATGAGCGCTGGAATATGAGTGAGGTAACCCAGACCGATTTCAGTCACGAAAGGATATTGACGCAGACATTTCCCCAAGCAAACTGGAAGTCGGTGATACAGCCGGAACTGCTGAATGTGCTGCTGGTTGCACCGGATAAAATGTCGGCTTGGAATCTGTATTCCTACATCAAGCATCTCGGTGAGAACCACCAGAGAACTACGCGCCATGAGATCGCGCTATGGACAAAGATGGTGTATCCACTTGCCTGCCTGGTAATGGTCATACTTGCATTGCCTTTCGGTTTTCTGCAGCAACGGTCAGGTGGTGTAGGCGCAAAAATTCTCATTGGTATCATGATCGGTATTGGCTATCAGTTATTGAACCGGGTGTTTATCCACTTAGGCTTGCTGAATGACTGGCCGCCTCCGGTGAGTGCTACAGTCCCGACATTGTTCTTTTTCGCTGTCGGGATGGGGATGCTGGTCTGGATCGAGCGTCGTTAGCGTTTTACGCCGGTAAGAGACGGGACTTTAGTCAGACGGTTTCCAGCAGGATCAGGCGGGTATGCGCCAAGCGGTCATGCAGGAACTGTTTATCCTTGTCCAGTAGCGCCCACCATAGACCAACCCCGGCAAGGCACAGTCCTGCGCCGGCGAGCACGAAGCGAGAAGCGGCGGGGATTGTGGAGAGCGGTTTGCCGTGATCGTCAATTACCCGGATACGCCATGTTTTCATGGCAAGCGTCTGCCCGCCGTGGGTCCAGCACCAAAGAAAATAGCCCGAGATGATGACAAGAGCAACGCCCTGCAACAGCGTTCTGGACATGCCGCTCTCGCCCAATCCAGAAAATGTCGTGACGATGGCCGATGCCAGGAGCCAGAGCGCCATCACCGTCAGCCCCTCATAAAGCAGGCAGCCTAGTCGACGCAAGAGGCTCGGGGTTTGCAGCAGACGTCAGTTGCCCAAGTCGTCTTCAGGCGCCGGTTCGGGAAGGTTGCTGCGCAGTTTCTCGCGTTCGGATTCCGGCAGGCGCTGGTACTCGCGCCATTTCTTGCGCAATTCTTCCTGTTTTTCTGGAGGCAGGGTGCTGAATTGCTGATACTTCTTTCGCGCATTCTCGCGTTCATAAGGCGTCATGCGGCTCCAGTTGTTGAGCCGCTGCTGCACTCGTTCCTGCTGTTGCGGGGTCATGCGCGGGTAGTCGCGTGCGATGTCGAGCATTTTCTCGCGTTGCCAGGGGCGCAAGGTATCCCATTCACTCGCTAGCGGTGCCAGTACCCGTTTCTGGTCACTATCCAACTGCGCCCACTTTGGCCCGTCAGGCTGGGCAACGGCTTGCCCCGACACCGCCAGGCAGGCGGCTGCCAACATCAGAGCTGCGAAGAATGTTCTAGCCATGCATCGAATCCTTTATCCACATAGGCTTCCGGCGGCAATTCGGAGGCTAGCAGCAATGCATCCCCCTCCACCGGCGCATTGATGGAGTTGTGCTGTAACGCGAGGAAGGTCAGTATTGCTGCCAGCAAGAGCAGTACTGCGCCCCATGTGCGATGGCCGTGAATATGGTCAACGATGAACCGGCCGGCACCGGCAACGACAGTTTCTGCATGGGCACCACGCGCGGGAGTCGCCATGGAGGAAATGGCGTGTTTCCGAGCAACAGCCAAACTTTCGACAGTACTGGCATCCAAATGTGCTGTACCGTATTCCAAGGCCTCAATGATTTTCTTTGCTGTGTCCTGTTCCTGAATCATAGCCGAATTCCAGTTTTTTCAAGCATCGCTGCCAATGAATGCACTGCGCGTGAGCAATGTGTCTTGACGCTGCCTTGGGAACACCCCATGACGGCTGCAGTTTCCGCTACGTCCATATCTTCCCAATAACGTAAAACAAAGGCTTCACGTTGACGCAGGGGCAGTTTCTGCAAAGCGGCCTCGATTATAGCAAGTACTTGACCACGCTCAACCTGGTCTGCCGGGCCGTCATGCTTTTCATCCCCGGTCGGGGAAAGTTTGTCCAGTGGGTCATGCTCATCGTCATCGTCATGCCCGGAGGAAAATGAGGACAGCAGCGTGGTCCACAGGTTGCGTACCTTCTGGCGGCGAAAATGGTCGCGTATGGTATTTTGCAGGATGCGCTGAAACAGCATGGGGAATTCCGTTGACGGACGCCCGGCATAGTTTTCGGTCAGTTTGAGCATGGCGTCTTGCACGATATCAAGTGCCAAATGGTCATCACGCACAGCATAGGCGGCCTGCTTGTAGGCGCGCCGCTCGACCTGCGCTAGAAATTCCGAAAGTTCTTGTTGAGTGGCCATTCTGTCTGACAATGTGGCGGGGGGCATTTCCCTCCCAAGCATCCCGTTTCGAGTATATCAGGTTGGTTTTTGTTTCGCGGCAGTCTTTTCGTTACAATCAACGCATCAATCTTGGGGTCGTCAATAATGGGAAAAATAATCCTGCTTGTGCTTGGCGTGTGGCTGGTTGTCGTTTTGCTCAGGCAGTACCGGCGCGGCGTTGATGCAACGCGGAAGGTGCGTCCAGTGCCGGAAGACATGGTGCGCTGTGCCGTTTGCGGAGTTCATTTGCCAAAAACTGAAAGCATTATGAAAAAAGGCGCCTATTATTGCTGCGAGGAGCACAGTCTTAAAGCCGGTCAATGAGCGATTTCCCCAATAGTTCCGACAAGCTGCCCCAGCATCCTGATGCCTATTGGCGGACGATGCGATATTTCAGCCTTTACCGGCTGGCCATTGTATTAATTCTGTCCGCCACCTATTTTCTCCTGGAGGAGCGGGAATGGTGGAAGTACTACGACAGCCCCCTCTATTTACGGATGGTCTTTGGGTATCTGGGGTTCGCTGTGTTCATGGCAGCTTTTGCCATCACGCGCTGGCCACGCTTCAATCGTCAATTGACCTTGCAGGCATTGGGCGATATCGGTTTCATCGTGATGCTGATGTATGCCAGTGGCGGTGTGAAAAGCGGGCTTGGCCTGTTATTGGTGGTGGCGATCGCCGGTGCCAGCCTGATCAGTCAGGGGCGGCTGGCGCTTTTCTACGCGGCCATGGCCAGCATCGCATTGCTGATTGAGCAAACCTGGCAGTGGCTGATGTGGGAAGAGCAGTATGGGGATTACAGCCACGCCGTCATGCTGAGCCTGAGCTGCTTTGTCACGGCATGGCTGGCACATACCTTCGCCAAGCGAACACGTCAAAGTGAAGAGCTCGCTTCCCGGCGCGGGATCGATCTGGAGAATCTGGCACAAATCAATCAGCTGGTGATCAGGGACATGCTGGATGGCGTGGTGGTAGTGGACGACCGCCAGCGTTTGCGGCATCACAACAAGCGCGCCGAAACCTTGCTGGGTGTGGCTGGTGCAGACTGGCGTGAGGCCGGACTCAGCCGTTTTGCGCCGGAAGTTGCCAAACTACATGCCGAATGGATGCGGGGCGAGCAAAATACCTTGCGCGGTGATTACAGGTTTTCCGTGAACGGGAAAGAGTTGCGGCTGCGTTTTCTGCCGGTTAGTCCGGATCGCAGCGCTGGAACAGTGATTTTTATCGAGGACTGGAGCCGCGTGCGAGCGCATGCCAGACAGCTCAAGCTCGCCTCGCTCGGTCGTTTGACCGCCAATATCGCGCATGAAATACGTAATCCGCTCAGCGCCATCAGCCATGCCAGCCAATTGCTTCAGGAAGAGGAAGATTCCGATCCTGCTTCACGGAGGTTGCTGCAGATTATCGATGATAATGCGCTCAGGCTGGATCATATGGTGCAGGATATTCTGCAATTGAGCCGGCGGGATAAGGCGCATCAGGAATTGGTGCACCTCAGTGCTTTTCTGCAGGAATTCCACGAGCAATTCTGCCAGGTGGAGAAAATCGATCCCGGTCAGTTTGTTATGGAACTGGCGCCCGATGACATGCCGGTGATGTTCGACCGGCGCCATCTGCATCAGGTATTGTGGAATCTTTGCCGCAACGGCTGGCGGCATTGCCGGAAGCAGGCCGGCAGCCTGGTGTTGCGCCTGCGCGCCGGCGCAAGAATGTCGGAAGCCGAGATCGAGATTTCCGATGACGGCCCGGGGGTGTCGGATGAAATTCGGCCCTATCTGTTTGAGCCGTTTTTCACCACCGAGGCTAATGGCACAGGCCTGGGGCTGTATGTTGCCCGTGAGCTGTGCGAGGCCAACGGTGCCGGCCTGGATTATGTAGAATCCAGGAGCGGGGCACGGTTTGGTATTTTCATAAAGAGACAATATGAGTGATTTTCCCGAATCTGCATCATGCCTGATCGTGGATGACGAAGCGGACATCCGTGAATTACTGGTGTTGACGCTTGAGCGTATGGGGCTCTGTGTGGACGAAGCGTCCAGTGTCACCGAGGCGCTACAGCATCTGGCGCAGAACCGTTACGCCCTGTGCCTGACCGATATGCGTCTGCCCGATGGCGACGGCTTGGAGTTGGTGCGCCACATTTCTCAACATAGTCCGGGGATGCCGGTCGCCGTCATCACGGCTTATGGGAGTGCGGAAAACGCCGTGGCGGCGCTTAAGGCTGGCGCATTCGACTATCTTTCCAAACCCATCTCGCTTAAACAGTTGCGCCCACTGGTGCAGGCGGCACTTAAGGCATCGAACAATATACAGACCAGCTCAGACGAGATTGCATTGATCGGCGATTCCGCCCCGATCAGGCAGGTGCGTGCCATGATCGAAAAGCTCGCACGCAGCCAGGCGCCGGTCTATATCAGTGGCGAATCCGGCAGTGGCAAGGAGCTGTCTGCACGCCTGATCCATGCAAAAAGTGCGCGTCGCGATGGCCCGTTTCTGGCGGTTAATTGTGGCGCCATTCCTGAAAACCTCATGGAAAGCGAATTTTTCGGATACAAAAAAGGAGCTTTTACCGGCGCACAGCAGGACAAGCAGGGATTCTTCCAGGCGGCCAGTGGCGGAACGCTATTTCTGGATGAGGTGGCTGACTTGCCTTTGCCAATGCAGGTCAAGCTGCTACGCGCCATTCAGGAAAAAAAAGTGCGTATGGTGGGGAGTACGCAGGAGGAAAATGTGGACGTGCGCATCATCAGCGCCACCCACCGCAACCTGGGACAAATGCTGGAGACTGGCCATTTCCGGCAGGACTTGTACTACCGGATCAACGTCATCGAACTGAAAATGCCGTCGTTGCGCGGAATGCCGGCGGATATTCCGCTGCTGGCCGAAAAGATACTGGAAAAGCACTGCAGCGAACTGGGCAGCCCAATTCCCCGCATTACGGAAGAGGCGGCGGCATTGTTAATCAGGCACAGCTTTCCCGGCAACGTGCGCGAACTGGAGAACGTGCTGGAACGCGCCTTGGCGCTGTGCGATGGTCACAGCATCGAACCTGACGATCTGCTGGTGGAGAAAGTCGCGCAAAACAGCGACGACCCTGCGCCCGGTGATATGCCTTTGCCGGATTATCTGGAAAACATCGAGAAAAAAGCCATACTCGATGCACTGGAAAAAACCGGCAACAACAAGACTGCCGCAGCAAAACTGCTGGGTGTCAGTTTCAGGACGCTGCGTTACCGGCTGGACAAGCTCGGCCTGTCCAAGGATTAGCGCCATCATTGTCAGACCAGGGCGATCACCAGATAAGTCAGGTACAGGGCGCCGTTCACCCATACATGCCAGACTTTGAGATGGCCGCGACCAGCCATCCAGCGCAGCCATGCGGCGGCAACAAGGGTGATGATTACGCCCGCCAGCACCTCGCGGCGCGGTTCCCATGGCGTCAACATAATCCCGATCGCCGGCAGCAGTGTGCCCTGGAACACCATGGCGCCGGTGATATTGCCGAACGCCAGGGTGTCCTTATGCTTGCGTATCCACAGGATGCTGTTGACCTTTTCTGGCAACTCGGTAGCGATCGGGATAATCAGCAGCGACAGCAGCAGGGCGGTAATGCCGAGCAGCGGGGCGGCGGTTTCGACGCCGTGGATGAAGCCTTTGGCGCCGGCCACCAGCAGTCCCAGTCCTAACACCAACTGGATCAGAATGACGGCCATGTTGTTAGGCAGGCCGGCGCGGCACAGGAACATCGGCTCGCCGGCCTCGGTGGCGTGCCCATCCTGCACCAGCGCCTTGGACGCGCGCAGCGTGAGCATGATGTAGATGAAATAGATCAGCACCATGCTGAAACCCAGAGTGGCGCGCACCGCGGTCATGGTATGCGGGATGAACAAGGCCAGCGCGGCAAAAGCAAACGCAGCCAGAAAGAAGTTCAGGTCACGCAGCAGACCGGTTTTTTCCGGGCGGAACTCGCCATGCACGCCGCGCTTGGCCAGCACGGCAAACGCCAGCAGCGACATGGACAATGTGGACAGCATCAGCGGCGCGCCGAGGATGGCGCCGACGCCGATTTCCTCATTGACCTGTACGTTCTGCGTGCCCGCCAGCAGCGCCAGCAGCGGTACCAGGGTTTCCGGCAGCGCGGTGCCGACGGCGGCGAACAGCGAACCGGTGACGCCTTCGGAGATTTTGAGTTTTTCCCCGAGATGTTCGAGGGCATTGGTAAAGACTTCGGCAGCGACTAGAATTACCACCAGCATGAACAGCAACGTCAGAAAAATCATGGCGCACCCATAACAGATGAAAAAAGCGCATTTTAATGGATAATCGTCCCGCCAAGTTTTCAATTTCGCCGCAAGGCGTGGTAGCAGGTACCCGCCAG
>Ga0208392_1000067_pt1 | contig 23288 bp, 22 predicted proteins | sample LakWasMeta3_LOW4_2_FD_183855 | JGI IMG/M metagenome (GOLD analysis project Ga0208392, IMG submission 183855) | Freshwater sediment methanotrophic microbial communities from Lake Washington under simulated oxygen tension - Sediment Metagenome... | ecosystem: Environmental > Aquatic > Freshwater >... | reverse complement strand
TGAACAACGTGGATATCATGAAATGAGTGACTTTCCGCTAGAGGATGAAGCTTTGTGGTTAGTTTATGAATCAAATATGGGATTGTAATCTTGAAATACAGGACATTTAATCAAATATACTGAATTATGCAGAATTTAGTGTGTTTCGCTTTTACCTTCTTGGGTTGCCGTAGTTTAATGTTGCCGTACTTTAAATATTGCCGTACTTTAATCTTGGGTGCAGTACCTTAAAACCGGTTAATCTTGATTACAGTCAGTTGCTTGCCTTTAAATACTTTCTTGGATCCAATGGATTACCCGCCAGCCTGATCTCGTAATGCAGGTGCGGCCCAGTGGAGCGCCCTGTACTGCCAACTTCAGCTATCTTCTGGCCTTTCTCTACACGTTCACCTGCTTTTACAAACAGCTTTGACGCATGTGCATAACGCGTTTCCAGGCCTGAGCCATGATCGATTTTAACGATTTTACCATAATCAGGCGTCTGCTCGGCAGTTGAGACTATGCCGCCTGCCGCGGCATAGATAGGCGTACCGGTCTCGGCAGTAAAGTCCAGCCCTTCATGAAATGCCTTCTGGCCGTTAAATGGGTCCAGGCGCCAGCCAAAACTTGATGAGTTGAACGCAACCGCCACAGGGCTGCTGTTAGGCAGCGTGTCTTTCAACACGCTTTGCTGCAGCAGCTTTGCCTCGATATTACTCAGATTCTCTGTGCTGGCCTCGATCTGCGCCATGAGCAGGGCAATCTCTTTCTGCAACTCAAGCTCAGACAATGGCGCACTGCGCACCAGCGGGCCACCACGATTCGCCTCTAAAGGTTTATTTGAAACCGGATTGCCGAGTACGCGTTTGGTTTCGAGCTTGGAATCAGCCGCACTGCGGGTCAATTTCTTATCCGACGCCAGCTTCTCCAGGCGTTCGCTCTGCGCATCCAAGCGCATCATACGTGCCTGCATCTCGCCCAGCTGAAGTGCATAAGCATCAAGATGTTTCTGCGGGTTATTAAATGAAAAACGCAATTGGCTGGGAATCAGCGACTTAACACCCTTTTGTGCATTGTGTTCCTGTGGCACAATCAGCATCATTGCAAGCAGCACTGACAAAAACACGAGCGCGACTAAAATCAGGGCTACTTGCAGCACTGAAAGTGTCTTGGCCTTTGCCATATTATTTGAGACTACAATGATATTCATACCACCCCTGACCGCTGCCGACACCATCTAACAAACCATGCAGCGATTTAACACAATACTCAAGCAACCTGAACTGAACATGCTTAACGCACGTAACAAGCAGACTCAGGCCGCACAAAAAATCTGGGAAGCGATTGCCCCTGACAACCTGGCTAAATTCAGCCATGCAGACAGCATTAAAGGCCAGCAATTCACCGTGTTTGCCGACAACAGCGTTGTTGCCGCCAAAATCAAGCTTTTGACACCTAGCTTATTGATTCAGCTAGAAAAGCAAGAGTGTGAAGTTACTTCAATTCGCGTAAAAGTGCAAGTAAAATCTAGTCCGCTACCCAAGGCAAAACCCTCTAAGAAACTAAGCCCCATCGCGGTTGAGCAGCTAAAACAACTGAGTAAAAAACTCTCCGGCACGACACTGGGCGAGGCGCTCAACAAGCTCATCAAAAACGCCAATTAAATTAAATTCCAGCCGCCACACAGCATGATTGCCCTTGCTATTGTGAGCTCAGTTTAATAATGCAATAATGGGTTACCGTTACAAATCATTAACACTGTTTTCGGAAGGCTGGTTAACGCAAAGCCAATTTCACAGCATCAGCTTTAAGCTTTATCAGCAACAAATGTTTAGCACTTGGTTTCAATTTCATACTAGTTTTATTTTCACGTTTTACAGCAGTTTCAAATGACGTAATCAATAAAAATTTAGATAGGGAGAAGTCATGTCAGTCGAACTAATGGTTGCCATAGGCGCTGCGGTTCTCGCGGTACTGTATGGTGCAGTAATGAGTAAATGGATTTCAGGCTTACCCGCTGGCAACGCACGCATGCAGGAGATAGCCAGCGCTATTCAACAGGGTGCTGCCGCTTATCTGGCCCGCCAATATAAAACCATCACCATCGTAGGCATCGTCCTTGCAGTCCTGATTGGCATTTTCCTGAATGTCACCACAGCCATCGGCTTTGTTGTCGGCGCAGTACTTTCCGGCGCTTGCGGCTTTATCGGCATGAATGTATCAGTTAAAGCCAATGTACGCACTGCACAGGCCGCCACCAAAGGCATAGGCCCGGCGCTTGATGTTGCATTCAAAGGCGGCGCGATTACCGGCATGCTGGTGGTAGGCTTGGGCCTGCTCGGCGTGGCCGGCTTTTATGCCTTTTTGGGCGGCGAGGCAGCAACTGACCTGAACCCACTTATCGGCCTGGCTTTCGGCTCCTCTCTCATTTCAATCTTTGCACGTCTGGGTGGCGGCATCTTCACCAAAGGTGCTGACGTTGGCGCTGACCTGGTAGGCAAGGTAGAAGCCGGCATCCCTGAAGATGACCCGCGCAACCCTGCCGTGATTGCAGATAACGTAGGTGACAACGTGGGTGACTGTGCAGGCATGGCAGCTGACTTGTTCGAGACCTATGCAGTGACCTTGATTGCCACCATGGTACTGGGCGGCCTGCTCATTACCACTGCCGGTGCCAATGGCATCCTGTATCCGCTGATGCTGGGCTCTGTGTCTATCGTTGCATCCATCATCGGCTGCTTCTTTGTGAAGGCATCACCCGGCATGAAAAACGTCATGCCAGCCTTGTACAAAGGCCTGGCAGTTGCCGGCCTGCTGTCATTGGGTGCTTTTTATGTAGTTACCATGAAAATGTTCCCTAATGGCTTAACTGCCGGCAATCTGGCAATTTCAGCCAATCAATTGTTTGGCTCATGCGCAGTGGGTTTAGTACTCACTGCCGCCCTGGTATGGATCACCGAATACTACACCGGCACTGACTATGCGCCGGTCAGGCACGTTGCCCAGGCATCCACCACCGGGCATGCTACCAACATCATTGCGGGTATCGGCATCTCGATGAAATCAACTGCCTTACCTGTACTTTCTGTATGTATCGCAATCTGGACAGCTTTTCACCTAGGCGGCCTATACGGCATCGCAATCGCCGCAACTTCCATGCTCAGCATGGCAGGCATTGTAGTCGCGCTTGATGCTTACGGCCCCATTACCGATAACGCAGGCGGCATTGCTGAAATGGCGGAACTGCCAAGCAGCGTACGTGACGTGACCGACCCGCTGGATGCTGTGGGCAACACAACCAAGGCGGTCACCAAAGGCTATGCAATCGGTTCTGCAGGTTTGGCGGCACTGGTATTGTTTGCCGATTACACCCACAAACTCGAAGGTGCGGGCATTGCCGTCAAGTTTGACCTGAGCGACCCTATGGTCATCATCGGCCTGTTCATTGGCGGCCTGATACCATTCCTGTTCGCTGCGATGGCGATGGAAGCAGTAGGCCGTGCTGCCGGTGCAGTAGTTGAAGAAGTGCGCCGCCAGTTCCGCGACATCAAAGGCATTATGGAAGGCACCGCCAAGCCGGAATACGGCAAAGCAGTTGATATGCTGACTACCGCTGCCATCAAGGAAATGATGATTCCATCACTGCTGCCGGTTGCAGTACCGGTTGCCGTTGGCCTGCTGCTGGGGCCTGTGGCGCTAGGCGGCTTACTCATGGGTACCATCGTCACCGGCTTGTTTGTTGCCATCTCCATGTGTACTGGCGGCGGTGCCTGGGATAATGCCAAGAAATATATCGAAGATGGCAATCATGGCGGCAAAGGTTCAGATGCGCATAAAGCCGCTGTAACCGGCGACACTGTAGGCGACCCTTACAAGGATACCGCCGGCCCTGCTGTTAACCCGCTGATTAAAATCATCAACATCGTGGCATTGCTGATTGTGCCATTGCTGTAAATTAGCAGTACAAAAAAGGCGGCTGCGGCCGCCTTTTTTATGGTGTACAAGTTTTATTATTTCAACGCCAAAATCAGACTTAGCAGCTAAAATGGCAAGCACGTTTATTAATTACGGGTTTTGTTTTACACAGGCCCACTTAGTTTAGCAGGGATACCCATCATGAGACATTCAGAATTCCATCGTTCACATCGCATCGGCTGGCTGCGTGCAGCTGTACTCGGTGCCAATGATGGCATCGTGTCTACCGCCAGCCTGGTGATCGGCGTTGCCTCTGCCGGTGCAACGCATGAGACTATTCTCATCACTGGTGTTGCCGGCCTGGTATCAGGTGCCATGTCGATGGCGGCTGGTGAATATGTATCTGTCAGCTCGCAGGCAGACACCGAAGCGGCCGACATCTCCCGCGAGACTGAAGAGCTGGCGACGCAGCCGGAGCATGAACTTGAAGAACTGACCGGTATTTATATAGGGCGCGGCTTGACACCAGAACTTGCCCATCAGGTAGCCACGCAGCTCACAGCGCACGATGCACTCGGTGCGCATGCCAGAGACGAGCTGGGCATCATAGATACCATGAACGCAAAACCGGTACAGGCGGCACTCGCCTCTGCCGCTACATTTGCAGTGGGTGCGGCTTTGCCACTGCTGGTGACGTTTGCTGCTTCTGGCGCGAACACAATCGCCTATGTTGCAGTCACTTCACTTGCATTTTTAGCCACCCTGGGCGCACTGGCTGCCAGGGCAGGCGGTGCAAATATCTGGAAAGGTACAGCGCGCGTGGCTTTCTGGGGGGTGCTGGCCATGATTGCAACAGCCGGCGTGGGCAGCCTGTTTGGCGTTACCGCAGCGTAGAAAATGCGTAATAAAAAAGGCAGCCTGGGCTGCCTTTTTTATTTAGCGTGGTCTTGCAAATTAAAACGCAGGTTTTACTTTTGCATCATTGTAGTTTTTAACGCCATCAAGGATTTCTTTCTTCGCCTGGTCAACATCGCCCCAGCCGTTGATTTTTACCCATTTGCCTTTATCCAGGTCTTTATAGTGCTCGAAGAAGTGCGCAATCATGTCAAGACGGCCTTCTGATACATCTTTGTAAGATTTCAGATGGCTATACAGGCCGCATACTTTATCTACCGGCAGCGCCAATACTTTGGCATCCTGGCCGGCTTCGTCTTCCATCAGCAATACGCCGATAGGACGACAGCGCACAACCACGCCAGGAATCAGCGGCACCGGTGTAATCACCAGCACATCTACCGGGTCACCATCATCTGCCAATGTGTGCGGCACATAGCCATAGTTGGCTGGATAGTGCATCGCAGTACCCATGAAGCGGTCTACAAAAATCGCACCGCTTTCTTTGTCTACTTCATATTTTACTGGGTCACCCTGCATCGGGATTTCAATGATTACATTAAAATCATTAGGTACATCTTTACCGGTTGGTACTTTGTTTAATGACATTGCTTGTTCCTAAATATAAATTTACTGAATAAATTGACGATTAATTTTGTGGCGCAATTATAGCAAGTCCTTGGCAAAGGCATACCAAACTCTTGCGATAAATTACTAAATAGCTGTTTTAAATGGATTTAACCTGCTCGCGGCAGCTTTGGATAATCGAGCGGGGAATGAATAACAGCGCCAGATAAAGCAGCAGTGGCACAATCACAATATCGTCAAGCTGGCCGATGACAGGAATAAAGTCCGGTATCAGATCGAATGGCAGCAATAAATAACCGACTGCCAGGCCTAGAAAGAGTTTTGCAGGCCAGGGTGTCTGTGGATGTTTCAATACCAGGCGATATACAGCCAGTTCGTATTTCAGCTGCTTGCCAAACGATTTCAGCTTTTTGAACACAGCAGCTAACCGCTCGTTAACATCCACAGCACTTAAACGATGCTTAATGGCTTGCCCGTGAGGCGCTCAAAGGCTTCCATATATTTTTCGCTGGTTTTTGCGGCCACGTCATCAGGCAGTACGGGAGCCGGCGGTGTTTTGTTCCAGCCGCTTGCTTCCAGCCAGTCACGCACATATTGTTTATCATAGCTGGGCGGATTCTTGCCTACCGCATAGCTTTCAGCAGGCCAGAAACGTGATGAATCGGGTGTCAGCACTTCGTCCATTACATGCAATACGCCATGCTCATCCAGGCCAAATTCAAATTTGGTATCGGCAATAATAATGCCGCGAGTAAGTGCATACTCTGCTGCCTGGCTATACAAGGCAATGGCTATCTTGGCTACTTGTGCCGCCATGTCTTTACCAATCAATGCCGCACATTCATCCAGGCTGATGTTCTCATCATGCTCGCCCACCGCAGCTTTGCTGGATGGCGTGAAGATAGGCTCAGGCAGTTTTGATGCTTCCTGCAGACCAGCCGGCAGCTGTATGCCGCACACGGTACCTTTGGTTTTGTATTCTTTCCAGCCACTGCCAACCAGGTAGCCGCGCACGATTGCCTCGATCGGCAGCGCTTTCAGTTTCTTGACCACCACTGAGCGATTTGCCAATTGTGCTTTTTCAGCGCTGTCAGTTACTACCGTAACAGGGTCTATGCCTGTCAGATGGTTAGGCACTACGTTTTGCAGTTTCTCAAACCAGAAATTTGCCATCTGCGTTAGCATTGCGCCTTTATTGGCAATGCCGGTAGGCAGGATCACATCAAAAGCAGATAAACGATCTGTGCTCACCAGCAGCATGGTATTGGCGTCGATATCGTAAATGTCGCGCACCTTGCCTTGATGAATGCGTTTCAGGCTTTTGATGCTGGTTTCTAATAGTGGTTTATTCATGAAGTTAAACTTTAATAGTCGCTGGTCGAAATGCTTATTATAAAGTGCTGGCTGATGTTTATCTATTTTTTTACCGTACCTGGCCACCTTGGCCAGAAGGGCAATTATGCAACTGGCCGGTTCTCACCGATTTTAATCATCTTTAAGGTATTGGTGCCGCCGGGGCTGCCGATAGGCTCACCGAAAGTCAGCAACACCAGATCTCCGGGCTGCACCGCCCTTTGCTGTAGCAGCACCTGCTCCATTTCCTGCAGGATTTCATCACGGTCTTTATTGGTCTGATCTATCGGATACGGGTACACGCCGCGATGCAGGGTCAGTTTTCGGCGCGCGAATTTATCGGGCGACAGCGCATAAATCGGCACTTCTACATCGGCACGCGATAGCCACTGCGCTGCATTGCCGGACTGCGTCAAGGCTGCAATCGCCTTTACTTTCAGGTGCTGCGTGGTATAAATGGCCGCGGCCGCCACAGCTTCATCGATTTTGACAAATACCTGGTCCAGCTTCTGTGCATGGTGCTCGCTGAAATATTCTTTTTCAGCTTCCAACACTACCCGGTGCACAGCCTCCACGGTTTCCAGCGGATACTGGCCTGATGCCGTTTCTGCTGACAGCATCACGGCATCGGTGCCATCCAGCACGGCGTTCGCCACGTCAGACACTTCAGCACGGGTCGGAATCGGGCTTGAGATCATGGATTCCATCATCTGCGTTGCAGTAATCACCAGCTTGTTGTGGGCACGTGCCATGCGTATCATGCGTTTCTGCAAGCCCGGCACGGCAGCATCCCCCACCTCAACGCCCAGGTCACCGCGCGCCACCATAATGGCATCAGAGGCTTCGATAATCGCCTCCAGCTCGGTAATCGCCTCGGCACGCTCGATCTTGGCGATGATACTCGCCGTACCGCCCGCCTTTTTAACCAGCGTACGCGCCAGCTCGACATCCAATGCCGTTTTGGGGAAGGAAATAGCGATGTAATCTGCCTCAAGCGCCACCGCAGTGATGATGTCTTCACGGTCTTTCTTGGTCAGCGCCTCTGCCGACAAGCCGCCGCCCTGGCGGTTGATGCCTTTATTGTTGGATAAAACACCGCCATTCAATACCATGCAGTGAATCTGGTTGCCTTTGACTCTATCCACCTGCATGGTGATACGGCCATCATCCAGCAGCAGGATCGCACCTTCAGCCACCTCTTTAGGCAGTGTCTTGTAATCCAGGCCAACGTGATACTGGTTACCCAGCTCACAATCCGCATCCAGAATGAATATATCCCCGGTCTTTAAAGTAATCTTGCCTAGCTCGAATTTGCCGATTCTGATTTTGGGGCCTTGCAGGTCACACAAAACCCCGACCGGGCGGCCTAATTTAGCCGCGATATTGCGCACGATCTCGGCACGCTTGATATGGTCTTCAGCCGTGCCATGCGAAAAATTCAGGCGCACAACGTTTACACCGGCGGTAATCATGCGCGCCAGCATCTCCTCACTGGTTGAGGAAGGGCCCAATGTTGCAACGATTTTTGTTTTTCTTAACGTCAATGTATTTACCTTTTATTGGTTAATCTGCCCCAATATGGCCTTGAATTTCATGATTCATAAAAACAAAATGGGGCTGTCAGCCCCATTTAAAAAAACTCAGCAAACAGGGCTGCTAGCCTTTGGCGCGCTGCTCCAGAATCTCTACCGCCGGCAATTTCTTGCCTTCAAGGAACTCCAGAAACGCACCGCCAGCTGTTGAAATATAATCAACTTTGCTTTCAATACCGTATTTCTGAATTGCTGCAATCGTATCGCCGCCGCCAGCCAGAGTAAATGCCTTTGTGCTTGCAATCGCATTCGCAATCGTTTTGGTGCCTTCTCCAAACTGGTCAAACTCAAATACGCCTACCGGGCCATTCCAGACGACAGTACCTGCATTCTTGATGATCTCTGCCAATTGAGCAGCAGATTTCGTGCCAATATCAAAAATCATATCATCGGCCACTACCGAAGCCACGTCTTTGCTGACTGCAGGCTCATTGGCATCAAACTTCTTGCCACACACAACGTCCACTGCCACCGGTACCGCAGCACCTCTTGATGACATTTTATCCATCAATGCACGCGCAACGGGCACCAGGTCATCTTCACACAGTGATTTGCCAACTTCAAAACCGGCAGCTTTCAGGAACGTATTGGCAATACCGCCACCTACTACCATCTGGTCAACTTTTTCAGAAAGGCTTTCCAATACGGTCAGCTTTGTTGAAACCTTGCTGCCGCCTACAATTGCCACCATAGGGCGGGCCGGGCTCAATAACGCTTTGGTCAGCGCCTCAAGCTCATTCACCAGCAGAATGCCAGCCGCTGCAACAGGTGCAAATTTTGCCACGCCATGTGTGCTTGCTTCAGCGCGGTGCGCAGTACCGAATGCATCCATCACAAAAATATCGCATAGCTTGGCATACTTTTGTGACAGTTCATCTACGCTTTTCTTTTCGCCCTTATTGAAGCGGCAGTTTTCCAGCACAACCAGTTCACCTGCTGCCACATCAAAACCGCCGTCGACCCAGTCTTTGATTAGGCGTACCGGCTTGCCCAATTTGGCAGAAATCACATCAACTACAGGCTTGAGGGAGTTTTCCTCTGAGTATACGCCTTCTTCCGGACGGCCCAGATGCGAAGTGACCATCACCTTGGCACCGGCTTTGAGCGCATGCTCAATAGTAGCCATAGAAGCTGTAATGCGTGCATCTGAAGTTACTTTTCCATCGGCTACAGGTACATTCAAATCGGCACGGACAAGTACGCGCTTACCCTGTAAATCCAAATCGGTCATTTTGATGTAGTGCATGGTTAACTCCCCTACCTGTTTTGTCTTATTTGGCTGTTTTGTCTTATTTGGCTGTTTTGTCTTATTTGGCTGTTTTGTCTTATTTAGCGTTCATCAATGCAACGGCAGTATCCAGCATACGGCAGCTGAAACCCCACTCGTTGTCATACCACGCCATCACTTTTACCAGCTTGCCGTTAAGCACGATGGTCTGTTTTGCATCAAAGTTAGATGAGGTCTCGGTATGGTTGAAGTCAGATGAAACCAATGGCTCCGTGTTGTAAGCCAAAATGCCTTTGAGAGGGCCTTCTTCTGTAGCGGCCTTGACGATGGCATTCACTTCTTCTTTGGTTGTTTCACGGCCCGGTACAAAGGTAAGGTCAACCACAGAAACGTTTGCAGTCGGAACACGCACCGCAAAACCAGACAATTTGCCCTGCATTTCAGGAATCACAACACCAACCGCCTGCGCTGCGCCGGTTTTTGTAGGAATCATGTTCAATGCCGCAGCACGTGCGCGGTAAAGATCTTTATGGTGACCATCAACCAGCATCTGGTCATTGGTATATGAATGGATGGTAGTCATCAAGCCTGACTCGATGCCCAGCTTGTCATTCAAGGCTTTTACCACCGGCGCCAAACCGTTGGTGGTGCATGATGCGTTAGAAATCACCGTCATACCAGCGTTGAGAATCTCGTGGTTAACGCCATAAACAATAGTGGCATCACATTCATTTTTATCAGCAGGGGCTGAAATAATCACTTTTTTAGCACCCGCATCAATATGCGGCTGACATTTTTCTTTGGTGCGGAATGCGCCTGTACATTCAAGCACAACATCAATACCTAATTCTTTCCATGGCAGATTAGCCGGATTGCGGTCTGTGGTAACGCGGATTTTGTTGCCGTTGAGCACCAGATAATGTTTGCCGTCTTCATCCAGCGTTTCAACAGTGCCTTTGAATTTTCCATGAATGGTGTCATGTTTGGTCAGGTGGGCTGTGCCCTCCAAACTGGCTGAGCCATTGATAGCCACAATTTCAATATCTGTACGCTGCTGTTCATAAACTGCGCATAACACGTTGCGCCCGATGCGCCCATAACCATTGATTGCCACACGAATTGCCATGATGATTCCTAAGTTTTCTATTAGCACAAAGCTAAATCAATTTTAAATAGATCAGTTAAAGCCAAATCACTTGAACGACAGTAAATCTTTTGCAACTTAAACTTCTACTACCTGAATCTTTCGTTTTAATACCCGCCCCTAACAACACTAAGGCCAGAAAAAACTAAGGCACCCCAATACTGAGGTGCCTCGTTAAACTAGCTACAGGGCCTGTTAAGCAGTGATGCCTTCCAGGCCTTGTCAATGCACTAGAGAATTAAAGCACCGATTTAACAGTAGCTACTACGTTCTCAACTGTAAAGCCGAAGTGCTTCATCAGTACGCCACCAGGTGCTGATTCACCAAATGTGTCGATACCAACTACGGCACCTTCAAGACCTACATATTTACGCCAGAAGTCTGAGTGAGCAGCTTCAACAGCCACACGTTTAACACCTGGAGTCAATACGCTGTCGCGGTATGCTTTGTCTTGACGGTCAAATACGTTAGTTGATGGCATTGAAACCACACGTACTTTAGTGCCAGCTGCGTTCAATTCAGCAGCAGCTTTAATTGCCAGATCAAGTTCTGAACCGTTAGAGATGATGATCACGTCTGCTTTACCAGCAACGTCTGAGAATACATAACCACCCTTACGGATCAAATCGAAGTGCGCTGTGTCATGTTTAACACCTGGCACGTTTTGACGTGACAACACCAAGCTTGATGGACCATCGTTACGCTCAATAGCAGCAACCCAAGCCACAGCAGTTTCTGTTGAATCAGCAGGACGCCATACATCCATACGAGGGATGTAACGCAGGCCAGATGTGTTTTCAACTGGTTGGTGGGTAGGACCGTCTTCACCTTGACCGATAGAGTCATGGGTCAATACAGCTACAGTACGTTGTTTCATCAATGCAGCCATACGCAATGCGCTCTTCGCGTAGTCTGAGAACATGTGGAATGTACCGCCGAATGGCAGCAAGCCACCGTGCAATGCCATACCGTTCATGATTGCGAACATACCGAATTCACGTACACCGTATGAGATGTAGTTACCTGGTTTTTTGCCGTCAACGTGTGTGAAGCTGCTGCATGAAGTCAGGTTAGAACCTGTCAAGTCAGCTGAACCGCCCAAGAACTCAGGTAATGCCGGAGCCAATGCAGCGATTACGTTTTGTGAAGCTTTACGTGTTGCAACTGTTTCTGCTTTTTCGTTTGTGGCAGCAATCATTGCGTCAGAAACTTGTTTCCAGTTAGCTGGCAAGTCGCCTGCCATACGGCGTTTGAACTCTGCAGCTTCTGCCGGGAATGCTTTAGCGTAAGCATCGAATTTAGCGTTCCAGTCAGCTTCAAGTTTAGCGCCTTTAGCTTTTTGATCCCAGCCAGCGTAAACGTCAGCAGGAATGACAAACGGCTCGTGTGGCCAGCCGATGTTAGCGCGTGTTGCAGCAACTTCTTCAAGACCTAATGCTGAACCGTGGCAGTCATGTGAACCTGATTTGTTTGGTGAACCCATACCGATTACTGTTTTACAGCAGATCAGTGATGGTTTGTCTGTAACAGCTTTAGCTGCCTTGATAGCTGCGTCGATAGCATCAGAGTCGTGGCCGTCAACTTTTTGAACGTGCCAGCCGTAAGCTTCAAAGCGTTTAGCTGTGTCGTCTGTATACCAGCCTTCAATGTGGCCGTCGATTGAGATGCCGTTGTCATCCCAGAATGCAACCAGTTTGCCTAAGCCCCATGTACCAGCCAGAGCACAAGCTTCGTGTGATACGCCTTCCATCATACAGCCGTCACCCAGGAAGCAGTATGTGTAGTGGTCAACGATGTCGTGACCTGGTTTGTTGAACTGGTCAGCCATTAATTTTTCAGCCATTGCAAAACCAACTGCGTTGGTGATACCTTGGCCTAATGGACCTGTGGTTGTTTCAACGCCTGGAGCGTAGCCATACTCAGGGTGGCCAGCACAGCGTGAATGCAATTGACGGAATGACTTGATGTCATCCATGTTTAAATCGTAACCGGTCAGATGCAATAATGAGTAGATCAGCATTGAGCCGTGGCCGTTAGAGAGCACAAAGCGGTCGCGGTCAGCCCAGTTTGGATTTGTTGGATTGTGACGCATGTTGTGATTCCACAAAACTTCTGCGATCTCAGCCATACCCATAGGCGCACCTGGGTGGCCTGAGTTGGCTTTTTGCACTGCATCCATCGACAAGGCGCGGATGGCATTGCATAAATCTTTACGTGTTGCCATTGTTTTCTCCCTAATGATTAAAACTTGAGGACTTATGAAAGATGACGGTTTACGCGAAACCTCATAAAACCTTAATTGAACTCTTCTAAAAAGCTAGTTATAACAACCGCTTTTTCTTGAAGGTTAAATTATTGCTTAGATAGCCTTTTTCGGCAAGTAGAACATCAGAAAAGTCTCTTTATAATCAGTATATGAATGGCTTTCTCCAGCAGCTTTTAGCGACTGGCAGGCTGAATTCGCTACAACCATCGCATTAAAACTCCATCATTCGCCCTGCTAAAGCAGACTCCAGCGCCAGCTCGATTGCACGGCAATTCGCCTTTGCGTCTTCAAATGTCAGATGCGGCTGCCTGCCATTCAAGACACAGTCACTAAAGTGTTCAATCTCCAGATTAAAATGATTGCTGGGTGCAAAGCGCTCTTCGGCATATTTGCCATCTTCCAGCGCCCAGGAAATGACCGGCACATCATTCTGGAACACCCAGGCCGCATGGCACTTCACCCAGCCTTTGGTGCCGATGATTTCATACTCGGATTTGCGCGAGCGCTCAAAGCTGATGTCAAAATGCCCAAAGCGCGCACGGCCTTCACTATCCAACCCAAAATTCAGCACCCCGCTGGTAACGATATCTGCCCCTGCCTCATTCAGCTTGGCGTGCGCGATGACCGATACCGGCTCAAGCGGTTTGTATGCATTAGCCGCATTGGCGAGGCCAAAACACCAGCGCAGCGAGTGGATTGCATAAGGGCCGATATCCCACATTGCACCGCCACCGTCCTTCACGCCGCTGGCAATGCGATACATGCGCGCCGGACGCATCAGGAAAGAGTAGCTGGCACGTACCGAAAGCACATCACCTATCAAACCCGACGCCACAATCTCCTGCACGCGCACATGCTGCGGATGAAAGCGGTACATAAACCCCTCCATCACTTTCACATTATTGTTCAACGCTGCCGCCTCAATCGCCTCGATATCGGCTACCGTCAGCGCCATCGGTTTTTCAATGAGCACATGCTTGCCGGCATTGATGGCTTTGATTGCCCACACAGCATGCTCGTTATTGGCCATCGGGCAATAAACCGCATCCACATCTGGGTCATCAATCAGTTCTGCCAGGCTGTCATAGCAGTGCACGCTGCTGCAATCAAAACCCTGATGCGCGTATTTCTCCAGCGTGGCTTTAGCCGCCCCGGCACGGCGGCTGGCGATTGCCACCAGCTTTGAATTCGGCGCCTCGATAATCGCCGGCAGCAAGCGCTCACATACGCGCGCTGACCCCAAAATACCCCACTTAAGTTTTTTATCCGACATCCCTATGCCCTTTTGTTTAATTCACAAATACGTCAAAAACCAATTGTCCACGAAAATCACAAAAAGCACGAAAATTTGACCTTGATTTTGTTCGTGACTTTCGTGATTTTCGTGGATAAAAGCTTTTAAATTTATTCCGCAAACCATTTAATGCTGCAGCCTATGCTTGAAACCTGCTCTTTAGGCCCGCGGCCAGTCTCTGCTATCAATTTCATCGCATTAAACAAATCCCGCGGGTTATCGGGTGGTGCCTCGCCACGTCCAGCCGCATCAAAACGGCCGCGGTACTGCAATTCAAGGTTTTTGTTAAAGCCGAAGAAATCCGGCGTGCACACTGCACCGTAAGCCTTTGCCACCGCCTGCGTTTCATCCAGCACATAGGGGAAAGGAAAGTCGAACTGCTTTGCTTCTTCCTGCATGCGCTCGAATGAATCTTCAGGGTAATTTTTCGTATCATTGCTCTGAATGGCAATGGTTTTGATGCCATATTTGAGCAGTTCGCGGCAATCTGCAATCAGGCGCGCCTTGATGGTTTTGACATACGGGCAGTGGTTACAGATGAACATCACCAGCAAGCCATTCTCGCCAACACTGTTCGCAAGCCTATAGCGCTTGCCATCCACGCCCAGCAGGTCAAAATCTGCTGCTGGCTGACCAAAATTACACACAGGGGGATTTAAGCTGACCATCTTATGTTCCTTATTCCGTTATACTTTAAAACTGGTGCGGCAGCATTTATGCCGCAGCGATATTTAGGCTGATATTATCACTTTTAGTTTTGTTTATTCTGATCTTTTGGAGCCGCCTGATTTATGGCCAACTTGCGTTTTTTTACCGACTCACCGCTTGCCGTCAATACCGACATACAGCTCTCTGAAAATGCTGCCGCCCATGCCACACGCGCACTGCGCCTGAATGCGGGAGACAACGCCATCGTATTTAACGGCGATGGTTTCGACTACGAATGCACGCTGACTTCGGTTAAAAAAAATGCAGTGACCGCCACAGTTACCGGCGCAAAAAAAATCAACAGTGAATCACCGCTCAACATCACCCTGCTGCAAGGCATATCCAGCGGCGACCGCATGGACTTTACCATCCAGAAAGCCGTTGAGCTTGGCGTAACGCTGATTCAGCCGATTAACAGCCAGCGCAGCGTAGTGAAGCTTACACAAGATCGTGCCGAAAAACGCATAGAACACTGGCAGAATGTTGCCATCTCGGCCTGCGAGCAATCAGGCCGCGCCTTTGTACCCAAGGTGCTGGCGCCGCTTTCGCTGGAGGCATGGCTGAGCCAGAACCCCCACACCGAAACCACGCGCATCCTGCTTAACCCTATTGGCGCCAAGCGGCTCACGGAAATACCCACACCTTCATCTGCAATAGAGTTGCTCATCGGCGCAGAAGGCGGCTTGAGTAATGGCGAGATTGACATGGCAAGCTCGCAGCACTTTCAATCCATCGTACTAGGCCCGCGCATACTGCGCACCGAGACCGCGGCACTCTCTGCCATCTCGGTCATGCAGTCATTATGGGGTGACTTTTAATAAAAATATTGCGTAATAAACATATTTAAAATATATTTATGTTTTATTTACACAAATTAATGCCATGTCACTCGGATTATCCATACGCAAACGGCGCAAACTGCTCAATATCACCCTGCAAGAGCTCGCCGGCAAAACCGGCGCTGACAGCGGCAACCTCTCTCGCATCGAGCGTGGCGCGCAAGGCGTAAGCGAAGCGCTGCTGCGCAAAATCTGCACAGCGCTGGATTGCACGCCGGCCTATCTTTACGCACTCACTGAATCTGCTGGCGCCGGCACAAACACAAATACGCCATTCAGCGTTAAAAAACCGCAGGAGTTCGTGAGCTGGTTTCGCTCGGTTGCGCCCTACATCCACGCATTTGGCGGCCGCACTTTTGTGATTGCCTTTGGCGGCGAAGTGGTGAATGAAAAACAATTCATCGCACTTTCGCACGACCTGAACCTGCTTGCCAGCCTTGAAGTACGTTTGGTGCTGGTGCATGGCTCACGCCCGCAGATTGAAGAGCGCCTGAAGCGCGCAAAACTGGAAACCAAGCTGGCAAACGGCCTGCGTGTCACCGATGACGAAGCGATGGAGGCGGTAAAAGAGGCCAATGGCGTCATCCGCGTAGAAATCGAAGCGCAGTTATCCATGGGACTTATCAACTCACCGATGGCGGGCAGCGACATCCGCGTGGCCAGCGGCAACTTCGTCACCGCCAAGCCATTGGGGGTGCGCAATGGCGTAGATCTGCAGCACACCGGTGAAGTGCGCAAAGTAGATGCCATCGGCATTCAAAAGCGCCTGGATGATGGCGAAATGGTGCTGCTTTCACCTTTAGGCTACTCACCTACCGGCGAAGCATTCAACCTGTCACTGGAGGACGTGGCAGTAAGCACCGCGGTAGCACTTGATGCAGACAAGCTGATTTTTTTGATGGACTCCGAGGGCGTGCACAACCTGCGCGGCGAACTGCTGCGCGAAATGACCGCCAAGAAGGCGAAGAACCTGCTATTGCACGTGACGCAGAATGATGACGCAATCAATACTTCCGAAGATATCGTCTACTACCTGCCGGCAGCAATCCGCGCCTGCGAGCATGGCGTTGCGCGCACGCACCTTATCAGCCGCCATATCGATGGCGCCATTATTCAGGAGCTGTTCACGCATGAAGGCATAGGCACCATGGTCACAGAACTGGGGCTGGAAACCATGCGCCAGGCTGACATCGACGACGTGGGCGCGATACTGCAACTCATCGAACCGCTTGAGGCCGAAGGCGTGCTGGTGAAGCGCGGGCGCGAGCGCATCGAAATGGAGATTAATTATTTTCAGGTGATGGAACATGACAACCGCGTGATAGGCTGTGCGGCGCTATACCCATTTACACCGGAGAAAACCGCAGAATTTGCCTGCCTGGCCGTAGACCCGCAATACAGGGGCAGCGGCCGCGGCGATAAACTGTTTCATTTCTGCGAAGACCGCGCTCGCGAACAGGGCTTTAAAACCCTGTTCTGCCTCACCACCCATACCGAGCACTGGTTTCTGGAACGAGGATTCACAGAACAGAACGTTGACAAGCTGCCAGCTGAGAAGAAAAAACTCTACAACTTTCAGCGCAAATCAAAAGTGTTCATCAAGCAGCTTTAGTGCAACGCTTCCAGATACCGATTGGCAGAACTATTCATTACAAAGAAAACGGCATTGTTTTTCAAAAAACAATGCCGTTTTTTAGTTACAATACAGCCTATAAATAATGCGACTCCAACTCTACGGAAACCTTATGCTAAATCAATCCACCGCAGCAAAAAAAGCCAAGACCCTTGCCGAAGCGCTGCCTTATATCAAGCGTTTTTTTGACAAGACCATCGTGATTAAATACGGCGGCAACGCCATGACAGACGAGCACTTGAAAGAGTGCTTTGCAAAAGACGTAGTGCTACTGAAACTGGTAGGCATGAACCCTGTGGTTGTACATGGCGGCGGCCCGCAAATCAACGAGATGCTGGACAGACTGGGCAAAAAAGGCGAGTTCATTCAAGGCATGCGCGTTACCGATGCAGAGACCATGGACGTAGTGGAAATGGTGCTTGGCGGCCAGGTCAACAAGGAAATCGTCAACCTCATCAACCAGCATGGCGGCAAAGCCGTAGGCCTTACCGGGCAAGACGGCAACTTTATTCATGCCCACAAACTATTGATGGAAGATAAAGACGACCCGACCAAGTTTATCGACATCGGCCAGGTAGGCGAGATTAGCGCGATTGACCCCAGCATCATCAATTTTCTGGATACCGGTGATTTTATCCCCGTAGTTGCCCCTATCGGCGTAGGCAAGGATGGCGAAACCTATAACATCAATGCAGACGTGGTGGCTGGCAAGCTTGCCGAGATTCTTAACGCAGAAAAATTGATTCTGCTTACCAACACGCCAGGCGTGCTGGATAAAAACGGCGAATTGCTGACCGGCCTGACACCAAGGCAGATTGACGACATGGTGGCAGACGGCACGCTTTCCGGCGGCATGCTGCCAAAAATCAGCTCGGCGCTGGATGCCGCAAGAAGTGGCGTAAAAGCTGTGCATATCATCGATGGACGCGTTGAACATGCGCTATTGCTGGAAGTGCTGACCGATGAAGGTGTGGGTACGCTGATTAAGGCTAAGTAACATATTAGCCGCAGATGCACGCAGATAAACGCGGATAAAACCTTTCTCAAATTTAATTGATTGTGACTGCAAATTTCGTTTACTAGAGATTTTGTGTGATTTTAAAATCATGAACCACTCCCTACAGCGGCATCAAGTGAGTTTTAATATCTGCGTTTATCTGCGTGCATCTGCGGCTGAATAAAGTCTAATTCATGACCAAAATCTGGATTTTCGACCTGGACGACACGCTGCACAACGCTTCGGCCCATATCTTCCCGGTGATGAACCAGACCATGACGCAGTACATCATGGACCACCTGGACCTGAATGAAGACGATGCGCATTCACTGCGCAAGCATTATTGGCGCGTATACGGCGCTACGCTTAAAGGGCTGGTACGCCACCACAATACCGACCCACATCATTTTCTGGAACAGACGCACCAGCTGGAAAACCTGCACGAAATGGTGATACAGGTAAAGCGGCTGCGCCACATGCTCAACAGCCTTGAAGGGCGCAAGCTGATATTCACCAACGCGCCGCGCAGCTATGCACTGCGGGTACTGAACCTGATGGGTATACAGGATGCGTTTGAACTGGTCTTCAGCGTAGAGTCGGCCAAGTTCCACGCCAAACCATCCATACGCGGATTTCAGCAGCTTTTGAAATCCATCAAAGCCAAGGCCAGTGACTGCATCATGCTTGAAGACAACCTGCCAGCGCTGATGACGGCAAAACGCCTGGGCATGAAGACGATATGGATCAGCAAAAAGCTGCATAAGCCCAACTACGTCGATTATCGCCTGTCGACAGTGTTAGCACTCACTCACATTAAGCTATAATTACTATCAGACTTGAATACCGCATTTTAGAATAAGGACAATACATGGCAGGCGAACGCAAACAGCAAATTCTGGAATCACTGGCAAAGATGCTGGAATCCCCCAAGCGTGAAAAAATCACCACTGCATCACTGGCAGCAAAACTGGATGTGAGCGAAGCGGCGCTATATCGCCACTTTGCTAACAAGGCACAGATGTTTGAAGGCCTCATATCGTTCATTGAAGAAACCATTTTCGGCCTCATTAACAAGATAGGCTCAGAAGAGACGGATGGCTTAAGGCAGGTGCAACGCATGGTGACCATGCTGCTGGTATTCGCAGAAAAAAACCCCGGCATGACGCGCGTACTGATAGGCGATGCACTGGTGAATGAAGATGAAAAACTGCAGCTGCGCATCAATCAGCTTTATGACCGCATTGAAGTCACTTTGAAACAAAGCCTGCGTATCGCAGAGACTCAGACCGGCGCCCCCAGCCAAGCCGAATCGCAGGCGAACCTGATTATCTGTTATGTAATCGGGCGCTGGCAGCAATACGCCAAGAGCGGTTTTAAACGTAAACCGACAGAATTCATCACGCAGCAGCTGCCGGGCCTATTGTAAACAGGCAATGCGGGCAGAAACTTAACCGCTTGATGCCTGTCTTTAAATAGCGGCGGCCTATTACATGAAAAATCATGGGCAAGCCGGATACCGCATCACGATACATCAGGAGCAGGAACTTGGAAGGTACAATTTTTGGTTTAACCGAAGCACAGATTACAGAGCTGGGAATGACTTACGGCGTTGGCGGGCTCATGCTGCTGATGATATTCATCGTCGGCCACCTGGCCTGGGAGGCGCGCGTAGGTAAATTCGGCACGTTCATTCTGTTTCTGGGCCTCACATTTGGCCTGGTGGGTTTTGTCGCCAAATATATCATTCAGCATTCGCTAGGCATTTAATTCTTGTCCACGAAAATCACGAAAGACACGAAATCGAAAACAAAACATGCGGTTTGGGCGGTGTAGTATTGTTGTTTCTTTGCGGTCTTTTGTCATACAACAAAAACCAGCTTAACCCAGTTCGTGACTTTCGTGTTGTTCGTGGACAAATTGCCTTTTAAATTACAATACTACTTTCACAGCCTCGAGCCTGGCCTCAAACACTTTCACCTTGATTTTCTCGGGCGCATCACAGGCCAGCGCAACCGCGCCGGCATCCACTCCGGCAGCAGCAGCGAGCACCTTCAGCATCAGGTCCGCAGCCGGGGTCTGGCAGTCAGCATAGCCGGTTCTGCCGCGTGAATCTGCTTCACAGGCTTTAAGAAAATCCCGGAACCTGTCTGGCTGGCGTATCGCATCAAGCTCGATTAAAAATTCCAGCAAGGTTGCCGGCCGCATCTGCAAGGCCTGGTGCAGTTTGCCGTGAAACTTTGCAGTCATCATGCCAAGTTCCTTGCAGTCATTCGGCACACGCAGGCGCTTGCATATCTCTTTCAGCAGGCTGGCACTGCGCTGCTCATGCCCGATATGCTTGGGCAGCAGCTCACGCGGCGTGGTGCCCTTGCCCAGGTCGTGCATCAGTGCAGCAAAACGTATGGGCAGGCTGAAGTTCTGGCTTGCCGCATAATCGAGCACCATCATCACATGCACGCCGGTATCTACTTCCGGGTGATATTCTACTGGCTGCGGCACACCCCACAGCCTATCAAGCTCCGGCAATATTTTCTTTAATGCGCCGCATGCACGCAGCACTTCAAACATGCGCGATGGCTTATCTTCCATCAGGCCTTTTGCCAGCTCCTGCCACACGCGCTCGGCAACCAGCGCATCCACCTCGCCGTCAGCCACCATCTGCTGCATCAGCAGCATTGTTTCCGGCGCTACTTTAAAATCAGTTAATCGTGCCGAAAATCGTGCAAGGCGCAGGATTCTTACCGGGTCTTCCGCAAAGGCATCGCTGACATGGCGCAAGGTTTTAGATGCGATATCAGCCTGGCCATTGAATGGATCAACCAGCCGGCCGTCATCATCTTTTGCAATCGCGTTAATTGTCAGGTCACGCCGCGCCAAGTCCTGCTCCAGCGTAACCTCGGGGGATGCATGCACTACAAAGCCTTTATAGCCTTTTGCCGTTTTACGTTCAGTGCGCGCCAATGCATATTCGTCGCGGGTCTGCGGATGCAGAAAAACCGGAAAATCCTTGCCTACCGGCTTGAAACCGGCAGCCAGCATGGCTTCCGGCGTGCTGCCAACCACAACGTAATCTTTATCCTTGACTGCAAAACCTAACAGCTCATCGCGGACTGCGCCGCCTACAATATAGGTTTGCATGCTGCCCGCCAACGTTATCTCGCAGCGTAACTGCGGAAACGGTCATAAGCCCCGCGCGCGTTGGCATCTACCAGGTAATCAGGAATCACCACTTCAAGCGCCGTCGGCTCTATACCAAATACAGCCGGGAAAGGCTGCTCGCTTACGCTATCAACCTCCATAGAGCGCACATTGTCACGTGACATGAGCTTGACCGGCAGCAGTTCCATCACGAATGCCTGCAGGTATGACAGCATGTTACATAAACCGATAATCGGGCGTTTCACGTCCACAGCCGCCATTACCTGCTGCACCAGCTCACGCAGCGTATAGACCTTAGGGCCGGCCAGCTCATATACCTGGCCATAAGTCGCAGTATTCTGGACGCTGGCCGCTATGCAGCCGGCCACATCTTCTACCCATACCGGCTGAAATCTGGCATCTGGTTTTGCCAGCAGCACAACTGGCAGCAATCTGACCAGCTTGGCAAACAGGTTGATGAAGCTGTCACCGCGGCCAAAAATGACAGAAGGCCTGAAGATGGTGATATTCAATGTTTGCTGCGATGCCTGCAAAGCGGCCTCGCCTGCCGCTTTTGAGCGCAGGTACTGGCTAGGGGCATTTCTGTCGGCACGCAGGCTGCTCATGTGCAGCACACGCTTAATACCTAAGCCTGCACATATCTTTGCCAGCCTTGCCGGCAATTGGTGGTGGACTTTATCAAAGCTCGCACGGCGGCTCTGGTGCAGCACGCCAATCAGGTTGATGACTGCATCTGCATCCTGAAGGGCAGCAGCCAGGGCTTTGTCATCCATCACATCACATTCTGCCACCTGGACATTAGGCAGCAGGAACAAATGCTTTGCTGAATCGCGCCGGCGCGCCAGCACTGTGATTGCATAACCAGCTGCGTCGAGCTTGGCTACAATACTGCTACCTACAAAACCTGAACCGCCTAGTACACATATTTTTCTTATTTGCATCTTAAAACCTTAGTTCCTTATCTTTTACTTGACTCTTGTTTTACTTGACTGGCATGCCTGAACAGCATGGCTTATTCTTCATCGGCTACAGCCAGCACGGTATCTGGTTTACCGGTGCCGGGGATGATGCCCAGGCGGGATTTGAGGCTCAGCGCTGTTCTACCCAGCCTTGGCGCGTACATCTGGGCATTGGCCATCACTTTCTGCACATAATTTCTGGTTTCGGCAAACGGGATGGTTTCGATATATACAGTGGCATCCAATGGGTCTTTTGCCAGCCAGCGCTTGGCGCGGCTTGGCCCTGCATTATAAGCGGCTGTCGCCATTACGGCCTGGCCATTCATCAGCTCAAATGTATAGCGTATGTAATAAGTGCCAAGGCTGACATTGGTCGTCAGATCATGAATCAGCTCACTGTGATAGCCGCTCATGCCAATACGTTTTGCTGCCCATTTGGCAGTGGCCGGCATTATCTGCATCAAACCAGCTGCGCCGACGCCGGATTTTGCATAATGCATGAACCTGCTTTCCTGGCGTGCCAGTCCGTAAATCCAGGCTTCATCTACCCCTTCATTCTCTGCGGCAGCACGGAATAAATCACGGTAAGGCGTCGGATAGCGCAGGCTGAAGTCATGCAGCTGCTTGGTATTATCTGCGGTGGCGATTGCAATGTCATACCACTCTTTACGTGTTGCATATGCCGCTGCCGCCAGCAGCTGTTTATCATCAAAATTACGTGTAGCCCAAGCCCACTCGGC
>Ga0208392_1000064_pt1 | contig 23398 bp, 38 predicted proteins | sample LakWasMeta3_LOW4_2_FD_183855 | JGI IMG/M metagenome (GOLD analysis project Ga0208392, IMG submission 183855) | Freshwater sediment methanotrophic microbial communities from Lake Washington under simulated oxygen tension - Sediment Metagenome... | ecosystem: Environmental > Aquatic > Freshwater >... | reverse complement strand
TGAACCGTATGCGATTTGTGTAGGCATAACAATCTCCTTCTAAGGGATTAGCCGCATCATCACGATGGGGCAATTAACAAAAAATTAAATAATCTTACTGATGATGGCGTTAATCTGTTCTGGCGTTTTGCCTTCAAATTTAGCCATCAATGCAGTTGGGCTAAGCTCATCCATTGCCGTAAGTTCATCTGAGGCAGGCATTTGGCCAGCCGGCACATCTGATAAACTCATTGGGGCAACTTTTGCACCCTTCGCCTTTTCAACTGCATTCTTAGCAGCGGTCTTAATATCTTCGCTGCTAGGTTGTTTGTTACCTGGCACATCAGCAGTAATATTATTAGCTGCTTTATAGGCACCTAACAATTCGACTACATCTTTGGCAGTACCGCGATCTAGTACCTCTTTGTATCGGTCTTGCACGAAAGCAGGTTGTTTTTCAATCCACTTTTCAACTGCATCACCTTGCATTAAGGCATCAAAATCACTATGCGCGGTTCGTATGGTATTAAAATGTTTGTCCACTGCAGTTTCCTGCGCAGTGTCTTTTAATGGTTGAATCTCGGCACTGAGTTTTGATACAGCTGCATTTACACCTTTATCAACCAGCGAACTGATTACCGGTGCTAATTTCTCTGCGAGTTCTGGGAACTCTGCTCTTAACTCTTCCAGCACATCATTTTGAGCTTTGGTATCACCGGTACCTGCATCAGCTTCTTTTGCTGCTTTCAGGTCTGCAATCACTTGCTCTTGCTGTGCTGTTAATGCTCTTAATCGTGCAGCTTCATCTTGCGCTTCTGCCAACCGTGAAAATGGAATAACGTGCTGTCCATCTTTACTTAAAATACCTGTCGGATCTGCTGCGCTTGTATCTACTGCATTACCATCTACTGCAACATCTTTATTACCATCACCAGCATTATTATCTGCATTCACATCTGCTGTAGTGTCCGGCGAAGCACTACTATCTGTATCGCCTGCAGCAGTAATTGAGCCATTTTGTAACAACTCTACTTGCTGCGCATCAGTCAAAGCATCAAACTTATCTGGATTTGCCATAAAATAATCGGCATTCATTACCACTTCTGCACCACTCATTCAATTCTCCGTTAATGGGGTTCGGCACTGTTTCTCAACGTTCCTTGTCCATCTGCTTATCGCCGCAGCGCGTTTAGAGATTGCTTGTTAAAAAATCTTGGTTATTGCCTCGCATGGCTTTCACCATCTACTTATCGCCGTAGAGCGTTGCGAGGTTTTTCACCGTCCAACATTGGCAAATTTCTGCCTCCTGCTAGGGGATAGGTTATTAGCCTATTAGCTACGTTTCACAACGTTGCTGTGTAGTTATTACATTGTCATAACAAAAATACCAATGCAAATAAACGGAAACTAATAATCTCCGATATTGATCCATACTAATTTAATAGTACCTGATACTTTAAGTGCGCCATCAGCATCAATATCCGTGTCTGTTTCAAATCCTACATTCAAATAAGATTTAATATTGGTACTTGTACCATCAAACTGTGCAGATGCTGCCAGTGCATTGTTTGAAACTGCTGCATAAGCATCTGCTACGCCATCAAGTAATCGAGTAGCCTTTGGTAATTGGTCAACCATTCCAGCAGAAAGCACTTTATTAGATGCAGCAGAGTTTCCTAAGCCCCATGTAAGTGATGCGCTGTTATTGATTGTAGTTGTTCTATCGCTGGTTACACCAAATTGAAGATAACCAATTGCACCTAGCAATAAAATACGTCCGGCTGGGAAGGTATAAAGTTGTTGGCTTGCATACGCATTAACATCAGTTACAGCAAGTGCAACATCAGTAAGTGTTAATGTAGTTGTATGAACTGATCCAGTACCTTTATCAGATACTGAAAGACCAGTTAATGTTGATAATGTGCCGGAGCCTGGTGCATCAGCATTGTTTACAGCAGCTAATACGGTTTCAATGGCACTAGCACCGGCTACAATAGTCCAAGCTGCTGGATTGTTTTCATAAATCTTGTAATCCTTATCTGGCACTAAAGCACTTTCACCTACGCCAAGGTTCACAATACTGCCGCTAATATCCGTGATTCTGGCAGCTACTTTCGCTTTAACTAAATACATAATGATCTCCTAATAATTTTTATAACTGTCTGATGTTATGCACTACCACGAACACATATAAAACCACCAATGTGACAAGTACAGGCAATGCCGCAAAGCCTGCGTAATATCCAAATATAGTAGTGATAATTGCTTTCAGTGCCAGATAGCCATCAACGGTTAATACGTTCATTACCTTACGTGCCAGTCTGTTAGCTTCTATGCCACCCTTAGCGAGTACAGTGCGCGTTGTGTACCAGTCGCCAAACTGTAATAAGCCTAAGGTGACAGTCAGCACGATTACAATAGTCTGCTCACTCATGCGAATATCCTATCTGGTGATTTTGGGAATGTTTCATAAGGTAGGAATGCGTCAGTTTCAGCACCGCGCAAATTAACGTGCCAGCCTTGTACTGCTACATTGTTCTTGTAAACAGTGCCGATTACATCAATGCTGTAACCTTCCAAGCCTTCTAATACTTTTGTAGCTTCGGCTTCATCTGTGAATTTTAAGAAATAGTCCATGATGTTCCTATGCTGTAATGGCTTGCAGTGTTGAGTTAGGTAGGCGTGTGTTGTAAGCACTCACCTGATACACATGGCCATTCAGGTATGCGCCTGCTTGGTCTGTACCGATACGCAATGTGTTAAGAATAGGTATTGTTACGGTTGTGTCAGTGCCTACCGTGCCAGAATTTATAACGGCTGCAACATCATTAATCTTGTAGCCTGCTGATGCTTTGTAAACCGTACCTGCTGCCACTGTGCCTAAGTCTAAAGCAACCATTTCAGTAGTCACATACATTTCACGAACATAAGGGTCTGTTCCTTCTGTTCTAATCTTGATATGGTTATTTGCTGTACCATCATCAACGGCAACTACGTTTCTATTGCCGATTGCAGGCGTATCAAAGCGAGAATACAAAGTTCCATCATTCTGGTTATACCAGCTATAGAAATTACTACCAACAATCGTAGCCACATCAGCCGTGCGTGTTACCTGACTGCCTGCTGTTGGGATAAAGCTAGTTGCGAAAGCACCGGCTTCAACTTGTGGACATGAAAATATAAGCGTACCTGTTGCATTTCCTGAAACGCCAATACCCATACGCATTTCAGTTGCGCCGCCTGCCGTTGTTGTAAATGTTGCTTCTAATTTACCTACTGCCACAGTTGTAGATGATAAAACTGTTGCGCCGTTTAACCTATATGATGAAGCAGCAATTCCGTTTATGGCGATTATTTGCCCAACGGTAAGCCCTGATGCTGATTCAACTATCATTGATAATGTGTAAACAGTTGTAGCGGCAAGAGTTACGCTTTGTCCAAAGAATGGTCTTTGAGCTGTTGCGGATTGTGAATAAGCAACACCAATACTGCTTTTTGTTGATGTCACTGGAGCAGATGTTCCTGTTGCTATTACCTGCGACCATGATGTAGGGGCAGCTCCGCCGCCATTTGCAAATACACTATTTAACAACAGATTTGTGCGTTGCTCTTCAATGAGTAACCCTTTAGGTTGTAGCGTTACAGGGTCATAATCAAAGCGTGGGCCATAGTAGGCAGCAGCAGAAGGTGCGGCGGCAATGTTTAGTGAGTAAGCGTCTAATGAAGCTGAATCGCTTACCATTGCACCGAAAGCCTGAATCACATCACCACTGGTTACAATCCTGACCCCAGCAGTTTTAGCGCCTGCCGTTGGTGAAGATGTCACGCTGTATCTTGCCCATGTTGAGCTGATAGTTTGCGTGGTGTAAGTTGCACCACTGTCCATCGTCAAATCAACGTTACCAGTGCCAGTAACTCTACGCATCCAGATGCTAAATGTTTGAGAGCCGCCAGCTGGTGTGTAGCTTTCTAAGAATGTACCGTTGACTGCTGATGCGTGTATCTGTTCAGCGCAAACCACGCCATTGTGATTAGCGTAATAAACAGGCAATGCTGCGGCATCAGTCCTTCGGTAATCGCCAGCATCAGACCCTTGTACGAGTTGTGCGCCCCAGATGTAGACAGTTCCATTTGCACCAACTGCCGAGTCACGATAAACATAAGGGCGAACTGTTGTACAGCCAATTGGGGTAGTAAATGTATAAGTTACTCGTTGCCAATCAGTTGATGTTAATGTAATGCTTGGAGAAATATCCTGCGCTATAAATGTTCCAGCAGTATCATTACGAATAGCAAACAGATATTTATTTGCTAACATTGTTCCTAGTTTAGCGTAAAAACTAAATGTGTATGTTGTACTTGCAGTACAAGTTACTGTTTGATATACAGTGTTAGCTGTTAGCGTATCTGCTGTTTGATAACCATTTGGGGAAATAGTAGTATTTGCAGCAATTGAGCCAACTGTATTCCATACTGCATTATCAAAAGCTTCACTGTAAGTCAGCAGGTTAGTCTGCACAAAGCTGTTGGATTTAGTCCATGCTGCGTTATCAAATAGCTCTGAATAGCCTAGCAGGTTCTTAACAGTTGTGCTGTTGTAGGTGGTTGCTGTTGTACCGATTTCTGCTTGAGCACCCCAAACATATATAGTTGGAGTTCCTGATAATGCGGCTAACATAAAAGTTAAAGTCTCTGACCCAACACGAGGAGAAGTCCAACTATATCTAACCCATTCAGTTGTTAAAGTACAATCTTTATAATCCCATCCTGTCCATAATCTAATGACTTCCCCACCCACATTACCTTTCATGTGGATAGATATAGTTGAGCCTTGTACAAGAAGTCCTGATACACCTTGCTGTATTCTATTCCCAGTACCGCTAACTGAGAAGAACAAAGTATCCGCAGTAATAGTGCCATTGGGGGCAATTATACTATTTGCCGTAATTGTAGGCTTTGTCCCAGCTCCCACCCACGCAGCATTATCAAACTGCTCTGATGCTGACAGCAAGTTATGAGGCGCATAAGCAATCTGGCCTGCACTGTTGGTGATTGTGGCGTTTGAGGTGCGTGAGAAGTTGATGCGTGGGTCTAATACGCCCTTGGTAAAGTCAGTGCGAAACTTCGCCCTACTAAATATAGAACGTTTACGCAGGAAGAAAGCTGCAGCTGCCGGAATCATACTTATACCTGCATCGCTGATAGTGATAGACGTTTAACTGCGCCAGATGTAGGCGTATAAGCGCTATTCGTAACCAGAAGTCCAAACAATGAAGTTACGCCATCGGCTAATTTCACCTGTTTAGGCATCGTGGCATTCAAGCTCTTGTCGGTTTGCACGTAAAGTGTAGAACCAACGTCAACAATCTGCTCAATATCAATATAGCCCAGGTAAGAAGCACGATCACCAGCTACTAAATCCCATTGTGCATGGTCTAAGATCGCTGTCGGTGCAGCATTGTATAAATGCAGCCTGAATGAACTCATGCCAGCAGGAATAGATGAAACATGAATCAGGAACTTGGCTTCTGTCAGTAGCAGGTTTGATCCGGCACTGCCAATATCTGTAAATTCCCAGATAGCAGAACCGGCATTTGCAGGCGTAACTGCATCAGCTGCACCGATTACATCACCAGCAGCATAAGCGGTAGTGTTAGATGGGCGCGTTTTGGTAACGCTAGACTGCGATGCACCACCAACAGAAACTACTTCCGAATGCGTACCATCGCCATTATCTTTAAAACGTTTTAAAACGCCCTTACCTTCTGATACTTGCTTATCCAATAAACTCATAATGTTCTCCTTTAATCCTTATCTTCCGAAGTTTCACCTTCTGCTTTATCTTCGGCGGTGTCTTTACGTGTACCTTCTGGAAATTCCTGCTCACCTTGCTTTTCAGCTTTGTCCTCTTTGGGATTTTCTGCATCTTTACCATCTCCATCGCTGCCATTCTTCTGCGCCAATGCTTTAGTTTCAGCATCAAGCCATGCAGCTTCTGCGCGAATCTTGTCGTTGTAGGCCTTGGATTTGTTTGCAAAGTCTTTGAGGCCAAGCTCTTTATTAGCAATGTCCAGCTTCGCTTCAATTAATGCCTTCTTAACTGCATCATCAATCATTTGCTGGATCTGCTCTGGTGTTGGGTTCTCTCCGGCCTTCTTGATAGCGTCCAGAATTTCTTTCTTATCTGGTATATCCATCAATTGCAGCAGATGCGGCAATGCAATCTTCTGGTAATCAGCCGGCATAGACTTGAATGCTTCGCTGAGTGCGCTTAATTGCTGCGCTCTGAATGTAGGTGTTGTTGGTACATCGTTTAATACAACCTTGAGCTTTGCGCGTTCAAGGTCATTGTTAAGATAACGAATACCGGTTTCAGGATCGAAAGCCGGTTCATTAATCTTGATGGTCTTATCTTCTTTAATCACATTACCTGGCACTACAATCTCTTGCTCAGTGCCTAGCATGTCTTCAATAATGAGGGAGATAAGCAAGTCGCCAACCATTCCGCGCGCGAATCTTGCGTTATCGTTAATGTCGGCTAGTGTTTGTGTAGATTGTTCAACAAGGCCTGAGATTGCCACGCCAGAAGTAGCATTACTGTCCATCCCTTGGAATGCGTTATAGATACCACCAGTACGCTTAATGCCTTCACGCGCATCAGCCAAGCGCGCGGCCTGCTGATTGTTTAACTCAAAATCGCGCTCAACCTTGAATGTCGCGCCAGCTTTGGCCATTTCCTGTTGATTCAGGATAATATCCGCATCAGGGCGTGCAATCTCTTGCCTGAATTGTTCATCGGTACCGGCCACTACGCCTTTGGTTCTAGTAGTACGAACTGAACTCAAGCCCCATTGCATCTTAGAGATACGTGCATTGACTTCATCTTGCAGGTACATCATTCCGCGAATCAGGCCATAAGGTACGCCGGTTCTATCCTCGCGCTTACCCCAGAACGGTACATAAGGGAAATTATTGTGTTTGTATGGTGTATCACCATCCCATAGACGATGGCCGCCCATGAACCAGGCTAGTCGCATACGTGAAACAATGGCAGATTCAACCACGGCATAACCGCTGGCAGCAGCTACAAGATGGCGCTCATTCTCTTCATCGTATTCAATAACGCGGCCATCTGGTGTTTTCATTACCAGGACGCGCTCCCATTCACGATACCAAACCTCGAATAAGCAAACTCGTTTACCTGCAACATCGCGCCATTCCTGTTCTTCAATAGACCAGCCACGCTCTTCACCATGCGCCATTGCTAGGCCGGTAGATGTACCGCCATCAAAACCAACTGAACCTACATCAAAGCTAGACCAGCCTGAACCGGCTTGTTTGATTAGCTCCGCTTTTTCAGGGAACATCAGCTGTGCAATCTTGGTATCAGTCCAGCGGCGGCGAATTAAATACCGCGCATCGCTCATATCTGGTTTTTTGCTTGCAAAATCCCACCATATTTCATTACGGTGGATAGCTTCACATCGGTAAGGGAATTTGAAAGGGTCTGTGTTGCGTGCTACTTCTACCCAGCCAATACCAACTTTAATCATGCTGGCATAAGCTTCTGATACACCACGATCCGCGCCGGATTGTCGTTCTGCAGTAGATAGTTTGTAGTTTAAGGCTTCAGCAAGATCATCATTGGTATTATCTGAATCGGGAATCACGCGCCAATCGGTACGTGTTTTAGCTTCCATACCAAGAACTGAATCAATGGTTGAACCGATTAATGGCTCAATAGCCGGTGGCATACCTACTTCTTGTTGGCGGCGTAACACTTCTGAATTGAGCTGATTACCATCGTAGTAATCCATTTCTTTATCAGCTTTAGCGCGCCATGCCGGCTGCTGTATGATTTCATCGAAGAAACCAACGAAAGAACCTACAGACAATCCCTTATCTGCAAGCTCTTCCGATTCATTGTGTTCTGACGTGTCAACAGCTGAAAACATCTATATAAACTCCATGCCTGCGATCACCGCGGTATATGAGCAGCCAGTTTGCACAACTAGGTTTTATTATGCAAAAAATCAGAAACTAAAATGCATGGACGTAAAAAAGCCCACGGTTAAGTGGGCTGAATGTCTAACTAATGTCTAAAAATGTCTAAGATTGATATACATCGCTTGCTCTGTTGTATGTTTTATCCATTCAAATATACAAAAAAATGAATATAACGGAATATGCCTAGCCAGGTTCTTAATGATTAATTTAAGTTCATCAATTGATTTAAATTCCATCTGTGTGCCATCTACGCATTTAAGATAGTAAGTATTGGTAATCACGTCATAAACTATATTCATGCACTAATTCCAAACTTACTTAGAAATTCCCTGTTATATGGATTTCTCTTATCGCAGATGATGCTGGCATACTCAGCAATGATTCTAGGCGTGCGCTTATTCTCCTGAATCTCAAGCTCGATGACAGCATTAAACATCTGCTCACGCTTGATATAGTTAAGCTTATGAATATTGGTAGCCATATCTACGCCATTGATCATGCTATCAGGCTACCTTCCGTATAAATCCCAAGCAATTTAGCCGGCTTCATACCTTGCAATACTTCACGATTCCAGCCGCGATTAGTTGCCCAGCCATACACGATCATATTTTTGTGATGTTTCTCACTTCTGAAACCTTTACCGATAATGGCATCTACCAGCAGATTAACATCGGCAATGATAGGCGCTTCACCATTTGGCGGTGTCCAACCTAATGCAACCAGGGCATCTTGCGTAACCTTATCTTTGGTTTTCATGATTTCACGACTGATATACTCAGCCTGCTTTGTTTCTTCATCGGTCAACTTCACATCAATTTCAATGTTTCCATCTATGTGAGGTATTGCTTTAATATCTACGGACATTCATTTCTCCTGTTTGATTGTAATTATCCGCGCCAATCAGGCGCTTCTCTTCTACCCATTGATGATGTGCTATTGCTGTTGGTAATCATGTTCAACTCTAAAGCCTGCGCCCATTGCCTGAAACCGTCTGCACCTTCACTATTGCCATCGTTCTTTTCAGGTTCATTGATGAATCTGGAATGCGTTGTGTTCCATTTACGCTTATAGCCATCCAAACGTTTAATACCCTGGGCGCATCTATCCTGATCGATATAAGCTGATGGAAAGTGTTTCCTAACTATCTGAATGCCTGCGCTTAGGTCTGATATTCTCGGTACAATCTCGATGTTCTTCATGCCAAGATCTACTAACTGCTCTTCAATCGATTTATTCTGGTCTGAGCTTAACCTTGAATGTGATGCATCATGTGGCAGGAAATGCTTATTCCATAGATAGCCTAAGTCCTGCAAATACTTCCAGTAATGCGTAAGGTGTTCACCATGGGCTTCGTAATACCCAATAAAGCGGTGTTCTAATCCTACCTGCTGATGCAGCCATATTGCGGTACCGTCTGAATTACCAATATCCCAGAATGTATTTACCGGTATTTCAAGTACAGGAATATGGCAGATGCGGCCTTGCTTGCGCATAGCAGTCATTTGCGTACCGAAATAAGTACCTTCCATTGACTGTGTAAAGCTTTCTTCCGGTGTAGATGGATATTCCTGCTGCATCTTTTCAGCTTTACCGGCACTTTCAAACTCATTGCGTGTTGCGATATACCAAGAGCGCTGTTCAATATCCAGTGTTGTGCGCATATCCTGTTCAATCTTGTCAAAATAGGCATGGTCTTTATCGCTGATAGTAACCAATCCAGCTGGCATGCGGTACTGATCATCCTGAAACCATGCAAAGAAGTGGAACCGGTAATCCTTCGGTGTCAGCTCTTTATTCATCTGATCCGCTTTGATAGCAGTCTGCGTCATTTCATAGAATGCGCCTTGCTGACCTTCGGCCGTACTTTCAATAATCAATATGCCGGTTACAGGTACCGCAGGAATAGAGCCGGTGATGACTTCATCGGCTTTTGCTGGGAACTTGGCGCATATCTTGCCAAACTCTGAGATATGCAGCCGGTGAATTGTGCCGCCACGCATTGATGTAGCCACGCGGATTGAACTGTTATTGTGTGCAAATACCAATTCGTGCGCATTATCGAACTTCAATGGCATCATCTGCTTCAATAGTTCCGGAAGATTATCGTAAGCAAACTTTACCTTATCCCTGAAAATAATCTGTGCCGTTCCATCATCCTGGGCAATAATGCCGCAGCGTACATTGGAATTAAACAAAGCAAAGTCTAGCCATAGGATAGATACCAGTGTAGTAAATCCAAGCTGGCGCGCTTTTAGAATGATATTCCGATGGTGAAGTCTTGAAATGAATCTGCGCTGCGCTCTATTCGGCATAAACGGCAGCACTAAACCCTCAGCAGTAGGATCTGTTTCATCTTTGATGATGATTTTATACAGATTGCCAGAAGTTAATCGCCATACTGGATCACTGAGCTTTGCAATAAGCTCAGAAGTCATTACCTTTTCATCGACCTGTATATCAGCAGCGCCCATTAATCGCGCTCCAATACTAATTTCTTGGATGATTTCTTAGGCTTATATAGCTGGATTGCATTTACCGGTACATCATTGACTACATCAGCAACCACTTCATGCTCGATAACATTGGTCTTAGTTTCACTGATAACCGGCAATGAACCGCCGGCAATACTATTGTAGAAATCACGTAATGCATCGCCTTTCTGCTTATTGTCCTGCTCGTAACCGCCAAGATGTTTCATTAAACGGTCTAGCGCGCTGCCTTTATCAACCAGTTTAATTTTCTTGATATAACCTACAAATACGCGGTCTTTGCCAGAACCTTTGTATTGATCTAATACTTCCATACTGGAAATAGCAGCGCCAGCAGCTGCAGGCCATTCACTCACAGGCTTAACTGCGCCATCGTCATCGAGTATTGTGCGTATATCGAAGAATGCTACATTCATGTTCTCTACAATGACGCGCTCAAGTGTTAATTGTGTCTTTTCAATTACTGGCTTTCTAAGTTCATCTAGTCTTGTTGCAATCTTGTTGTCATCAATCAATGCCTTTGCATTTCTATTAACAGTTTCCGGCTTCATTTTTTCCGTACTAAACGCATGGCGATAAGCAGCACTAGCATTACCTGATTTAAGGTATTCAATGCAGAACTTTTCTTGCTTTGGTGTTAAATCAGCCATTGTCCTCTTCGCTCAATTCATCCCAGCTTTTAATAAACATAATCGGCGCTGTAATAGGCCATGAAATAGCTATGATTATCCTAAACACCAATATGCTCAAAAAATCAGATACCGGTAAGTAATGCATTGGCGCTTTCTCTATCTGATAACCAAGCATGGAACCGCAGCCAGCTATATATAGAATTGCGCCCATAATCAGCTGCAAGTCATTCATTTACGCGCTCTCCGCTGTTTACGGTTTGAACCACTGGCGCGCGTGAAATCACGGTTAATCACCGGCAGGCTGTTATTACTTGGCAATGCATCTTTCGGAATGCTCCTAGATGGAATGTTTGAGATTGAATGCACCAGCTTAACTGGGTTCACCGAAGCGGCTATAGCCATCACTGCTGATATTAAAAGGTTTCTTTTCATTGTTTTTCTCCTATGTAATTACGCCGCAATAGCGTAGGTCTTGTGCTAAATCCATTTCATTCACATCAACGGTGTAGAACCCTACCGGTTTAATATCCGGATATAAGCCTCGCAATATCCTGTTTACCTTCTCAGAGTTTTTAACTGAGCGCTCTACTGCTATGCACTTGGCATTTCCATTACGCACGCATACAAAAGTGATTTGAGTATGGTTACGCTTGATGTAGGCATGAACACGATCTAATGACATTGTTTAAGCCTCTTTTTTTTCTTGTTTATTGTTTTCTTCCGGCTTATCTTCAACGATTGGCCTATTCCGGTAATCGCGCTTACCAAAGATATTGTCGAAAGTCTGTTCGCCCTGCTTTGAATAACCTTGCGCCCTTATTCGGTCATTGGTTATCGGGTTTACTGCTGTTTTCATAGATTCCCCTTAGAAATTAGCTGTTGCGATTACCATACTTAGGCTTGCGCCACTGGCGTGAACCTTCCCTGATTTTCTGCTTGGCCGCGTCCAGTGATATTCAGACGAGCTAATCACACGCGCGCCGGTCTTTTTATCTATGGTGCCAATAACCTTTTTCTTTTCCTCTTCTATGGCCTTTGCTTCCGCAGCTGCTGCTTCCTTCTTAATTGCATTGGCTTTAACAGATTCTTTCATGAACCTTTCACGGTACTGTCTGCATAAGCGCCTAAGTTCTATCTGCGGCAATTCAGTAACCTTGGAAATGATCTTGCGCATTGATTTGGCTTTGTGAGATTTTTCAATGTAGGAAACATAACCAGATTCAATTAATACCTTCATGTACTTGCGTGAAGTCATATCGGTGGTGTTTATTTCTTTGGCAATATCCTGGGCATCCTTATGCGTAGTGCAAAATGCCAAGATGCGTGCAAAGTTCTCTTCTCTACCTGATAAAGCATTCATCATGCTGCAGCCTTTTCTTGTTGTTTTTCTAGTTCTTTGATCATTGTTTTAAATTTCGCTATCAACTCTTTGCATTCATCAATGGTGTAGCGGTGTATTTCATTGTTGTTTTCTATGGCTTCAAACCGTTCAATGCCGATACGCTTAATCAGTCTGGGGCGGTAATTAAAAGTATTTCCGCTTAGATGCACATTGCAGTTATTGCTGCACTGCTTGTGGATATTGTCTAAGTTAAATCTAAGATGCGGCGCGGCCTTCACTGTCCGGTAATGGCCAGCATCATATTTAATGGTTGGCTTCAATGTTCCGCAGCTGATACATGGCTGATCAATATCCCTTAACTTCACATACCGGTTACAGTAGCGCTCTACAGTTTTTAACCACCAGCTTAATGGCTTGGCCGCTTCAATTTTCTGCTTAGTTTCTTTACGCACGCGCTTTGCTTCACTGGCCTCACGTTTAATTCTCAAATTTTCAGCATGTACGGCGGCGCATTTCCAATCACAAACAGATTGCATAGGTTTAATCGGCGTAAACATTTCCCTGCATGCTTTGCATGGTTTTGGCTTGTATGTTTTAGTGTTAGCTATCAAGCTGCAGCTTTCATTTCATTACCGGAACCTTCGTAATGCCCGGCATTGATCCGTCTGCGAACTTCGTTGATAGCTGAAACCATTTCAGTTTTTGAAACTATCTCTACATGCATATCGTGAATATCTAGCGCCTCGCTAATTTTTCCAATTGCAAGCCCATCAAATCCAATTTTTCCAGTATTATTTGCGCGATTAATTGTTCTAAAAATTGCGTCTTTTGCTTCTACCAATAAATCTAAATACTCACTCCCTACTCCGCTTTCTGCTAACACTATTGAAATATTGATTGCTCCGGCTATTGTTCCAAGATTGTCAGGCGTTCCGCGGCCTTCTTTAACTGATATAAATGCAGTGTAGTAACCAACTCCAAGCTCGCTTTTTTGCTCTTTATCCAATGGCTTTACATTGGATATAACGTTGAATACAGAAAAGCTATTTATTGAAGCCTTATTAGGGTTGTATTTTTTTGTGCGTTTTTTACTCATGATGCAAATCTCAACATTTTTTCAACTACATGATTGACTTCTTCACGCCCTGTGTAAGTGCTTAATACGTCCTGCAGCAATACATCAAGGCAACGGTTATAAACTTCGTTAAATTCCGGCTCTTCCATTTTTGCAAAGCTGATTGACTTAGCATCAAGTCTTAACCGGCCATCCAGACCAAATGTCTGCTCATAGAACCCTGCCGCAATTAACACATCGCTTCTAAATATCTCGAAGTTCTTTTGTACTTCACGGCCTTTGTAGCTTTTATGCTTACGCTGTGGCTCCCAGGCATCGAAACCAAGATTTAACATTGCAAAGAATTTCCTGTGGAATCTGCTATTGCGTGGCAACTTAGCTTCGATAGAGCACAACTCACCTTCTTCAAGCTTGCTCAAGCGCGTTTTAAAGTTTTTGTAAGCAACCTGATCTGATTCACTCATTCCACGGAGTGAACCATCTGGAAGCTTTACTAAGGTCATTGAAGTCATAAAAATGCATCCTGTATTTGCGGTCTAAATACAACTACAGCACTTGGAAAAGGCGCGGCATCTTTTGCATTCCCAAACTTCAACCGGCCTTTTATAAAATGCACTTCGCCTTTAGCGCAGTAGTCATGCCACCAGCGCGTATCAACTCTTGCAGGAAGTAAGCAAACTACAGTCGCACCATTCTCTTTTGCGCTTCTATATGCCTTTTCAATCCAAGGGGATATTTCTCTACCATAAGGAGGATTCATCCAACATACCCCCCCCCCACGTTTGCGCCAGTCCATTTATTTCTTGTGTGTAAAATTGATTACACTTTGCATTTTCTTTAGTTGCGCACACATCAGTTTCAAACCTGAATACAGCATTAAGCTTGTCGAAAAATGATTGTGGTGTTGACCACATATCAGTTTCACTAGAAAACATAACTTGTGTATTTAAACTCATGCTTCTGGATTCCATTTTTGCCAATCATCTCGGCAATCTTTACCACACCACCTAGCACCTTCATTAGTAGGCTTCTCACACTGCAAGCAAACATGAGATGGCTCAATAGGCTTAATACTAGCGCGTACTGCATCAACACCAGCATCACGCTCACGCTGCGCCAGATCTGCGCCTAAATCTAATGGGTCTGAATGTAAATCTGACATGGTTATTCCAGGATAGAGATAGATTCAGATTCAGCTAAATTCTGCTTTAGCAAATAGCCTTCAAGAGCCCAAATCTTATTCTTTGCATTCTCACGCGCGATAACTTTACCAATCTCTGCATCAAAGTTAGCAGCACTTACGCATGCGCTTTCACCAACTACTTGCGCACCATTTTTAAGCTCTAAAGCGCATACGGTTAATGTTGTGCCTTCTGGCTGCCAGTACAGTTCATTAACAATCACACTTTCAATATGATCCGGTGTTAAACGTGGTGCATTTAAACCTTTGTCTTGGATTGCTTGTTCTATTTCTTTATCGCTCATGATTTACCTTCCGTTAATTGTCTGTGAAGCTCGACTGCTTCTTTTTGCGTATCTCGCACACCGCGAAATTCATTGCCTTCAAATAATGCAAACTTCAAATTACCTAGTTCTTTTTTACCGTTTATCGTCATCGACCAATTACCATTTACTGCGTAGTATTGGTTTTTAGGTTCCCACTTCATGCACCTAACTGCCACGGAGCTTTTTTATTGATGTAAAAGTTATTCATCGTTCCACTTTTACGCCGACCAATTGAAGCAGCCAGGCTTTTGCTCAACTTAACCGGCAACACCAGCATTGATTTCTTACCCATCAGGTCAAGCTTTCCGCGTGATATTCCAAGCTGCTTTGCCAGGTTATGGCGGTTAATTGATTTGTTATCGGCCATGATTTCTTTAGCGCGATTGATAATTTCTTGATCGTTCATGCTGCACCGCCTTGTAACATGGCTTTTATTCCTGCCATTTTCCTACGCGCTTTTTCTTTATCTTCATCAGTAAACTGCGTATCGTTTGCGGTTAAAAACTTAACCTCTTGAATTGCATTTACTACTGAATTTGGAATAGGTGAAGGCAGTAATGAGGTCGCGTGATCTTGGGTTAATCTTCCATTTTTAACTGCGTCCTTTAGTGCTATCTCGCGGCCTTCTTTACTATGTCCTAGAGAAGCAAACCATTTAGGGGTAAGTCCACTTGCTTTGTTTTGTGAAACAATTCTTAGGTAAGCCTCTTTGAACGCCATACGTGCGCCGATTCTGTCACCGTCATTAAGTAACAGTTGTGCTATCTGCATGGCTTCTGCCATTTCATTGGTAATTACTGCGCTAGATGCTTCATCATGTGGGTACATTGCCCAAGCTTCTTCTGCACCTATACGTCCATCTGGCTCATTGGCTTCGATAGCTTCAACTATGTGCGCAGGAACGATTGAATATTTAGCCTCTTTGCTTCCAACAAAACGGTTAAAACCATTTCGCACCTGCTCAATACTGAAACGTGAAAGCACGCCCCACCATAAGCGCAATACATCTGCATCCGGTTCAATTCGGTATGTTTTCAATGTTGCACTAACGATTGATGCAAATTCTTTTTTGTCTGAATCATGCATGCTGATACTCACCTTCGATAACGTTTGATTGATTTCCTTCACCCAAAAACTCAGCTACTGCTTTGTTTGTGTTTTCAATGCGCTGCTGTCCGGATGATTTAAACTGTTGAATTTCTACAACCTTTCCAGTTGCCCACTCATTGCGTAATTTTTCACAATCCTTGAGCATCACCCCTACGGTATGCATTCCATTCACATAAAAACTACCGTTATGGCGAACATAGAAACTTGCAACAAGAGGAGAATCTTCAAATCCTATGCTCTGCACAAAAAGTTTTATTTGGCTGGATATTTTTGTATTGCGATTTGGTTTAACCTGGTAACGAATTTCAAATGAGTCTGAATATGCTTTCCAAGTTAATTTACAAGCTACTTGCAAAGGGGAATCTTTATCTTCATTTTTGGCGGCAGCTGCAGGCTGCTGCATACTGTCTTTAGGTATGTCTTTTGTATTGTCTTTTGGTATGTCTTTATGTGTGGGCTGTTTTGGCAACGGTTGATTAGCCAATTCAGCAACGGTAGGTGTAGCCAATTCGGCAACGGTGTGAGGCTGTTTTGGCAACGGTGCTGTTTTGGCAACGGTGGCTTTTTCAGCAACGGTAGGTGTAGCCGTTTCAGCAACGGTTATCCAAGTCTTGTAATGTTTATTTATTGATAAAAATGGTACGTTTTGACCGTGGCTGAAACGGCCATGGTCTGATTTTAAAATTACATTATTTTTTGTTAATTCATTGATTGTTTTTGATATGTGAGAACGATCAATCCCTGTCATTTCTGATATTTGCCATCCAGAGATTGCATCTTCTTTTTTATTAAAGCCATAAGTACATCTAATGATGCACATTAAAACAGCATACTCACGCCTAGAAAACGGATGTCTGATGATTGCCTCAAGCAATTCATTTGCTATTCTCGTATATCCGTTTTCTATTTGAGGATTGCTCATATTAAGCTGCCGCCTTTAATTCAACAGCTAGTGAATACTCTTTAACTCGGCATACTTCACCGAATCGGTTAACTACTTTTATCCAGGTACGATTAATTACATGCCCCTGCTCTTCAATTTCAGTAATGCGAGTTGCAAGCTGCGTTACACCATGGACGGTATAAGCCTGCAGGCTAGTAACTGAGCCACCGGCCTGCAAGTGTTTAAGCAATCTTGTTGTTTGGGAATTTTTCATAGCTCTGCCTTAACTAAACTAGCCAAAGCTTTGATGATTGTGTGTAAATCTTGTGTATGTTCTGGTGTATTAAATCCAGCGCTTGAAGCGGATAATTGTTTCTGTGCTAAAGACCTGCGATCATCATTTATCAATTTACGGATATAAGCCGAAGAAGATAATCCAAGCTCTTTTGAATGATCACGAGCAAATATGTACTCGTCTGCATTCAGCAGAACCTGTACGCGCTGATCATGTTCATCACCACGAGCAAATAAAACGTTATCAGTCATTATCAATAACCCCTTATGCTGATTTTCTTAAACGAGGCCAAATTTCTTTGTGGTCGAATGGGCGCATACCTTCTCTAGTAACCTGCCCTTTTGTCGCCAAAAAAATCAAATTGCATTTTTTTGGTGAAATTGGACGATCACCAGAAAGCCATTGGCTAATCATTGCGCTAGTTACGCCAATTTTTTCAGCAAGGTCAGACTTGCTTAACCGGCTGTTTTTGTCTAATTCGAAATATTCATTCAATGTCATAAGTGATAATTTAGCAAAGCTAACGATTTTATGCAATAGCCATGCTAAATATATTTTTGGATAGCATTGCTAAACAGCTAAAATGGAAAGTAAATCCATGCACATTTGGGATAGTAGGGAAGAGGCAGAAAATCTTGGGAGAAGGTTCTCTGGGATTAACAAGGCAAAATTTGCGAGAGATCACAAAGTTCGTGGTGGCGCATCTATGATCAGCCAGCATATAAGCGGAAATAGGCCAATAAGCCTGGATGCAGCAGTTGCATATGCTAGGGGCTTAGGTTGCACGCTTGCAGAAATTAGTCCAAGATTAGATTTGGAAATAAAAAAAGCAAAAAATTTAACGGAAAAGGAATTGCCACCAAATAGCTATTTAGTGGACACAAGTAAAATTTCTTATCCACCGGTTCTAGGGGGAACGATGGGCGGATTACCAGAATTAATATTTTTAGGGGATGGAAGTTTACAAAATTCCAGCGATGACTATGGAGAAGTATATTCGGTAGATAAGGGGGCATTCATTACCATGGTTGATGGTAATTCAATGATTCCTAAATATCACCACAAAGGCTATGCATTGGTTGAGCCAAATACAGAGCCTGAAATTGAGGACGATGTACTGGTTAAACTTAAAACCGGTGAAGTGATGTTAAAGCGCCTCGTATCTAGGCGTGGTGGCATTGTATTATCAAGCTACAATGATTCAGTTATTCATACACTTACCAATGACCAGGTAGCATGGATGTACTATGTAGCCTATCCAGTACCGGCTAGAAAGATAAAGAGCCGAGTATGAAAATAAATGGCTGGCATGTTTCTATAGTATTTGGAGTATTAACTATCTTAGGAACGCCGGTTATTAAAAACACCGGTATGGCGGCCATGATTGTATTTGGCAGCATTGTCTGGGGATGGTTGATTTTTTGGATAGCAGACTTTGTTATCAGTAAATTAAGAAATGAACCGATCTGGATTTATGTCGATGGATTAGGCCGGCAGATTAAAATCAGAGATTCAAAGATTATTAATCTGATTAAGAATAAAGCCCTGCCAGAAGGAACTAAGTTTAGGCTAGTTGATTCTGAAAACTGGAATGAGTTAGTTTATTCAGATTCATTAATAGAGCAGCTTGATCCAGGTTATTCAAGCAATCCACCTACACCGCCAACTATTAAAACCTTACGCGCTACTGCTGCAGTAATTGTTGCAATGGTTTTATTTCCACCTTATAACTACATGGCGAATGATCGTGTTATATCCAGCGCCTATGGATTCCTATTTAAATCGCCTAAGATGATTCATGAAACGCTAGGCAATGTTTATGTATTAACACCAGTGATAGATGCGCCATTATTGATGCTAGAAATATTAATAGCACTTATTGTTGGTGGCCTTATATACCACTCGCAAAAATAATTTGATATTTAGATAATTTATTTTCGTACTAAAGCCGCTTAATTGCGGTTTTTTTTCGTCTATATAAAAAATATTTAGCAATGCTATTGCATTATTCACTTAGCTTTGCTAAAGTTCAATTGTACCGCGATGATTTGCACGCGATACGCCTCCCTACTTTAGCGCTGGGAAAGTTTAGGCAAGTACCAGCGCACTTTTTTAAGGTTGAGAAAATGAACATGAAAATTGAAGAGCAGCAAGATGTACGCACAGTACAGACGCTTATTGATGAAGCTAAATCAATGGGATTGCGTGTAGTACATCGCCCTGATCCAGTTAAAGCAGAAGTGATTGATATGGAATCACGCCGCATGCAAATGTGTGTAAGCCCAGAAGCAGCATAAAAATGGCCTTGCTTGAAGATTACATCATTGATGCAGATGGCCGTAAAACAGTAGTGTTTATCGATACTGAAAAGCCATTAACGCAATTTGATGCCTACCAGCAAGGCTATGCAGAAGCTAAAGATAAATCAAAGTTTAACGCTAATTACTTTAGAACATTTAAGCCGGAAGGAATTGCAAAATGAAAGCAGCACTTATTGCAGCATTAATTTTTAGCGGTTACTGGATTGTTGATTTAAACGACCAAAACATAAAGTTTAAAGAAACTTTAACCGGTGAATTGTGGTGTGAGATTCATCAGGACGCTTCTACATCATGGAAGCATTGCAAAATCGTTGATAAGCAACGGTTAGATAAACAGGTGGCAAGAATTGAATATTGAACATTTAGAGGCTGCAATAGATTTAATTTGTGGCGTTATTACTGGCTTGGTTTTTCTTTCATTGGCTGGGTTAGCAATGGATTTAAAAGAAGAGTTTAAGAGTTACCGCAATAAGGGATTTAACAAGCGATTAGCTTTTAAATTAGTTTTCAGAAAAATATTTTATTAGAAAGGTTTTAATTATGAACGCACCAGTAGAAAGACAGGCGAACACTGTAGCTGCTTTTAGCAGTTTTATGGATAAGGTTAAGCCACAGTTAGCATTGGCCTTGCCAAAACACCTTACAGCAGACCGTATGGCACGCTTGGCACTTACAGCATTCAGCACTACACCAAAGCTGCAAGAGTGTGATCAGCGTAGCATTGCCGCATCAATTATGACAGCTGGACAGTTAGGTTTAGAGCCTGGCGTTAATGGCGCTGGGTATTTAATCCCTTATGGAAAGACTTGCACGTTTGTGCCAGGCTGGAAGGGTTTAGTTGATTTAGTTTCACGTAGTGGACGCGGAACAGTATTCACCGGCGTTATTTTCAGAGATCAGCAATATACATTTACTGATGGCGCACGCAGGGATTTAATCATTCATAACGAAACAGAGCTGGAAGCAGCAGAAGATATTACGCATGCATTCGCAATTGGCTGGGTTAAAGATTCATCAATGCCAATTATTGAGCTTTGGACAGTAGCAAAAATCAGAAAGCATCGTGATAAATATAACAAAGTTGGCAAGAATCACTACAGTTTTCGTGATTGGGAAATGTATTGCAGAAAAGTACCTTTATTACAGGTTCTTAAATATATGCCTTGCTCAGTTGAGTTATCAAATGCAATTTCAATCAGTAATGCATCAGAGGCCGGAAGAGGTGCAACCATTGAAAATGGGATTGTAATAGATACCGGTGATCAATTCGGCAATAACGCAGCAGAAGTTGAAGAGATTAAGCCTGAATGCAGTGAAGAAAGTTTTAAAAAGAATAAGGCTGATTGGAAACAGGCAATTATTAGCGGTAAAAAATCTGTAAATGACCTTATTAAAACAATCCAACTTAAAGAAACATTAACCGATGATCAGCAATTTGAAATTGCATCATGGGCTGATGAAGGAAAATAATCATGCAAACACATAACTTAGTACAGGGTTCTGCAGAGTGGCACGCACACCGAGATAATTATGATAATGCGAGTGATTTACCAGCTGCAGATGGCGAGAGTGCATACAAATCACGCGACCAGTTAATGACTGAATACAAAACCGGATTAACAAAAGATATTGATACATCAACGCAGATCCGTTTTGATAAAGGCCATAAATTTGAAGCGCTGGCACGTCCACTGGCAGAAGCTATTATCGGAAAAGACCTATATCCGGTAATTGGTACAGATGGAACATTAAGCGCATCATTTGATGGCTTAACGATGATGGATGATATTGCATGGGAGCATAAAACGCTTAATGATTCTATCCGTGCATGCGAAACATCTGATGATTTACCAGAAATGTATAAATTGCAGATGGATCAGCAGCTGCTAATCTCTGGCGCTGAAAAGTGTTTATTTAGCGCAACTACTTGGGATGGTAGCGATAATCTTATCGAAGAAAAGCATTTTTGGTACACAACAACACCAGAGCGTATGCAGCATGTAAAAGATGTTTGGGCGCAATTCCATAGAGATTTGGAAACATTTGTACCTACTGTAAAAGCTGAACCAGTAAAAGCCCAGGCTATCATTGCATTGCCTAGCCTGGCGATACAAATCAAAGGTGAAGTAACCCTATCTAACCTGCCTGAGTTTAAAGAGGCTGCTACAGCGTTTATTTCAAACATTAATACTAATCTTGTTACAGATGAAGATTTTGCAAACGCAGAAGCTAATGTAAATTTCTGCAAGGATGCAGAAGAAAATATCGAGCAAACAAAGAAATCAGCAATTGCTCAGACAGCAAGTATTGACGAACTTATGCGCACGCTTGATTTTATCAGCGCACAGTTAAGAGATACGCGATTAGTTCTTTCCGGTAAGGTAAAAACAGAAAAAGAAAATCGCAAACTGCAGATTATCAAAGCTGCGCAATATGAACTTGGTGAATACTTCACTGCATTATCAGCAGAGATTAGACCTGTTGCATTAAATACAAATCCAGCAGACTTTGCTAGTGCCATTAAAGGTAAAAAAACTCTTGATGGCATGCAGAAGGCAGTTAATCAACTGCTTGCAGATTCTAAAATCGAGCTTGATGCTACAGCGCGTGATATTCGCACTAAGCAGGCATGGCTTAAAGAAAATGCAAATGGCTATCAATTCCTATTCTCTGATATTCAGAGTGTTATTTATAAGCCCATGGATGATATGCAAATGCTAGTTAAATCACGCATTGCAGACCATAAGCAGGCTGAGGCAGAGAAAGAGGCAGCAATTAAGGCCAAAGCAGAAGCAGAAGCCATTGCTAAGGTTGAGGCAGAACGTAAGGCCGAAGAGGCAAGAAAGTTATCAAAGGAAATTATAGCAAATGGTGTAGTTGTTGATGCTTCATTCCAAGAAGGTAATGAAATCGTAAACAATACAATCAACGAAACTGACTTTAAGCGTGTATTTGAAGTTAAAGAGCAGGCTACTAGAACCGATAACGTTGAATCAATCAATAAATGCCCTGCTGCTGCTTCAATTATTGATCTGGTTGCAAGTACATATAAGGTTGATAAATCAGTTGCACATCGCTGGTTAGTTCAAACATTCAGCGAAAATAAACAAGCAGCATAATGAATTACTAGCCCAGCCGGAGGTGGCGCATATAACACCGGCAATTATGATAACCGACCTTTCGTGTGTCAGCTCCAATAGGTTATGCGTAATGGGAGGCGTTGGAAGAAACGCAATTTTGCAAGATAGGGTAAACGTTGGAACTTGACGCATCTATTAGCAAAACGTCTGGGAACCCTAAGAAAGTTAGACGTAAAAGTACAGTTAGGGCGATTGGCTGGCGTAAGCAGCCTTATGAAGTGTGGTTATTAAACGTCTGGTAAATGCGGTTTTATTTACATGGGGTAGATAAATTTATTAGTAACCACACTTGATAGATAAATGGGTTAAAAATGATTCACAAATATATAGATGATTGGGCTTGCTTAGATTTAGTTGATGGTGAAGTTATGGCTGCTGTATTTTTATCTGATGCTTGCGATGATAAGGCTTTTGAATTTTTAAACAATGTAGTTACTGATTTTATTAGTGAAAAAAGCAAAGAAGCAGGTCAAATTTCATGGGTAGCATTTCGTTATTACACTAGCTTGCAAAACGCATTAAAAGATTTAATTCATATAAAGACATCAAATGAAAACTTTAAGAGCGTAGAGGAACTTATAGAAGCTAATTCAAGGGTAATTAAAGAGCTTTCAGATGC
>Ga0208392_1000061_pt1 | contig 23518 bp, 16 predicted proteins | sample LakWasMeta3_LOW4_2_FD_183855 | JGI IMG/M metagenome (GOLD analysis project Ga0208392, IMG submission 183855) | Freshwater sediment methanotrophic microbial communities from Lake Washington under simulated oxygen tension - Sediment Metagenome... | ecosystem: Environmental > Aquatic > Freshwater >... | reverse complement strand
GGCGCAGTGACGATAAACACCACTAACAATACCAGCATCACGTCCACCAGCGGCGTGACGTTGATTTCGCCCATTACGTCATCATCGCCGCCGCTATCTTTGGTACTTATAGCCATTAGATATGTACTCCCTGTGCGTCCAGTTCATCATGGCCGGTTTTAAGGGCAGGTTTTTTTCCGGTTTCGCTAATGCGTGACGATGAAGCCGAACTGGCAACCGGACGCTTGATTAAAAACGAGGTTTTTAAGGCGAGATGGACAAAGTCGATCGCAAAATCGTCAAGAAACGCCCAGATCACCTTGTTGCGGCGGATAAAAAAGTTGTAACCGATCACCGCGGGCACCGCGACCGCAATACCGACGGCCGTGGCGATCAGCGCCTCGCCGATCGGTCCGGCCACTACATCCAGGCTGGCCGACCCGCTTTTGCTGATGCTGGTCAGCGCGCCCATAATGCCCCAAACCGTGCCGAACAGGCCGACGAACGGCGAGATACTGCCAATGGTCGCCAAGATGGCCAGGCCGCTTTCCAGCGCGCCGCGCTCTTTCTGCATCTGTTGCCTAAGGCGCCGGTCCAGCAGTTCCTGGCGGTCCCCGGTATGCTCCAGGTCATGCGTGGTGGTGCCGCCATCGGCTTCGATCAGCGTAGTAAAACCGACTCCGGCAACCCTGGCGGCCGGGCCTTGGTTGCCCTGCAATGCCGCCGCAGCCTGAAAATCCTGGGCGCCCCAGAATTTCTTGCCGTAAATCTTGTTGTGATGCGCAATCCGCAGATGCTGGATGCCCTTGATAAGTATCAAGGCCCAGGTCGCCACCGAAAAACCGATCAAGATCCATAAGGTGGCATCGACGATCAGCGCCGAGGTAATTTCCGGAGCCGCAGGCGTCCCGCTAGCCGCATTCGCAATATCAGTACCTGAAACCGGCAGTGGATTAGCGGCCTGTGGAATGGCCGTTGCTGTATTGGTTGCCTGCGGAAGGGCCGCAGCAGCCGCTGTTGTTTCTGTCATAACTAAAACCTCACGCTTGTAAATTAAAAGAGATAGGAACCGTAACCCAACCGTCGACCGGCGTTTTGCCGCGCATCGCCGGCACAAAAGACCATTTCTTGACCGTTCTGACCGCTTCATCGTCCAACACATCTATGTCGCTGGATTTGATCACGCTCACGCTGTCCGGGCTACCGTTAGCGAGCACATGCACCTTCATCAGCACCTTCCCTTCCCAGCCATTGTCCATCGCACTTTCAGGATAAACCGGCGCCGGATTGTTCAGATAGCCGGCCCCTGCGCTCGGCTCGGTCACTTTTTCGGCTGCCGGAGGCGCCGGGGGTGCAGGCGGTGCCGAAACTACCGGCGCATTCGCGTCCGTGACCGGGGTTGGCGACTGAACCGGAGGCGGCTCAACCAGCTTGGGCACGGGTTTTGGCTGCACCTTGGGTTTAGGCGGCTTGTTCAGCGCCACGACTTTTTGCGGCGGAGGCGGCGGTGGCTGAACCACCGGCTTCGGCTGAGGCCGAACAAACGAAATCTGCACCTTGGAGGGAATTTTGGCCAGCTCGACCCGTTCTTCCTGTTCAACCGACGAGTGCTTGAAAAACTCGACCACGGTGGTGTGCACCAGGACCGACAGCACCCCGATAATCAGGTAATCGATGGCCTTGCTGTCGCGAAAATCCGCGCCGGATCGAAAATGCCCCAACGCCACCGCCGAGGAGGCGGACAAGCTTTCCCTCAGCCGGCCGATATCCGGATTGATCGGAACGACATCGGCTCTTTTTCTCTCAGGCGCGAGAGTTGCCGGTTCAAATCTATCAAAAGCCACCACAGGACTATTCATTTGAGTTCTCCCGTTCATTAAAAAAAAATCACCGACCGGACCGATTCATTAAAAATCGGCGGAAACACCCCTGGGTCGGCTTGAGTTGACACTGACGTTATGAATAGAGCAGGTTCCATGCCACATCCGGATCAATCCGTAAAAATGCCGAAAAACATCATGCACTTTATTAATAAGGTGCTGTATTTGAAGTATTTATGTCGTTGACAAGGGGGATCATGCAGATGGATGACAGGTTAAAAACCGGCCTATTTTTAACAAACGCCCAACTCGCGGCTGCTTGTTGAGCATCAATTTCAAGAAACTTTTGCTTGTGTGGTGTTGGCTGATCAACACTAGCCATTAAATTTCGGTTGCTTGAGTCTGGGGTAAAATCCTTAAGCTAGCTCCCAAGCTCCAGATTTAATCGTTATACGCATCTCCATCAGCAAAAAGAGCTCTTAAGGTTTATAACTGGAGTGCAGGCTTTGCCTGCAAGCGCAAACACCAAAAGTAGGCGCTTTAGGCGAAGCTTGCACTCCTGTTGGAGCACGAAACGAATCCTTATCAAAGATAGCCGTACACAGAAAAGGAAATAAACTGGCTAACCGGGCCATTTGATGTGAAGATTGACTCATTCGTCATTACTTGAATATTTATCTGCTCGACCCATGCCAGACATTTCCCAATACGGCCACAGCACCAACTTAATCGGCTTGGCGACTGCCTGCATCGCCAGCCACGGCTTCAACGAAAATCCCCAACCGCTGCATATTGCCGGCACCCGCGAATCGGCTTCAGGCTTATTTGAGCAATTGGCTGGACAATCGACACTTGAGAACTGCGGCCGGATATTTCAGGACTATATGTGCGTCGTTTTCGGCTTTGAAACAGAGCAAAGGCTACGGGACGATCGCTCAGGCAGACGGCGTTACCGCAACAGTTATCTCAGGTTAATCCAGGACTGGGGGCTGGACTCGAACAACGCCCAAGGCGCGGTTTTTAAAGGCTGGGTCGAAAGCCGCTTCGGATTGTTTCCTACTTATCACAAGCAGCGGATTTCCAGTTTCATTAGCAAAGACTGGATCATGTATATCGAAGAAAAAATGAACAGCCGCTACCACAATAACTGCATCTATATGCAGTTGGACTTGCTGTACGAATACTGCCAGTGGATTATCGAACGCTTTCAGTTTCCGGCGGCAACCCATAAAACCCTTTATCGCGGCGTCAATTCGCTGGACGATGGCTGGATTGCCCCAGATAGGGATAAGCCGTACAAGATCGTGCGTTTCAATAACATCGTTTCGTTTACCGACCGCCGCACGGTCGCCAGTGAATTCGGCGCTTATATTCTGGAAGTTGAAGTGCCGATGGTGAAGCTGATCTTTTTTAATGAGCTGCTGCCGCATCACGCCTTGCATGGCGAAGCCGAATATCTGGTGATCGGCGGCGATTACCGCGTCAAAGTGCAACGTTAGGGGAAAATATGTCTACCGAGCCAATATTAAACAGAGCGTTGGGAGCCTATTTGGGCTTTGCCTGCGGCGATGCGCTCGGCGCTACGGTAGAGTTTATGTCGCCGAAACAAATCCAGAAACGCTACGGCGTGCATCGGGATATGATCGGCGGCGGCTGGCTCGGACTGGAAGCGGGCCAAGTCACCGACGATACGCAAATGTCGCTCGCCATAGGGCAAGCCATTGTCGATCATCAGGACTGGAACATTCAGGCGGTCGCCGATAATTTTGTCGCCTGGCTGGAAAGCAATCCGCCGGATATAGGCAACACCTGCCGGCGCGGCATTATGCGTTATCGGGATAGCGGAGAACTGTTCGGTTTGCCCCGCGATGACGATGCCGGAAACGGCGCCTGCATGCGCAACCTGCCGGTGGTGCTGTCGACCTTAAACCGGCCGGATTGTTTTAATGAATGGAGCTTGCAGCAAAGCCACATTACCCATAACCATCCGTTGTCCGATGCGGCTACGTTAACACTGGGGCGAATCGTTAATTTATTGATTGCTGGACAAGATATAGACGCCTGCAAGCAGGAAGCCGAGCGGTTGATCAGTGAATACCGCGAATTTGCCTATAGCCCTTACCCGGGCAAAGCCTCCGCCTATATTGTCGATACCGTGCAAACGGTTTTGCATTATTTTTTTAACACCGGCAGTTTTGAATCCTGCCTGATTGCGACCGTTAACCAAGGGGCCGATGCCGATACCACAGGCGCACTGGCCGGCATGCTGGCAGGGGCTAAATATGGCGTTGGACAGATTCCGGAACGCTGGTTAACGCGGTTGGACCGGCAGGTTGTCGAGCAAATACGTCAGCAAACGCAGGGGCTTGTCCGGTTTGCGCAATTATCATAGATTTCTATCGTTCCCACACAGAGAGCTCATCGCTATACGCCAGTATCCGCAGGCTGTCGTCATTCCGGCAGCGCGTAGGATGGGTAGAGCGGTAGCGAAACCCATCGAATAGAACGCGAATCATGATGGGTTTCGCGTTGCTCTACCCATCCTACGCGCTAACCGGGTGCTGCTCGGTTAGCTGAAATAAAACCGCACTATAACCGCGCTCCGGTTGAGCGTAATGTTAGAGCGCAACCAGTTCACGGTTTGATCTTCATATCTATTTCCAACGGCACACCGTTCGCATCAAACGCTTCGGACGGCTGAGGAAATGGCGCGGCAGCAAAGGAGTTAGCAAAGCAACTAGACATTGGCGTCGCAGGGCGAACCTCAATGTTATGCAGCTTACTTTCGTGCCCCACATCACCGACCAAAGTAAATGCATCTGTATCTGCTTTGGCGCCTTTTGGAAAGCAGTATTGCATAGCGTTTGCCGTGTGCTCTCCGATCTGCTTCCACAATATTTTCTGATATGCCGCGCCGTCGGGCGAAGCCTCAGCGAGCTTAGCTCGCTGCACTCTCGCGTCAAAGGACTCGCTTTCCGCGAAGGCTACAAATGGCAACAAGACAGCCAGAAAGATGATGAATATTTTCATTGTGCCCTCGCATTAAATAGACACCTTTTTAGATGTATTTTAAATCTCAACCACCGGCGCATAACGCCACCCCGGCGATCCGTTAGACAAGATGCTATAGCAATTAGTAATTGGTCGCAATCTTTCAGACAAACCTAAAATACATCCCCCAAACAGATCAATCCACCGGCAATATCAAATAATCCGTCCACTTAGTCTCGCCGCCGGCCTGGTCTTCGCTCGGCAACATTGCCACGTTCCAGCCGCCGCCCAAGGCTTTGACCAATTGCACCGAGGCTGACATCCGGTCGCTATGCAGCTGCACGGCGGTCTGCCGGTTGGACAAGGCTTGGGTTTGCGCGACCATTACATCCAAATAACTGACGGTTCCGGCCTTGTATTGATTGATGATCAGCGCCAGCGCCTGATTAGCTGCGGCAACGGCTTTGTCCTGCGCCTGCTTTTCTTCGGCCAGTATCCGCAACGCGGCCAGATTGTCTTCCACTTCCTGGAAGCCGGTCAGCACCGTTTGCCGATATGCGGCGACGCTGGCATCGAAGCTGTCGATGGCTTGCTTGTACTGGGCGTTTTTGGCGCCGCCGTCGAATACCGTCAACGCCGCGCCGGCAGGGCCCAACGCCCAGTAGCGGCGGGCGGCGGTGAACAGCGTTTCCAGAGAAGACGATTGATAACCGCTGGTGGCGGCCAGGTTCAAGCTCGGGTAATAAGCGGCTTTGGCGACGCCGATCTGGGCATTGGCGGCGGCCATGCTGCGTTCGGCGGCGGCAATATCCGGGCGCCGTTCCAGCAGTTCCGAAGGCAGGCTGGCCGGAATCGCCGGCGGCTGTATATTCAGCGGCGCGGGAGCCAACGACAGTTCAGCCGGAGCCTTACCGGCCAATACCGCAATCGCATGTTCCAGTTTCGCCCGCTGCACGCCGAGATTGATCGCCTGGGCGCGCGCCGATTCCAGCTGGGTTTCGGCCTGCATCACATCGCTCTTGCCGACCATGCCGACCGCATAGCGGTTTCTGATGATTTGCAGGGTTCTGCTGTAAGCGTCCACGGTTTCATCCAATAAGGCTTTTTGCGCATCCAGGGCTTTTAACTGGAAATAATTATCGGCCAATGCCGCCTGGCTGGACAGCCGCAAGGCCTGCAAGGTGGCGGCGCTGGCCTGGGCGCTGCCGGTGTTGGCTTCAACCTGGCGCCGGACGCTGCCCCATAAATCCGGCTCCCAGGCCATCGCTCCGGCGACGCTGAACAGGTTCCTGACCCCGGACACCGCCACGCTTTGGCCGCTGGCGGCGCGAAAACGGTTGGCCATGCCGGTCAGGTTGAGTATCGGGAAATATGCCGCTTGCGCCGACTGCACCAGATGCTGGGCCTCGCGGTATTGCGCCTCGGCCTGGATGATCGACTGGTTGGCGATTGCGACCTGTTCTTCCAGTCCATTAAGCCGGGGGTCGTTGAAAATTTCCCACCATTTGCCGGACAGCATGGTGTCGCGAGGCTGGGCCGGTTTCCAGCCCTTGCTTTCCTTGAACTCGGTGGTGATTTTTGCCTCCGGGCGGACATAGTCGGGGCCGACCGTGCAACCGACCAGTTGCGCGCTTAAGAGTGAGTAAATCAAAGATCTGGTGATGCGAACTGTCATGTAGGTCTCAGGGTCTAAATAAGTAGTAAAAATCTCTAGATTTACCACAGAGAACAAGGAGGACACGGAGTTTTGCTTACGTTGCTTTTCTTCGCGTCCCTCTGTGTTCTTCGTGGTGAATAAAAACACCAAATCAACTAAGCGCATGCTTTAGAAGTAGGCCGGAATACCCACAGGGCACAAGTAAGCCTGTCCGCGCGTTAAGCGCAGGACTGGCGTTTCCGGCGCTCCGATTGCCGGAAAAGCTTCCGCTCCTGCTCTCGCTCCTTGCCTACATCCATGTAGGCAACACTCACCCTGGCTATCGCCGGACGAGCTTACTTGTGCCCTGTGGGTATTCCGGTCTACTCCTGGTTCTCAAGCTCCGGCTTGTTTCGAGAAGCTGGAGCTTCCCGAGCAGCATTCCCAAGCTAGAGCTTGGGAACGAGCACCATAAACATAAACTTCGTGTTCTTCGTGCCTTCGTGGTGAATAAAATAATCAATTAAACGCATGCTTCAAGAAGCGCCTACCAAACCACAACCGGAAACGGTCCAGATAAAGATAAACCACCGGCGTCGTGTACAGCGTCAGCATTTGACTGAAGATCAAGCCGCCGACGATGGAAATGCCCAGCGGCTGGCGCAGTTCCGCGCCGTAGCCTGTGCCCAGCGCCAGCGGCAAAGCGCCGAACAGCGCGGCCAGAGTGGTCATCATGATCGGCCTAAAGCGCAGCAGACAAGCCTGGAATATCGCCTCGCGGGAATCCAGGCCGTGCTCGCGTTCGGCGAACAGCGCAAAGTCGATCATCATGATCGCGTTCTTCTTGACGATGCCGATCAGCAAAATCACGCCGATCAGCGCGATGATGCTGAACTCGGTATCGCAGGCCATCAATGCCAGCAAAGCGCCGACTCCGGCCGACGGCAAGGTCGACAGGATGGTCAGCGGATGGACATAGCTTTCGTACAGCACGCCCAGCACGATATAGATGCTGACCAGGGCGCCCAGAATCAGCCACGGCTGGTTGCGCACCGATTCCTTAAAGGCTTTGGCCGAACCCTGGAAGCCGCCCTGAACGCTGTTGGGCACGCCGATGTCGCGCATGGCCTTCTCTATCAGCTCGGTGGCGGTGGACAGCGAGACGCCGGGCCTTAGATTGAACGACAATGTCGCCGCGGCAAACTGGCCTTGATGATCGACTGACAACGGCGTGCTGGTCGGGGCAAATTTGGCCAGCGCCGACAACGGCACCTGTCGCGCACCAGGCTGTTCGCCGGTCGGCAAGCGTGCGGACGGCACGCTGATATACACCTGATTCAGGGCTTCCGGGCTTTGCCAGTATTCGGGCGCCAACTCCATCACGACCCGGTACTGGTTCAGCGGATTGTAAATGACCGAAACCTGGCGCTGGCCGAAAGCGTCGTTCAGGCTGGCATCGATCATGGCCTGGCTGATGCCGTAGCGCGACGCTACCTCCCGATCGACCACCAGACCGATCTGCTGGCCTTTGTCCTGCTGGCTGGTGCTGACATCGCTGAGCTCCGGCAGTTTGGTCAGCGCAGCCTGCACTTTTGGCACCCATTCCCGGAGCAAATCCAGATCGTCGGATTGCAAAGTATAGTCGTACGAGCCCGACGAAGCCCGGCCGCCGATGCGCATTTCCTGCGCCGCATTCATATGCAGATTGGCGCCGGGAATGCGCTTGGCCTTTTCGTGCAAGCGGTCCATCACCTGTTCAATCGAATCGCGCTCATCGTGCGATTTAAGCACCACGAAGACTCTGGCGTTATTGCTGCCGGAGCCGACACCGCCAATCCCGGCCACATTCTTGACCGCCGGATCCTTCATCAGCAGCTCGGAAAATTCGGCAAGCTTTTTCTGCATGGCCCAAAACGAAGTGCCTTGATCGGTTTGAATCTCACCGTGCAGCCGGCCGCCGTCCTGGAGCGGGAAAAAACCTTTGTCGATGACCGTGTACAGATAGACATTGAGGCCTACCGTAGCCAGCAAAATCAGCACCATGATGAGGCTGTGGCGCAGCGCCCAGAGCAGCGAGCGTTCATAAGCCGCTTGCAGCCAATCGAAAGCCCGGCCTATGCCCCGGTAGATCCGGCCATGCTGTGAACTCTCATTGCCTAGCCAACGGGCGCACAGCATCGGCGTAACGGTCAGCGAAATCACCAGCGATACCAATACCGCCGCCGACAATGTCACCGCAAACTCCCTGAACAGGCGGCCGGGTACGCCGCCCATCAACAGAATCGGCAGGAACACCGCGACCAGCGACACGCTCATCGCCAATACGGTAAAGCCGACTTCCTTGGCCGCCAATAAGGCGGCCTTGAACGACGGCACGCCCTCTTCGATATGCCGTTTGGTGTTTTCCAGAACCACGATCGCATCGTCGACCACAAAACCGGTGGCGATGGTCAATGCCATCAAGGTCAGATTGTTCAGGCTGTAACCTAAAAAATAGATCGCCGCGCAGGCGCCCAGCAGCGAGACCGGCACCGCGATGATCGGTATCAGCGTCGACCGCGGGCTTCGCAAAAACACCAGCACCACCAGGATCACCAGGCCGATGGCGATCAATAAACTATGCTCGACCTCGGCAATCGAAGCCCGGATAGGCAGCGCCCTATCGACCATCAACGACAGTTCGATAGCGCTGGGGATGACTGCGCGCAATTGCGGCAGCATGGCCAGAACCTGATCGACGGTTGCGATGACGTTGGCGCCCGGCTGTTTTCTGATGATCAGCAATACTGAAGGCGTGCCGTTTTTCAGGCCGGTGTTGCGCAAATCCTCGACCGAATCCACGACTTCGCCGAGATCGGAAATGCGGATCGGCGCGCCATTGCGATAGCTGACGATCAGCGGCCGGTAATCCTCGGCTTTGCGGGCCTGGTCATTGGCCTGAATCTGCCAGCGCTGGCCGCCGTTTTCCATAACCCCTTTCGGCTGCGTCGTATTGGTCTGGTTAATTGTGTTCCTGACATCCTCCAGGCCGACGCCGTATTTGCTCAACGCATTCGGGTTCAGCTCGACGCGCACCGCCGGCAGCGCTGCGCCGCCGAGCGTAACCTGGCCTATGCCCGGAACCTGCGATATTTTCTGCGCCAGGATTGTCGACGCGACATCGTAGATCTGCCCGCGGTCGAGCGTTTCAGAGGTCAGCGCCAGTATCAGAATCGGCGAATCGGAAGGATTATCCTGCCGGTAACTGGGACGGCTCGGCATATTGTCGGGCAACAGGCTGGAGGCGGCATTGATGGCAGCCTGGACATCGCGGGCAGCACCGTTGATGTCGCGGTCCAGATCGAACTGCAAGGTAATCTGCGTGGAACCCTGCGAACTGCTGGATGTCATTTCAGTAATGCCGGCGATGCGCCCCAACGCGCGCTCCAGCGGCGTGGCGACCGTTGCCGCCATGGTTTCGGCGCTGGCTCCCGGCAGCTTGGCCTGTACGCTGATAGTCGGAAAATCCACCTGCGGCAACGACGCGACCGGCATATTCATATAAGCCAGGGCGCCGGCCAGGGCGATGGCCAGCGTCAGCAGTGTGGTCGCGACCGGCCGGTAAATAAACAGTGCAGATAGGTTCATCACAGACTTCCGTCGCTTTCAACCGGATTCATCCCCAGCCGGTCAGATACGCGCCGGGCCAGGCTATCCATCCACAAATAAATCACCGGCGTGGTGTACAGGGTCAATAACTGGCTGAGCAGCAAGCCGCCGACCATCGTTATACCCAGCGGATGGCGCAGTTCCGAGCCGACGCCGCTGCCCAGCATTAACGGCAAGGCGCCGAGCAATGCCGCCAGCGTGGTCATCAGGATCGGCCGAAAGCGCAGCAGGCAGGCCTGGAAAATCGCATCCGCCGGCGACATGCCCTGCTTGCGCTCGGCTTCCAGGGCAAAGTCGATCATCATGATCGCGTTCTTCTTGACGATGCCGATCAGCAGGATAATGCCGATAATGCCGATGATGCCCAGATCGCCTTTCGAAACGATCAAAGCCAGCAACGCGCCGACCCCGGCCGACGGCAAGGTCGACAGGATGGTGATCGGGTGAATATAGCTTTCGTACAGCACGCCGAGCACGATGTATACGGTGACGATCGCGGCCACAATCAGCCACAGCGTATTGCCCAGCGAGGCTTCGAACGCCAGCGCCGCGCCTTGGTAACTGGTGCGGATGCTTAGCGGCAAGCCGATTTCCTGCTTGACGCGGTCAATGGCTTTGACTGCATCGCCCAGCGCCGCGCCCGGCGCCAGGTTAAACGACAGCGTCGCGACCGGAAACTGGTCGAGATGATTGATGGACAGCGGCGTTGGCCGTTCCGATATGTCGGCGATCGCCGACAGCGGCACCTGCGTTCCGTTGCTGGACGGAATCCGCAAATCCTTTAATGTTTCCGGAGTGCTTTGATCGGCAGGATCGACTTCCAGCACCACCCGGTACTGGTTGGACTGGGTGAAAATGGTCGACACCAGCCGCTGCCCGTAAGCGCTGTACAGCACGTTGTCCACGGCGGCGGTACTGATGCCGAGGCGGCTGGCGGTGCTGCGGTCGATATTGACATAGACTTGCTGGCCCTGGTCCTGCACATCGCTGGCCACATCGCTGAGCTCCGGCTGGCCGGCAAGTTCTTCAACCAGCTTATGCGTCCAGCGGTTAAGCTCATCGGCATCGGGCGTCTCCAGCGTGAACTGGTATTGGGTGCGGCTGACCCGGTTTTCCATGGTCATATCCTGCACCGGCTGCAAATACAGCGTTACTCCGGCCAATCCGGCCAGTTTGGGTTTCAGCCTCGCGATGACTTCGCTGGCATTTTCCGAACGTTCGGCATGCGGTTTCAGGTTAATCAGGAAGCGACCGCTGTTGGGGGTGGTATTGATGCCGTCGACGCCGATAAACGACGACAGGCTGTCGACCGCCGGATCATCGAGGATCAGCTTGCCGAGCTTTTGCTGGTACTCTGCCATGGCCTGGAAAGACACGTTCTGCGGCGCTTCGGAAATACCCTGGATAGTGCCGGTATCCTGGATCGGGAAAAAGCCTTTGGGGATGAAGACATACAGCGCCACGGTCAGTGCCACGGTGGCAAAAAACACCGACATGGTCAGGATTTGCCGCTTCAATACCCATTCCAGGCTGCGGCCGTAACGGGCAATCAGCCTGTCGAACCAGCCGTCGGCTTGTTCGTCATGAACCAGCCCAGGGCGCAGCAGCTTGGCGCACATCATCGGTGTCAAGGTCAGCGACACGATCGCGGAAATCAGGATCGCCACCGCCAGCGTGATTGCAAATTCCCGAAACAGCCGTCCGACCACGTCGCCCATGAACAGCAGCGGAATTAATACCGCAACCAAAGAAATTGTCAGCGAGATGATGGTAAAGCCGATCTGTTCGGAGCCTTTCAGCGCGGCTTTCAGCGGCGGCTCGCCGCGCTCGATGTAACGGCTGATGTTCTCGATAACGACAATTGCGTCATCGACCACGAAGCCGGTGGCGATGGTCAGCGCCATCAGCGTCAGGTTGTTGATGCTGAAACCGGCCATATACATCGCCGCGAAAGTGCCTACCAACGACAGCGGCACGGCAATGCCCGGAATGACAGTGGCCGGTATGTTGCGCAGGAACAGGAAAATCACCATCACCACCAGCGCGATCGCCAGCAGCAGTTCGAATTGCACGTCATGCACCGAGGCGCGAATGGTCACGGTGCGGTCGGTCAGCGGCAGCACCTCGATATTCTGCGGCAAGGATGCCTGCAATTTCGGCAGCAATTCCTTGATGCTGTCGACAACCTCGATCACATTGGCGCCCGGCTGGCGCTGGATGTTGACGATGACTGCCGCGCTATCGTTGGCCCAGGCCGCCAGCCGCACATTTTCCGCGCCGTCGACCACTTCGGCGACTTCGGACAGCTGCACCGGCGCGCCGTTGCGGTAAGCGATCACCAGGTTGCGGTATTCCGCCGCCGAACGCAGCTGGTCGTTGCTATCGATGATTGCCGAGCGCATCGGCCCGTTGAACATGCCCTTGGGTTGGTTGACGTTGGCGGCGGCGATCGCGCTGCGCACATCTTCCAGGCTGATGCCGTACGCGGCCAGCGCCTTGTGGTTGGCCTGAATCCGCACCGCGGGCCGCTGGCCGCCGCTGATGCCGACCATGCCGACGCCCGGCAATTGCGCGATTTTCTGCGCCAGCCGGGTATCGACCAGGTCTTCGACCTTGAACAGCGGCATGGCTTTGGAGCTGACTGCCAGCGTCATGATCGGCGTATCGGCCGGATTGACCTTGCTGTAAATCGGCGGCTGCGGCAGGTCCTTGGGCAGGAAACTTCCGGCCGCATTGATGGCCGCCTGCACATTCTGCTCGGCAATGTCCAGATCTAGATTCAGATTAAATTGCAGGGTGATCACCGACGCGCCGCCGGAACTGGTCGATGACATCTGTGTAAGCCCCGGCATCTGGCCGAACTGCCGTTCCAAGGGCGCTGTGATGACCGACGTCATGACTTCGGGGCTGGCGCCCGGATACAAAGTCACCACCTGTATGGTCGGGTAATCGACCTGCGGCAGCGCCGAGACCGGCAACAGCCGGTAAGCCAGAATGCCGACCAGCAACAGCGCTGCCATCAGCAGCGAGGTCGCCACCGGGCGCAGGATGAACAGCCGGGACGGATTGAAATTCGACAGGTTAGGATTGGCTGGGGTCATATGGTTTAGGGAATCAGGTTACCTGTGAAAGGCATATCTCGAAGTAGGCCGGAATAAGACCATCCGGCGTCAGCCAGGGTGGGCGTTTCCGGCAATCGGAGCGCCGGAAACACCTGCCCAGCGCTTAACGCGCGGACAGGCTTACTTGTGCCCTTTAGGGTATTCCGGCCTACGTCTTTCACCGTCTCTGGAGCGTGGGAACTAGCACCTAAGGCATTCAAAGAAATAGGACATTGAGGAGTGCAAGCTTCGCTTGCACTGGCAGGCGGAGCCTGCACTCCGGCTATTACGCGCACTCCTGAATTGGCAAAGAGGCCACGTTGGAGCTTGTTCCTTAAAGGATAAATTACGGCGCAGTTCAACATATCGATCACTTTTCGTGGCTTTCGTGCTTTTCGTGGACTTAATTAATGCCGGTCTTTTTTACGCGACTTGCCTTCGGGCCTGGCCTCTGTATCGGGGCTGACCGCGACCGCCTGGCCGTCTTTTTGGGCAATATCGACCCGTCCGCCGTCGCGCAGACGGTCGATACCTTCCACCACTACCGTTTCGTTGGCGGCTAGATTGCTTTGCACCACCGCCTTGTCGGCTTCGGTGGGCCCCAGCGTGACGCGGCGCACCTGTACGTTTTTCCGCGGGTCGACCACGTACACAAAAGCGCCCTGGGTGTCGTGCTGGATCGCGGCGCTGGAAACCAGCGTGGCGTCTTTCAGGGTATCCAGATGCATTCTGATATTGACGAACTGGTTCGCGAACAAGGTGCGTTCGTTATTGTCGAATTGAGCCTTGAGCTTGAGCGTGCCGGTCGTGGCATCGATCTGGTTATCGAACGCCAGCAATTTGCCGTCGGCCAATTTGGTTTTGCCGGCCCGGTCATAGGCTTCCACGCTGACCGGCTCGTTGGTGCGCCAGCGCTGCATAACCGCCTGCACCTTGTCTTCGGGCAGGGTGAAAACCACGGTAATCGGCTGCAATTGGGTAATCACCACCAAGCCGTTGGCGTCATTGGCCTGGATGATATTGCCCTGGTCGATCTGGCGCAGGCCGACGCGTCCGGAAATCGGTGCAGTCACTTTGGCATAACTGAGTTGCAGTTTGGCGTTGTTGACCTGGGCCTTATCCATTTCCACCACGCCGAGGTATTGTTTAACCTGGGCTTCCTGGGTCACGGTCTGTTGCGCGGAAATCGAATCCTGCTCCAGCAGCGTCAGATAGCGTTCATGGTCTAGGCGGGCATTTTTCAGCAGCGCCTCATCGCGCATCAGCTGGCCTTCGGCCTGCTGTAGCTGCACCTGAAACGGACGGGGGTCGATTTCCGCCAGCAGCTCGCCTTCCTTCACCATCTGGCCTTCGGTAAACAATACTTTGATCAGTTCTCCGTCAACCCTGGGCTTCACGGTCACGGTGCGCAGTGCGGTGACTGTGCCCAAGCCGTTCAGGTACACCGGAAAATCGGCCTGTCCGACTGTTTCTACGGCCACTGCCGGCGGCGTGTCATCGTCGCGCCCGCGTTTGCCGCCGCCGAAACCGGATTTTTTATCCGGCGCCGTTGTCGAATACTGCGAATAAATACCTCCGGCGGCAACAGCCAGAACGAGCAATATCACGGGCAGCAAAAAAGCCCGGCGTCGGCTGGTTAACGGGAGTAGTTCTTGTCGAATGTTTTGACTCATGCGATCGGTTTAATTAAGGGTTTGAGAGCGGATGGCTTGAATGCCGGCCAGCGAGAATTGCACGACATGTTCGGCAAACGCCTTGACATCGCTCAAATCGCTGGGATGCTTGCGGAACGGCCGGGCGCCTTGCATGTGCTTTAAGCGCAGCAGCTGAAAACATTGGCCCATGATGCTGGCGTGACAGTATTGGATTTGCTGCTCGCTGGCCGCCTGTCCCAGGCATTCTTTCAGCAACACGAACATTTGCAGGCGCTGCGGGTTGATTTCCTTTTCCAGGATGTCGGCCAGCAACCGGGTAGGCTGCGCCATTTCCTTATGAATGATCGCAAACGAATAGGATTTGTCGTCCGCCATACGGCAGACCAGCGATTTGATCCGCCCGGCCAGCCGCTGCTCCGCAGGGGCATCGTCCATTAACCCGCCGTCGGGCGGATACAGTTCAAGTTCCCGGTTAAAAGCGAAGCGCCAGGATTCCAGGTACAGGGTTTCCTTGTCGCGGAAATGATAGTTGACCGCGGCAATATTGGCTTTCGCCTGCTCGCAGATTTCGGCTATCGTCGCCTCCTGAAAACCTTTTTCGGCAAAGATCCGGCTGGCTGCGGTTAACAGCCGTTTGCGGGTGATCTCCGACTTGGGGATTTTAAGATTGGTCATGAAAGAAAATTAAAAAAGGAACGGGCTTGGCAATTGAAATCATAAATTCAAATGTGTATTTGATTTTTTAAAATCATATCTTAGTTTCGCTGCAACCCAAAATGTATTTTTGACAAAGCAAGCTTCATACCAAACATTATGTTGTTGTTTTTATTTTGGCTTTTATTCAGGATCAATCGGCAGCTGCTCGAAAATCAGCAGCGGTTGCACGAGTGCTGCCTGTCAGCCAACAGGTCGCGGCAGCAACAAGCGGGCTGACTTTATAAGAAAACGCTCTGTTGGATTCAGTTGTGCTGAATATTCAGCAGGCTTTGCTGGAGGGCTGTACCTGACGAGCCAGCTTTCGCAGGCCGTATTGGATGTTGGCTTTACTGATACACTTCATTAACAGCTGGCTTGTCAAAGTCCTTTCAAGCCCGAAAAATTCACGGATCTGTTCCAGGCAAGTACTTTGCTGATGCGCCATTAGCTGAGCCACGGATTCACTATCGAGCTGTTGCTGCAAATTTTCAATACTGAAGCGGCGGCTCGCCAAAACATTGCTGGGCCGCACTTAGGCACGCCAAGTTCAACTTTTTTTAACAAAAGTACTCGATGGGAAGAAGCCGGATAAACGATAGGTCAGTACATTCTTTTGGCTTTACAAAGGTGCAAAAAATGGACAATTGCTCTGGACTGATGCAATCAAGCCGCTAAAAAACAACATTTATTCAATACTGCCGGCAACACCACTTCATCATCACCTATCAAAAATAAGCTTTAAAGATAATGACTTACAAGCATTCCTGAACGCATCTTACGGTCTTTCCGACTAACGGCTGTTTGTGGCGCGAACTTTGCCTGCATTTAATCAAGGCATTAGTAAAGAAGCTGAGCAATCCGGCTTTAACCCAATATTTTTTTCATCAAATTGTCATTACCTTTACTTAAGATGTCTTGCACTGGGTTAAGCACTTTTATATTGAGGAAAAGACAATGTCCAGCGAAATTACGTCACTCATCACCTTTGTTGAATCCTATGTAACATGGCTATCCAGCCTGTCAGGAGAATTGGCGACCTTGACCTTGTTTATCGCCTTTATCGTCCTGGCGGCTCTTGAACTTAATTATCCCAAACGCAGACTGCCCGTTAAACAGCTGTACCGGTCTTATCGAACCAATGCCGGCCTGTTTGTTTTTAACAGTGTCGTTATCTCGCTGCTGTCGGCAGCGCCCTTGCTGATGGTGGCCGAGTACTTTTCAGGTTGGGGACTGCTCAATCATGTCGAGAACACGGTCTGGAAAGCCTTGCTGTCGTTTGTCGCGCTCGACCTGCTGCTCTATTGGTGGCACAAAGCCAGCCACGACATTGACGGCCTGTGGATGTTCCACAAGGTGCACCACAACGATCCTTATCTGAATGTCTCGACCGCGTTCCGGCTGCATATTGTCGAGCTGTTAATTCTTACCGCTGTGAAATCGGTTTACATTGTCATCCTGGGCGTCACGCAAACGATGGTGCTTATTAATGAAACCCTGTTGACCTTGTTCATCATGTTTCATCACAGCAATATTTCATTCCGCGGCGAGCAACGCCTCGGCAAGGCCATCATCGTGCCCTACCTGCACCGTGCGCACCATTCGACGGAACGCCATGAGCACGACAGCAACTACGGCGCGGTCTTTTCGCTATGGGACCGTCTGTTCGACACACTGGTAGAACTGGAGCCGAAAGCTATCGGCATTAAGGCCCGCTCACCGCAAACCGTGTTCGGCCTGGTCAAGTTCGGCTTCACCCTGGCGCATCCCTCGCCTGTCTGCGAGCCTGACCTGAACCTTGCGTCGATGATTGCCGAAGCGGCCTATTACAAAGCCGAAAAGCGCGCATTCAAGCCTGGCAATGAGCTGCGCGACTGGCTGGAAGCGAAAAGGGAAATTCTCCGGATGGTGTATGGCGACAATTGCAACGGACAGCCAGCCAATCGATCTGGCCGCTCTTCAATGCAGGGGCCTACGCCTTGCTAACTATGATGGACGGCGGGGATGCCTCCGTGTCCCCGCTCAGTCTCTGTGCCAAATCAACTTGCCATTTTTGAAAACCGCCTTGACCCGGTGCAACGGAATGGTGTGCGTCTGCCCCTCCTGATCAACCAGTTCGAAAACCCCGGGTGCATCTTTGGGGAATGCGATTTGCAGGAACGGCACGCGGATGATTTCGTGCTCAAGCCGGTCGTAATAGCCGATAACGAAATCGCCGCTGCCGAATTCTGGGTCCCAGCGGATGCGATGCAGGAGATCTTGAATGGGCATCATGGTCGCGTTACCCGCTGGCGAGGACTTTGACCAGGCCGGTCTCGCCGGCGGCCGGAACGATGTCTATCCGCGCCAGCCCGAAACGCTCGACTACCCAGGCATTGGTCACCAAATGCGGACTGATATGCTCGACGCTGAAAACGGATTCTCCCCGGCACAACGCGGCCGGCAGGATTAACTGGTCGGCAAGATGCGTCTCCAGGGCCGCACCCGAGCGATGATGACTCAGCAGCGCGGCACAGGCCTCTTCGGCGACCTGCTCGGCAGGCTTGCCGCGTTTGCCTTGAGCGCCGAAACCGGCCAGGCAGTTTTGGTAATGCGCAGTCAAATACAAGCCGGCTCCGGGACAGGCCGCTTGCATGACGGCCGCCTCGATTTCCGCGGCCATCCCGGCCTGTTGCAGAAGGCCTCGGGCATGGCCGGCCATGCGCTCACTGATATGGGCCGGCAGGTTGGCGGCCAATGCGCGGCCGGTGATCATCCGCAACGGACCGCGATGGTCCAGACGCAAGGGATTCAACTCCCCGGCTCCCGATATTCTCAGCCTGATTTCTCCGCGCCCTACCGGATACCAGCCGGAGCGCACTAAGGAAAGCTCTGCTCTGACTCCCATGCGCGCCAGCATCGGCAGCCAGACGTCATGCACGTAATCGAATGAAGGGCTCATATCGACGTGCGTGCCTCCGCATAAAACCACGCTGGATACACCCTTAGCCAATGCCAAAGGCAGCAGGGTTTGCAGCACCAGCATGACCGCGCCGGCGCTGCCGCCTTCCCGCGCCTCGGCCACGTCCAGAAAATAATCGCCGGCCTTCACCTGCTTGCAGGGGATGAATTGCAGCGTTTGCGAACCGAGCTCCGCGCCCGTTAGTTCTGCGTCGCAGAGCATGGCCGCCGCCCGTACCGAAGTCAGATGCTGCGCCGCCAGCCCCGGCTTTTTCCTGTTCGCGCGAAGCTTTTCGATGCGCACCGGCCGCCCGGTGATGGCGGCCAGGCTTAGCGAACTGCGCAGGATTTGCCCGCCGCCTTCGCCGTGGGAACCGTCGATGACTAAAAAATTCGCCATAGTAAACCTCCCGTGAAGGATGATCTTTAAAATAGCCGAACCTTGTTACATCTAGTGGTTTAGCAATAAGACCGTTGACCTAATCTATACAACTAACTGATGTTACGCACGGAAATTTTTCCCGTTAGCCGCGCCAAGCATCAGAGCTTTTGCCGGGACAAATCGGCAGGATAGTCGATTTGCATGCACAGCATCGTAGGGTACGAGACTGTGAAAGTATTATCCAAATCAAGCAGAAAAGATAATTAACCACAGAGAACACGGAGAAAATAATGCTATTAATTCAATATATTAAAAACTCCGTGTTCTCGGCAAGTGCTCCTGCATTGCCTACAGGGATGTAGGTACTTAGCGTGAGCAGGAGCGGAAGCTGCGCCTAAAGCGCCTACTGTTGGTGCTCTACCTCCTGCGTCCGTGCAGTCGTCTGTGTCCTCCGTGGTGAATCTCTTAAATCAAATACTTTCACAATCTCGTACCTTTTTGGTATTGGCTCCAAAAAACGGTACGCGGTGCGTACCCTACCGTACTTTGGATGACCGCTTTGCCATGAAAGGTTGCTGAAAGGGAAAAAGGCTAGAGTTGTAGCTCAGTAATAAACTGAAGCATCTTCCTCGTTGCTTTTTTGTTCACTTGTAAACGGAAATGTTATTTATGCGCGCCCCTGTTTCTCACCACCTCAAAGGCATTAACAAAGTTAATTTCATGAATACGCAAGCGACCGAAATAAATACCAATTCAAGCCCTGAAATCAACAATAGCCTGCTGGCCAACCTGAAATACGACTTACCTGCGGGCATTGCCGTTTTCCTGATCGCCATACCGTTGTCATTAGGCATTGCGCTGGCTTCGGGCGCGCCGCTGTATTCAGGACTGATTGCCGGCATTATCAGCGGGCTGGTGGTGGCGCCGTTAAGCGGTTCCTCGCTGGGCATCAGCGGCGCAACCGCCGGTATCGCGGTCATTGTCTGGGCAGCCATTGACAAACTGGGTTTCGGCGGCTTCTTGCTCGCCCTGGTCCTGGCGGGCGTTTTCCAGATTATCATGGGGCTGTCCAAAGCCGGGGTTATCGCCTATTACTTTCCGTCATCCGTCATCAACGGCATGTTGACAGGCATGGGCATCATTCTTTTTCTCAAGCAGATTCCCCATGCCATGGGCTATGACCGGGATTACGAAGGCGATACCTCCTTTTACCAGGCCGACAGCTACTCGTCTTTTTCCGAACTGGCGCATATGGTGGATTTCAGCTCGCCTGCGGCAGTTATGATTGCGCTGGTATCGCTGGCGATTCTGGTACTATGGGAACAACCGTTCATGAAAAAGCGGCGCTTTTCGCAACTATTCAAGGGCGCTTTAGTTGCAATTGTAGCCGCCGTGCTGATCAATGAAGGCCTGCAACACTTTTATCCTGAACTGGCACTAGGCGGTAACCATCTGGTTATGATTCCGGTGTTGAACAATGCCGGCGATTTATTGGACCAGCTGCATTCCCCGGATTTTTCCCAGTTCGGCAATCCGGCCGTTTACCTGACCGCGTTAACGCTGGCTGTCGTTGCGAGCCTAAAGACGCTGTTGTCAGTGGAAGCGGTTGATAAAATGGATCCCTATAAAAGGGTGACGCCGACCAACAGGGAGCTGATTGCCCAAGGCATCGGCAATGTTTGCAGCGGCTTGTTCGGTGGCTTGCCTCTGGCGCAAGTTATCGTACGCAGTTCGATTGGCATTCAATCCGGTGCCAAAACCAAGGCGACCGCTTTTATAAGTAGCCTATTGTTGCTGCTGGCGGTGCTTTTTATTCCAACATTGCTCAACAAAATTCCGCTAGCCAGTCTGGCCAGCGTGTTGCTGGTGGTCGGCTATAAATTGATCAGGCCCAAAGTCTTTGCCGACATGTACAAAGCGGGCATGTACCATTTCCTCCCGTTCTGCGTGACCATTTTAGGCATGATTTTTACCGACTTGCTGTTCGGCCTTGTGATTGGCCTGATTGCCGCGCTATTTTCGATATTGCTGGAAAACTATAAAAGCCCTTTTTATTTCAATGAGTCGCACATCGGCAATAAAACCATACTCAAGCTATCCGAGCATATCTCTTTCCTGAATAAAGCCAATATTCAGCAAACCCTTGAGCGCTTGCCCGATCATTCGGAAGTCGTGATTGACGCAACCCGCTCGAAATACATTGATTACGATGTCTTCGAAATCATTGAAAACTTCAAGATTGAAGCGCAGCGCAAGCATATCAAGCTGACCATTGAAAACCTGCGCGGCTTTGGCGTGCTCGAACCGGTTAAGAATGCCAGGGCGCTAACTTACGATACCCAGCAATCGCTGACACCGGCCAAAGTGCTGGCGTTGCTGAAAGAAGGCAATCAGCGCTTTGTCAATAACCTGGAATCCAACCGCAACCTGCTGGAACAGATTAACGATACCCGGCAAGGCCAGTTCCCGATTGCGATTATTCTCAGCTGCATGGATTCGCGCACCTCGGTCGAATTGATTTTCGACCAGGGTCTGGGCGATGTGTTCAGTGCCCGGGTCGCCGGCAATGTCATCAATGACGACATTCTGGGCAGCATGGAATACGCCTGCAAGATAGCGGGCTCGAAATTGATCGTGGTGCTGGGCCATTCGCATTGCGGCGCAGTCAAAGGCGCTTGTGCCCATGTCGAGCTGGATCACTTAAGCGGGCTGTTGCACAAAATACAACCGGCGGTGGATGCGGCGCATGCCGAAGGGCTCGCCAAGACCACTGATAACCAGGACGAATTCGTGCAAAAAGTCGCCGATAAGAATGTGCAGCTGACCGTCGAGCAGATCAAAAGCAAAAGCCCGGTATTGGACGCCATGCTGAAAAGCGGCGAAATCGGCATTGTCGGCGGCATGTACGACATTGAAACCGGAAAAGTGCAATTCTATTCGGACATTTAACAACGATGCCGGGCACTGCTTATTGATAGCGTGCTTTACTGAAACGAGTGCGTGGGAGTTAGCATGATTCCATTAGCCAACCGAAAAATACTGATCCGGTTCATCCTGATCGGGCTTGCTGTAACGATGTATGACGTCATGCTGCACTCGCTGCTGGTCGTCATGCATCTGGCTTTCGAATGGTTCGAGTTTGCCCTTGAACACCTCATTGAGCATATTTTCCATACCACCCGCCAGCAAAGCCAGATCATCGTCTTTTACCTGCTATGCCTCATCGGGCTCACCCTGCTTTATTGCCTATGGCGAGCGCTGCCGGGTCTTTATAACCGGTTTAAAACACGGCTCCTTGCACTGAAATTGCAGTGTAAGTCATACCTTAGCAATTACTGGAAAGAATTGTCCTCAATCCAAAAAACAAAATGGCTTGCCTCTTTTACCGTGAGCATATCCTTGGTCTTTTTCGTTTTCAGTTGACAACCAAGTTAGGATCGCGTCAAAAATCTCAATAATACGGAATATTAATTACCTGAAACCGTTACCTCGTCCTGACGCGTTACGACACTGCCATTAGTGAATGCTGGCTCCCAAGCTCCAGCTTGGGAGCCAGCGTATAGTTATAGTTAAGTTGTAAATCGACATCGCTTCCTTGATAGACCGAACTAACCCGAACGGATTGCGTATAAAGTTTTTTCGTGTTTTTATGTTTTCTTGGGCAGTGCGTAACATCAGCTAATAATCACAATGGGCTTTGTTGCATAAATCCACGCACGAACAAAGCGCCCCAGAACCGAGCCCCGTTTTATGTCACGGGATAACTTTCGGGCATGCCAAGGCCCGTCATTTTGTTAAGCGCTCCTACGCGCAGATAAGCTTCAGTTTGTTGGGCCGTGAAGGTGCGATTTTTCAGTTTGTCGCTCAATAATGCCTTAATCCGAAACATAGCGGTTTCCGCCAAGCTGCGCCGATGGTTTGCTGCCTCCTGCTTAGGGCGCCGTAGTTCGGCACTTTAAGCGGTAGACTCAATATCTTAACCAGCGATTTGAGGAAGCCCTCTGTCGCTCGAAGTGGACATTGAAAAATTTCACGAATCGTCAGTACGCATTGGATAGCCCAATCCGAATAGCTCATCGGGCTGCCTCGATAACCTGTGCGCTCTGGCTGGTGCCATCGTTCGAGCTGCGATTCTTCAAACCAGAGCGTTAATGAATCCCGGTTAACCATAGCTTAGTTGTACTCTGGCCAGTTTTTGACTTTGTAGCGTTGTTTCTGTTTCGTCTCCATGCACCCTTACTTGGGGATGGTTCAGATTTATGCAACAAAGCCAATTAGAAGAATCGTATTTTGTTAACGGTCATCTACAGAATGGAGTGATGTTAACCTCAAAAAATGTGGACACCATCGTGAATATTTTCAGCGGAATTAGAATAGCACGCTAATCAGGAATCACTCATAAGCAGTGCTGCTAAACAGTTTTTGTCTATAATATATTTCAATGCAATTTCACAAGGTGATTGCATAAATGCATGAGTAAGTTACGGGAATGAAAACTGTAACTGCTTGGCTGCACTTGAGCAACCTAGAGCGTTTATTTTCAATATACGTACTTATTTTAAAAACAACGGATTATAGTAAAAACACATAATTGCATGTATAGAGGTGACGAAATGAAAATGCTCGCTTTTTCTTTTATTGTAGGAATTGTTTTGCTCTATTTTTTGAATATA
>Ga0208392_1000060_pt1 | contig 23532 bp, 34 predicted proteins | sample LakWasMeta3_LOW4_2_FD_183855 | JGI IMG/M metagenome (GOLD analysis project Ga0208392, IMG submission 183855) | Freshwater sediment methanotrophic microbial communities from Lake Washington under simulated oxygen tension - Sediment Metagenome... | ecosystem: Environmental > Aquatic > Freshwater >... | reverse complement strand
TACACGACACGTCACCATCAACATAACCGTCTGGAATGCCTCTGGTAAACACTGCTTGTCTGTTATCGCTGATTGCTGCGCTCATAGTTTCAACGTGGACGATCAAATCACCCACCATAATGTCGAAATTTTGTGCTGATAAATGTTTGTTGCCGCTCATTGCTTAGGCTCCTTTACGATGTGGGTGCTGATAAATCCAGCACGATATTAGCAGTGATGTCTTTAGGTATCTCATACGGCCTGGCCACCATAAAAATATTTACCTGTGTACGCGTTACCCACTGGATTTGCACATCACCATCAAGCGGCGCTTTTAACTCAGCGGGGAAGGGAATACCAAAAAACGCATAAGAGCGGCTCATTTCAAACAGTGGCCGCATTAACTTGGTCAGCGTCCAGGCTTCGCCCATAGGTGTGGAATTAAAGCGCCGGTTACCTAACAAGCCGATCAACACTAAGCGCACCGCACGGGCGGCCTTATCCACTACCCGAAGGTTTTCAATCACCTGATAATCACCCGCCGGCGCGTCCAGCGTTTGCCCGTCAGACCAAAACACCCCTGGATAATCGGCATACAGTTGCGGCACACTAAAGCGTTGATCGTTTAATGCTTTAGCATGAGCATTGTTATAGCGCACCCCAGCGTTATCGACCGGCAACCCAGCTTGATCAACGCCAACTAACGGTCCGGTTTCAACCCGCATCGGCGTATCTGCGACGCTGACGCCGTAATTACACAAACGCCCAGCATAAATACCGATGCTGTTAGTGTAAATCTGCGCCACCACACTGACCCGATAAGCACTTAAGCCCGTAGTTAACGACGTCAACAGCGTCACAAATTGCGCCCAGGTTTTGCCGGTGACCGGCGTTGGGTCAATTGCGATCGATTGTGCGATAAAAAATACCCGTCGACCGTAGGCGGTATTAATGTCCAGTGCCTTGGTTTGCATCGCAGTTAATTGCGCCGATGTCGTCACTGGTGTACAGACGACCACGGCTTCAACGCGCACATCTTGCGCCATCGCCAAATCCACAGCTGCTGACCAGGCCGAACCGTCCAGCACCGGCACACAGGCACACGCCCAGTTTTGCCCAGCGTTGGCACGCGCGGCGGTAATCTGGGTTTTAAGCTCCGATGTAGCGGGCCCCAACTCGGTGTCTAAATTACTGTCAGTGTTTAAAAATAAGACAGTGTCGCGATTGATCGGCCCAACGCCGATAAATAGAAAATACTTTTCGACGGTCGGAAAATCTCCCTGCGCCAGATTGAGTGCGTTAACGGTAATCTTACCTAGCGACATGGTTAATCTCCTGAGTCATGGTTGTAAAAATATCCTGAATGTATTCACTGATTTCAGCATCGGTGGCCCCTAAGAAAGAGCGTGCCGGCAACACCGTATTCCATGTGGTGTTTGGCCGAATGCCTTGTTTAGCACGCATAGCCCTGATAATTGCCCCGGCTTGCGCAATGGTCATATTGCCTTGAATCCACTTCATCGCGGCCGGGCGCCTGCGTTTGTTAGTGCTGGTTCGGTAGCCTAAAGCCCTTAATTCCGCTGATTGCCTTTTGGTAGCCGGTGCGGTTTTATTACCGCCTTTTTTTAAACTTGCCGCGCTAACTGACTGGTTAAAGCCCTGTTGTTGCCGGGCTGCAATCATCCCCGCCAAGCCCTTAAAAGCAATCTTGGCTGTGGTGCCGTCGTTACTGCTGACAAAGGCTTGCTTCATCAATCGGCTGAGCATCTTGCGGCGGTCACTGCGCTTTTTCCAACGCTGCTTGTAGCTTTGGCCTTGTAAATCTGTTTGCGTTTGAATGTGCTTGCGGCTGTCGCGTAACACTTTGTTGCTGACTTTCCGCAACAACCGTTTGCGCTTAGCCAGCGGCATTTTCAACAGCTCCAGCTGCTGCGATAGTCTTAATTTGCCGATAACCTCAACAGTAACGGTCATACATCCAGACTGGCGGTTAAATCGCCGGTTTCTGCATAGTAAATGTCAGCAGGTGCCAGGCTGTAGGTAATGCCGTTTAGCAGTATCGGCCCGGAAAGGTCTTCAACGGCCGTCACGTCTTCTACAAAATCAATGGTGATAATGATGTCGGCAGTGCTGTCGTCTAAAATATCAATTTCGGTGGTGATCGTAGCTTGGCTGCCGTCAATGCGGTCGGCATCGTTATCCATCAACCAGGCGCTAATCTGTCCGAACAGTAGCTCTGCTGAATGCACCTTGTGCGGGTAGCGTTCAATAACAATTTGGGCATCGTAGGTTTGCCGGTACAGCACAATGCTCTTCGCGCCGCGTATCGATCCCATCGGCACGATCTTGGGGTTTTCTACCCAGGCATCGATCTGTTCAGCGGCGACTAAATCCAGGCTGATTAAAAAGGCAGTGATGGCGGCTAACTGTTTCATTGCGCGCGCTTAGTCAGCCAGCGTTTAAACAAATTATCAATGCCACCCTCGAACATAAAAATAGCCTTGCTGCCCATGTGCGCACAAATCCCCACCAATGCAGGTCGTATGCTCATCGGTATATTTCCGTATTCACAAATCGAGTACGTGATAAAGCCGACAAAGCCGCTGATAGCGATGTCGCCGATGATTTCACCGAAAGAAAAGCGCTTAATCAGCCCTTGGCGCATCTTGCCGACATAACTGGCAACACCGCCCCAAATCGAGATAAACAGCACCCATGAGTAGGTGACTATTGCGGATGATAAAAAATCTTTTTCTGGCATGTTAACCAACCCTTACGCACTGCATCAACAATATCTCAAAAGACGGCCCTGGTGCTGCGCTTGCCATTGTTGGCATGCTTAAGCCAGCTCTTATCTCGCGCAGTAGCTCGTTATCCCCCATGCTAAATACTCCAGATTCATACAGAAATATATCGCCTACAGATAGCACAGGCTGCAACGTTTCGATGTCAAACGATGAGTGCAGTTGATTTACTCCGTAAGACTTGCTTTGCAGCCTGTCGACTTTACAGAGCCTCGCGGAGTTGCCATTGCAAATACCATGTGCATTATTAGTGTCTACAACTCTAACTTTGATATAGATTTTATATAGTCCGTCACTCGGCAATGGGATGGACATACAAGGCAGCGTTACAGAAGCACCTGCCGTCCAATAAGATGGATTGAGCGATGGTTTTGTATAAGCGGGCACAGCTTGTGAAGAAGTGTAGGGGATAGCCGTTGTTAAAGACGTATACTCGTAAACAGTGTACCCGGAGTTGTACGTGCCAGGAGGGTAATAGATTGGATAAACGAGTGTAGTTTTATCTGTCAAGACACCCACTTGGTTTGTGGCTACGTTTCCAGCAGATCCTGCAGATAACGCAAATGTAGCCCCGCCAGTTGTCTTCGTAATTGCGCCAGTAGTAATTGTGTTGGCAGCACCACTCTCCTTCAGGTAGTTGACCGCCTTCATACCGGTTGTTCCAACTGGGTAACCCCTAGACAACAATGCGTTCGGCCCAAAGGCCTTGCCATGAGGGTCTGGATATGAGTTCAGAGGAATGGTGGCTTTTACTCCGAACAATGAACCAATAGTAGGTAACGTGTCTTTCACCAGCTTTATGTTACCAGTTACGTTCGGATGTATATTCGAAAGGGTATTTGGATCACCAGGTATTCCAGAGGCATTGAAAGCATCTCGATAGTACAAGGGGTTGGCCCTGAAGTTCCGTCGATCACCGTAGAAGAGCTCTGCCGCTCCGTCTTCTACAATGACGTTAGCCTCGCTGTATGACAAGCACCAATCGCTGATAATATTGGCCTGCACTAATGGATTCTGTGATGCAAACAGTGTCTTAGAGGCGTTATCGGTGGGTCCGATATTAGACAATATGATTACAATATCCGGCCATCTTTCTTTTATAAGCCTGATAATCTCCTTAGCATTATCGATGCTCTTATAGCCGTTCAAGTTGCCATATACAAACCCATCCAGTGTGATCGGTGTGTCATACGTATGCACAATATCATTTTCAAAGATGTCTGTAAGATAGAAGACGTCAGGCGTATCAACGAATCGATCAAGAAGGCCGTGTCTCAATCTGTATAGGAACTGGTCTGTAAATCCACCATTAGTGCCGTAACATCCATAGTCATCGAGTGTCTCAATAGACGTACTTCCTGCCGTTTGGTCATCATAACAAAACCAGGGTGTTAAAGACCTCCACTTGCTCGGTGTGTTTGCTGGAACATCATTGGTAGAGCTAGTAGCTATGCAACGGTAATACTCGCTAACTGTCCCATGTGTTGTAGCAGACACTGCGGTGTCATTTTTAGTGAAGAATTGCCCCACATTAGCAGGATTAGCACCTATAGATGTCCAATTTACACCACTACCTAAAGTCAATACTCGGTAAGTCTTTCCAGGGACTAAATTTGCTGTAGATACAACGTCCTTAACGGTGTCACCATACCCGTATGTCATCACCTGATATGCATCTCCGCCAGTACCAGTGGCTGGCGTAGCATTCTTTACAAATATCTCGCCAACAGCAGGTGATGCGGATGCCCCGATAGCCGTCCAATTAGTTGAGCCTAGCGTCTTTATCTTATACGTAGTACCAATGCTGAAAGACTCTTGTGGTACAACTTTTCTAGGTGTCCAATCGCCGCAGAAGTCGTCTGAGTTACCGCTACCAGAAAGAGGCGAGGCTGAGTCTGTATGATTGCAAAAGTTTCCTATTGTGCGGCATCTTTCAAAACCCCCTTGGGTTAGCGCAAATAGTTGATTTATATAACCATCGGCTGCCCATGCCCTTGGAGCCCAATACTCATAAAGTGATTGGGCTGATATTGAGCATCCCATAGATGCAAGTTTTGGGCGGCGACCTTTCCAGGGCAAACCACCACCAAAAAGACTAATAGGAACGCGCTTCTCATCCCCCAAACCCGCGCAATTTTCCTGCAAAACTACCCAATCATCGGCATTGACGCTGCTTTTAATCGGTCTTTGTTTTACGTCACTCATCTCAATGTCCTATCAATTAAAGCAACGCGACGTGTGTGTTGGCGTTGGCGGTTGTTACGGTGTCAGGCAAAAATTGCTTGAACAGTTTGTGTCTAAAAGCAGCTGATTCATCCAGCCAGTATTGTTCTGCCCCCGGCGCTTCTTTCGCTGCATCTTCAGCAATGGCGCGGCGGTTTAGCGAATTAAACTGCTGTAATAAAAACGCTTTGGCGCGGCAATACACAGCATGTTGGTAATAAATTACCGTTTTTTGCAGACCGTTAATCAGGTCTGGGTGTGCCAGGTTGTAGGCGGACAGCGTGGTGTAACCTAGCAATTTAATAGCGGCTTCAACCGGTGCCAGTTCCAAATCTACGTTAACAGCGGCCAGTGTCAGGCCCCAGGTAATGGTGTCATCTGCGTATTCTGGCGGGATTCGGTATTTAGACAGCAACTCAGCCACTGCCAAGTCAGGCCAAAAGCCGCCGTTAACAAACGGTGCGGCGGTGGTGAGTGCTGGTTTCCCCGTTAAACTCATTGGTCTGTGTCCGCCACGGTTGGAGAGTCGCGCGGCTGCTGTTCAATATCATTATGAAAGCGTGGGGTTAGTAAGTTAAAGCCGGTACAAACGCCGTTGGGAGGTACTGCCGGTGCATATATCCGGATGATTGCCAAGGCAGCGTGTCGAGTGTATGAATCTACATAGTCGCTGCAGTAATTAGCGCGGGCAAGTTCTAACTGATTAAGTCGTCTGCCTGCCAAATGGGTGACATCACCGACTTGGTAGCCGTTGGTAAATTCGGCTTCGGTGCATCCGGTTAAAACAATCAATAAGCAGGTGATAATCAAAATTAAAAACTTCATATTTACCTCGCTAAAATTTAGTGCCTGGACAGTCAACCGGGCTGCGAACATTGTCTAATGCAAGTCGTGTGCGGTGATTGCCAGCCAGGGCTTGAGGAGCTGGTTTAGTGGCTTATTCAGTCACTGGTAACTTGGCATGCGCTTGTGCTTTTAAGGTTTTAACGCCGGCGCCTTCCGGGTTAGCTTGTTCGGCCAGCTCGCAGAGCGCTTCGCATTCTCGGTAACTGCCTTCACGGTTTTTGTGCTTAGCTAAGATGGCATACATTTTGGACTTAACCGGCGGTGATAATTGCCAGTTGCTGGTGCCGATTTCTGCCACTAACGCATCCAAATACGGGCTAGCCGACTGGTCTTTTTTAAGCAAGCCATTCGCCCAGTCGTACATGGCATCACAAACAAACGTTTCCAGGTCGCGTCGTTCAAAGCGTATTGGCATTTGTTGCCCGCCTTGTTTGATCAAATACAACGCCAGGTATAAGCCGCGTTCAATGTCCAGGGTGTCAAATAGCCACACCATTACTTGCACAGCAATGCTGTTTGGGTAATTGTGCAGCTGCTCAACGTACTGGCTGACAAAATCCCAGTAGGTGGCCAGCATGGTTTTTTTCGCGGCCTGTTTTTCGTCCAGTGTTTTAAGCACTTTTAGACTATTTAGGTCGGCGTCCATTGCCGCTTGATAATGCTCCCGGTCTTTAGGTGCCACGGTAGCGCTTGATTGCGCTACCGCCTGCTTGTGGTAGGGGTTTTCACCGCTACTTTCGGCATCAACTAATTGAGCCGCCTTTATTTGGTCGAGGGCATTAAACGGGTCCAGTGCCTGCACCTCATCAACCACGGCAACAAATCCTTTTTGATAGGGGTTTAGTTCACCGGCGTCAGCGGCGGCGGCTATTTGTGCCGCCTTGATCTGGTCTAATGGGTTAATGCTCATGGTTATGCGTAAGTGATGTTTTCAATTAACGCGGCTTTTTCTTCAATCTCAACCACGTAGCCTTCTTGGCGACTATTGAAATCTTCGTACTGGTCTTTCTTGGGGTTGTCGATTTGTTGACGTCTCCAAGAAGTATCTTGCCAGTAGATAGACAAGTTTTTCAGCGACGTCACCACCAAGGCATTCGCTGGGAAAAATGGCGGTACTACAGCAGGCAAGCCGCCGTAAGTATCAACAACCAAGGCTTCATTAAGCTTGCCCTTTTCCGTTGGTGTGTTGCCGTTGGCCATGTAGCCTTTGTTTTTGGAATACTGAACAACGCCACGACCTAGCATAACAACCAAATCAGGATCTTCTCGGAATTGCTCAGCCAGTTTGTTAACTGCGCTGTAAACCAAGGTATCAAGGTTAGGGAAGGTTGCACCGCCCAGTTGTATAGGCAGTGGACCGGTACCGATAACATACTGAGAGCCTGCGTTATATTCTCTGATCAGCTGCAGCCAGCCTTTGTTAACGTCTTGCAATAATGGATTAGTGCCGATGTTTGACGCAGTAGCAGCAGAGGTGCCGTTAAAGCCGATTCTAACGCGGTCGTTGCCGATTGCTGCAGCAACTGCAGCCGCATAACGCGCCGCAAAGTCTGGAAACTTAGCCCAGGAATCAATCATGGCGTATTTAAGCGCCACATCTGACTCGGTCTTTTTAAGGGCGTAAGGCTGTGCGTCTAATTGCGCCAAGCTTTTTGCCGTCCGCTCACCTGTGGTTGATGTATCGGTACGGCTGGTGACTAAACCAGACAACGACAAATTGACCTTGTCGCCGGTAATTTCAGAGACTGGTGTGACGTTGATCAGCGGCAACAACCAGTTACCATCTAAAACGATTTTGTCATTTAAGCGCTGTGCTGCGCTGGGTGTTGCTGCATATGTTTCACCAGCAATCGCGCCGTACGCTAATGCGGTTAACGCAATGTGCTGTTTAATACGTGCAGCTGCTTGTCTTGATAATGCCATGATGAATTCCTTTTTAATGTAGTCAGTAACAGCGCCGGTTAGTAAATTTCGTTAGCGTCAGTGCCAGCGCCAAAATGCTCACCAACATCGGTGCCGGATTGCTCGGTCAGTGCTGCACTTAACTTTTCAGTCAATGCTGTTAGCTGGGTTTGCAGTTCAGTGAACTTGTCTGCAGGTACGGTGCTGTCAGCTGGCTTTTGTTCGCTGAACTTGTTTTCCATTGCATCAATACGGGCAATCAATGCCGCAAATTTATCATCAGGTTTAGGCGCATCAGGCTCAGCAGGTTTTAATGCCGCCAATGTATCTTTCAACGCGGTAAATTCTAGTTTTAGTGCATCCAGCGCGGCTTTATCTACGGCCATTAGGTCATCCTCTTGTGGTTGGTGTTTAAAAAGTGCTTTGATTTGATCAATCAGCCCGGCAGGCGCTTGGTCTTCAAATGTTTGTGTGATGGCTTCAACCGTTTTTGTTAACAAAATGCCTGCGGTATCTGCGGCTTTAGAAAAACGAATTTCGCTGGTGGCTGCGCTGGCGGGGTCATCTGTAGCACCCAAGCCGGTTAAATAGGCTTTGCCTGTTTTGCGGAAGTCAGTAGTTATTTCCATGCTGGTAAACAGCTTTTGACCATAGCGGTTATCAGATAGATAAAACGCATTCGGTGATAACACCGCAAACAAATCACGACCGCCTTCGTCATTGGCTTCTGAGCGCAACTCTTCAACAGTCCCATAATTTGAATACCTGCTGTGGTCTGGCCAGATCATCGCGGTAAACAGCTCCTTTTTATAGCTGGCTGCCATTTCGTCGATCATATCCGGACTGATCACGCGGCCATCAACGGTAGGCCCGCTTCTGCCAATGCGTTTAAAGTCGGTGCGTAACACTCTATCTGCCATCTGTAGCACTCAAAATAAGGTGATAAAAACAAAACTTGCGGCAAGATTACCCTTTTTTGTGTGTTTCTCAATTTGTTTGGTTTTTATTTATACCTTATTGTTTTATATAGGAATTTTACAAAACATTAGGCTGGTTTATCGGTTTAAAAACACCCTAAAATGAGTGCAAGAAAATTTTAGGAGGTGTTATGTCGCTGAGTAGTTTTATTAAAGAATGGCAGGACGCTAAAAAAAACAGAGAGCTTGAGCCGATCCACATCATTGCTATGCGGCTGGCCCTGTACCCTGTGTTTATCTGTGTCAGATACCTATTTGCGGTGATTATTTTATTAATGTGGGGCAAAGACCACATGTACACCATGCTGCAGTCAACGCATGTTGATTAATCGACATGGCTAAGAAATACCCACCAGAGGTAATCGACGCCGCCAAACGGCTTTTTATTCGTGGCTATACGGTGCAGGACATCAGCCGCGAGATCGGTATTGTCGACCGCACTATTTACAATTGGCGTGATGCCGGTGACTGGGAAAACTACTGCCCACCCGATACGATTGAAATCGCATTGGCCAGGCGCATCAACGTCCTATCTGAGCGTGATAAAACCCCGGAAGAACTCAACGAGTTTATCCAGCTAGTGGGCGTATTCGGCAAGCTGCAGTTAGATCTTGCTAACGCGCTGAAGATTAAAGCCCAAGCAACTGCATTGGCCACTGGCGTTTCGTTTGATGGTGGCGTTCCTGGTGAGGCGAATTTTACCGAACAGCCAAAAAAACCCGCCAAACGCAAAGAAAAAACCGCCAAAAACGATATATCAAAAATCACCGCTGAAAAGCTGGACGAAGTACGCAACAAACTGTTTTTTGGCTACCAGCTGGAATGGTATGAGCGCCGCTATGACCCACTAACCAAGCGCGTTAGATTCATCTTAAAAAGCCGCCAAATCGGCGCCACGTTTTATTTTGCGTTTGAAGCACTGGATAACGCCATCCGCACCGGTGACAACCAACTGTTCTTGTCAGCCAGTCGAGATCAGGCCGAAGTGTTTAAAGCCTACATCATCGCTTTTGCGCATGAACACTTTGACGTCGAGTTAAAAGGGCAGGGCGCCATATTGCTATCAAACGGCGCTGAGCTGCGCTTTTTAAGCACAAACAGCAACACCGCGCAAAGCTATCACGGCCATTTGTACATTGATGAGGTGTTTTGGATAGCCAATTACAAAAAGCTCAACAAAGTCGCCAGCGGTATGGCTGCACATAAGAAGTGGTGCAAAACTTATTTTAGTACACCGTCAGCCATGAGCCACGGCGCGTATGAAGAGTGGAGTGGCGAGCTGTACAACAAAAGCAAACCAGAACACCTGCGGGTTGAATTCGATACCTCCCATGCGGCGCTTAAATCGGGTGTATTGGGGCCGGATAAAAAATGGCGGCACATGGTCACTGTTGAAGACGCCCAGGAACAAGGCTGTGATTTATTCGACATTGAGGAATTAAAGCTTGAATACAGCAAAGACGATTATGACAACTTGTTTATGTGCAAATTTATTGATGATAGCCAGTCAGCGTTTAGCCTGGCCAAGCTGTTGGAATGCACCGTGGACGTTGACGCCTGGTCAGACTACAAACCGGACAGCCAGCGGCCGTTTGGTAATAAACCGGTGTCATTAGGCTATGACCCCAGCCGCACCCGAGACAATGCCGATCTTGCCACGCTGGCTATCCCACTCATTGAAGGCGAGGAATGGCGGGTTCTAAAGACGCACAGCTATCACGGAAAAAACTTCCAGTACCAATCAAACCGCATCAAAGAGGTGCGCGACTGCCACAACGTTAAGCACATCGGCATTGATACCACCGGCATCGGTTACGGTGTGTTTGAGCTGGTATTGCAATGGTTTCCGCTGGCGACACCCATCAACTACAGTATGGAAATGAAAACACAGCTAGTGCTTAAGGCCTTGGACGTGATCAACAACGGCCGCTTTAAATATCTGGCCGGTGACAACGAGATTACCCGCGCCTTTTTAATGATTACCCAAACCACCACCGGCAGCGGGCACATTACCTTTTCAAGCAGTCGCAGTGCCGAATCCGGCCATGCCGACAAGGCCTGGTCGATTATGCACGCGCTTAATTATGAACCGCTGGCACCCCGCCGAAAAACAACCGTGTCATTTAGCAATTAGGAGGATTTATGACCAGTGACGAAGCACAAAAAGAATTTGTTGAATGCACCACCCGAATAAAACACCTGGAGGGTTTATTAATTCGTGTTTGCGACATGATAACTAAGCAGATGTACCGGCAAACCGCCGCAAAACGCTTGCGTGACGAACTAAAACAACAGGAAAAACAACCATGATAACCAGCGTATTAAGCCAGCTGAAAAAAACTTTAAACCCGCCGCCACAGGGAAAAGCCATGGCCTTTAGCTTTGGCGATCCGGAAACGGTCATGAGCAATAATCTCGCTGATTATTTAGGCACTTTTTTAGATGTGGGCGGCGAGTATTACCGGCCTCCGGTGGACTTAGAAGGGTTGGCCAAGCTGATTAATGCCAATGCTTATCACGGGCCAATTATCCATTTTAAAAGGAACATGGTGGTTAAGTGGTTTACACCGTCCAGCGTGTTATCAACCAAAGAACTGCGGTCGGCGGCGTTAGATTATGGCGTGTTCGCTAACTGTTACTTTCAAAAGTTTACCGACCGCTTTGGGCGCGTGGTGCGGCTGCAGCGCTTACCGGCGATCAGCATGCGCAAAGCCAAAGCCAAGGATGTCTACGTCAAGCTAAACAGCAATTCAAGCACCGGCAGTATTGAAAAAATGACCGTCTTTAAACCTGGCGAAGTGCTGCACATTAAAGAGCCGGACGTAAAGCAAGACATCTATGGCGTACCGCAATATCTGGGCGGCATACAAGCTGTGCTGCTGAGTGAAGATGCCAGTTTGTTTCGGCGTAAGTATTTTATCAACGGCGCGCATATGGGTTACATATTGGTCACTACGGATGCCAACCTGGACGATGAAACCGCCAAGGCAATCGAGGATAAAGTGAAGGACTCAAAAGGGCCGGGCAACTTTAGAAGCTTGTACCTCAATATTCCACGCTCCAGCAGCAAAGAGCCGGTGCAGATTATTCCTGTGGGTAACATCGGCACCAAAGATGAATTTCAAGCGATTAAAGAAGTCACAGAAATGGAAATGCTTGCTATGCACCGGGTTTACCCTGGGCTATCAGCGATCATGCCCAGCAATGTCGGCGGCTTTGGCAACTTAACCGACAGTATGAAGGTCTATCACGAGCTGGAAGTGACCGCCATGCAGCAAGTGTTTTTGGAAATTAATGAACAAATCCCCGGCAACCCGGTAACTTTTAAAACCCCAGACTGGCAGGTAAGCGCATGATCAACAGCCGCGATATAAACGATTTGCACCCCTTGGTTAAATCCCGCTGCCAAGGCTTTATTGCCGAATGCAAACGGCAGGGGATTGAGGTAATTATTACCAGCACCTATCGAGACAACGCCTACCAAGCCACCTTATACGCCCAAGGCCGAACCGCACCAGGCAAGGTCGTTACCAATGCCAGGCCGGGCCAGTCATTTCATAATTACCAACTGGCCTTTGATTTTGTACCTATCGTCAATGGCAAAGCCGATTACAAAAATTTAAAGACTTTTGAGCGGTGTGGGGCAATTGCCGAGCAGTGCGGGTTGGAGTGGGCCGGGCGCTGGGTAAAGTTTAAAGAACTGGTCCATTGCCAGTTTACCGATGGGTTAACGATTACCGATTTGCAGGATGGCAAGAAGCTGGCGTGACCATTGTGAGGATGTGCGCAGGATGGTTTAAAAGGTGGGCACAACAGCGGTGCCCACCCTACGTATTGCTTATTTAGCGGTAAAGCCGACCTCTTTAAACATGCCGCGCACCTCATCAACAATGGTTTTTTGGCGCTCGATAATAGGATCGAGTAGGCAACACAGCTCATTCAAATTAACGGCATTATTGCCAGGCTCTTGGCCCATTAACAGACCGGTTAAACAATGCAAGGCATTGACTTCGTTATTAAGGTCGTCAAGGTGGTCAAGCACTTGGGCTTGCATCTTCTGAAAAGTGCTCATCACACACCGCCCAATTGTTTAACGTCATTATCAAATAAGTCTATTTGATCAATCTGTTTACTGATTAGCGCAATGTCAGGCATCGGGTGACCGGCCATGTTGCATAGGTTACGCAGCGGGTTAACCAGCAGCTGGTGGGTAAAGGCGTTTTTGCTATCGGTTAAGCGATCGGTAAGAATGTCGATTTGCTTAACCACGGCGATATAGTCTTTAGTGGGCAAACTGCCAAAAAAGCCATGCTTGCGGATTTGGGGCAGAACTTCACCCAATACCCAATTGGCAAATTCTTTGGCTTTAGGTTTGTTGGAACGAAAGATCAGCGAATAAAGACCGGATTCGTTGATGAAATTGGCGTTTTGTTCGCCGCCAGGGGTGTGGAGTTTTAACATCCCTTTCCACTCTTCAGGCATGTTTTCTAGTGTTGGTCCAGCCCATGTAATGTCTAAAACAGCACATACATCTTTAGCGCAGAACCAAACGTTTTCATTGTCATCGACAGCGGTGCGCACATCGAGTGTTTCAAATTGGAAAGGATTGGCGAGGGTTTTTAAGTTGTTCATGCTTGTATCTCCTAACAGGTTATAAACCACTACCCAAAGACGCTATGCATTGGGTGGCGGACTGAACGAAGTTAGCGTACCGGTACAAGCACCGGCCAGCCTTGCGGCTGCTCCGCCCAGCCCACCATAATAGGAAGCTGAACGCTTGGCACAAAAAAACCGCATGAATGCGGCGGTGCCGCTTGTAATTCAGGACGCTAACCCCGGCGCTGAATATGTCAGCACGGGATTAGCTTAGACCCTGAAAAACAGCTTGTCAAACTTTGTTTGGTGCGAAGTACTTGGCTTGTGCCATGAACTCTTCTATCGCCTTATCAAAAAACTTAAACGATTTACCGGGCACTCTATAGGGCTTGAATAACGGGTTGTCTGCTTGATCAGTGTCATTTATTAAAAATATAAAATACACCTTTGGGTTTTTCTTTGGTTTGCCGCTTTTAAGTGTTTCAAATAACCCTATGCCTTGTTCATTCAATAGTACATGCCAACCCATTGCCGATAGGTCTGATAAGCAGTTGCTTATTAAGTCATTAAATTCATCGACAGTTAATGGCTCAGTTGCTTGCTGTTGCCCGGTATAAGTAACGTCATCATTTTTAGACAACTCAATTTTTGCAATTGAAAACGTTTTAATTTGTCCAGTTGTTAAACACTTTGCACGGACTTTATCGGCCGTTATTTTTATCGGTAAAATCTGCCTTGATTTTCCGGGTTCATGCCCACCATGGTAAATAATATTTATCAATTCACCGGTCCCGATAGATTCTTGTAAACGAGTTAAAACACTTTCCATGCAGCCTCCTCAAGCTGTTAACTTAAGGAGTAAAGATAGAATAAAACGGTGGGAAATACATTAATCGTCTTTTATATCCTCCAGTGCATCTGTCCCCGTTAGATCAATCCATTTGTTTCGGTACCTGCAGTAGTCCAGCGCTTCTTCTTCATCAACAAAAACGGCGACTTTATGTATCTGGGCGATTAGATCTTTATCAGGGCATTTTTTGCCGTGATCTCGATAGACAACATAGCCGCTAATAGCTCCCCGCGCGAAAGAGTTGTGCGGATGGTTATCACCGTTGCAGTATCTGGTTTTATAAAGTTCGCTCATATCTATTTCCTAAGTTTGTAGGATGGGTAACGCATCATGAAACACATAATTATGATAATCGTTACGTTTATTAATTGTTTACCGAATAGTTATCTGGACGTTTTTAACACCTAAAATAAGGTGTTTTGATACAATATAACAAAAACTTGAGGAGGTTTTACTATGCGCGTTAACTGCCCTAATTGCTATTCTAAAGCCCGGATTACATCAAGAAACGAACTGACAGAACGGGTGGCCGACCTGTACTGTCAGTGCATGAATACCAAAGATTGCGGCGCCAGTTTTGTTTTTTCGCTGTCGTTTAAAAACTACCTTAATCCACCGCAAACCACCACGTTACAAATTGCCGCGACTTTAATCAATAACCTGCCTGCTGATCAGCGTAAGAAACTGCAGGTGGATTTGTTTTTATAATATGCTCGGGTTGCCAGTGTGGGTTTTCTTCTAGCTGCAATTTGGTGTAATAGTGCAGTTGGGCCATGTGCCGGTGGTTTTGTTGGGCGACAAAGCACAGCCATTGGTACAGCAGGATAACGTGGGCATTCATCATTATTTAATGTCTCCAGGTGCTGGTAATAACGGCGGCATTTTTCCAGTTCGGTATGATTCATCGACTTGCGGCAGCATAAACTGTCCGACGGTCCCGCCGCCAGGCAGGACGATATGGGCAAGGAACTCTTCATCAAATACGGTAATGCCCGCTTCAACAGCTTCCAGTTTGGCTTTTATCACTAACGCTAAGGCTCGCCAGCGCTGTCTTATGGCTTGCTCGTAGGCTTGTTCAATTTGGTTGGCAGCGCGCGGTTTGCCCGTGGGCGTGCGGGTGAATTCAGCGGCTGTTTTATCAGGCAACGGCAGTTTGAAGTGAATGCGCCGGCCGAGCATTTCAAACGCTATTTGCGCGTGGGTTTGGCTCCAGCCGTACATAAAGGATGAAGCACCATAGCGTGATAGGGTGCGTTCAATTTCTGCTCGGCTTTTGTCACTGGTGACTGTGGTGGTTTCTGCGTAGGTCATAGGGTTATTTATCCGCTGTTGACGCCAAGCCAACGCCTTTTTCTGCTTTGGCGTTTTGTCTGGCTTGCCAGTAATCAGCGGGTAATGATTGCAGGCGTTTGAATTCTTCTTCTTCCTCAAAGTTTGCTGAGATAAATTTGTGTTGTGCAAAGGCCAGCAACGCTACGCCCACTTGGCCGACTTCTTGGTTAATGTTTCCTGAAGGTCTTGCATAGACATATTCAACCAGGTTAAGCATGGCTTCTTTATCAAGTTCGGCGGCTTGGCATAGTTCAATAGCCTCTTCAGCAAATCTGCGGATGCGCTCGTCAGCATGATCTGCTGTTTTAACGCCAAAGGTTTTTATGGCCCATGCCAGAATGTCGTATTGACGTTCACGACGTTCAGTTTTTCCACGTTGAAGACCTGTTTGGTAGGCTTCATCTTGCAGCGGAATGAGTTGGTCATTGATGCGGTTTAAGTAGCTGTTAAATTCTACTGTTAATTTTTGTTTATCATCTTGGTTCATGTTTCTCTCCTCAAGTTGTTTAATCCGCGTGGGCACAACAGCGGTGCCCACCCTATGTGCTACGCCGTTTTAAGCATATTAATTAAGTGCCATGCTTGGTTCTCAGCATCATCAACAGCATTATGATGAGTGCCATTTATTAATATCTTCACTTGTGGATACATAGCTTTCACCGTGCGATAACAACGATTGTTCCAAAATTCCCAAGGTCTAGTCGTTTTATTACGCATGAATGCTGAACTTAAAATCACATTATCGAAATCTGCTCCGTTCCCCCACACTTTGACATCTGACTTTTCCGCCCTGTCCATCATCCATTTTGAGAACTGATACAATGCAACGGTTATGTGTTCGCCACCTCTTGTAAATTCTGCACGCGCCGCATCACTCTGCTGCATCCACCATAGCACCGTCGAAGGGTCAATAACTCCGCCCATATTGACTGAAGACTCAAGATCAACGATGGTATAAAAACGCTCGCCGACTGCTGCTGATTGAATGTCAAACTCAACCGCACCAATTGCAATAATTGCTGCATCTGCGTTTTTTCCCATAGTCTCCAAATCTATCATCACGTTTTTCATATCGCTCTCCTCAAGTTAAAAATCAGTTTTTAAACCGCCACACCCGCACCGAACGCGCTTCAATTCTCGATCGAATGACTTCGTTGCCAAGGTATTGGCGTTTACGGCTGGTGACCAGCCAGCGGCGTAGGTCTTTGCTGTCGATGGTTTCCAGTTTTAATTCGGCACAGGCTGAGCGGTAGTGCTCAAGGTTGACGCAAATTTCCTCGTCTGGCCTGACGCTGTGGTTGAGTAGGTGTTGGCCGCTGTCCATGCCGGGGATGTCATCGGGTGTTGATGACGGACGGGCTTTGCTGTTTAGGTAGTCGTATTGCGCCCAAAATTGCTGCACGATGGGGTGGTCTTCATTCAGCGAGGCTTGGCGGGTGACGGCCATGTCGATCAGCGTGGCGTGGACTTTGGCAATGGCGGCATCTGATACCGGTACCACTATTTTTAGGCAGTCGGCAAAGGCCATTATTTTGGCGTGGTTTTCGACGATCCGTTGCAGTTTGATGGCGGGGATTTGTTGCAGAGTGTGGCGGTGCGCTTTGAATGATTTATTAAATTGCTTCATTACCGTTTCTGCTTTGCTGATGCTATGCAGTAAAAAGCCGCTGACTTGCTCGACATCCAGCACGTTAAGGTTATCGGATGAGCGCTTGCCTTCCATACTGTGATGTGAGCGGTCAAAGGTTAAATGCACTATCCGGGTCATGATGGCCTCGCTGGCGACTACCGGCACGTTTTGCACGATCATCAAGCCGCTTTTAAAGGTGGGTTTTTTGGTGCTGTTGTCTTGCGATTTAACACCGGTTACCCGGCCGAATTCGCCGTCAAATAAGTCTTTTTGTTCGTCCCAATTGAACTTTTTTTGATGGTTGTTATCGGCCAGCTGTTCGTTGTCGGTTTCGTTAAAGACAACCGGCAGGTTGGAGACTTCTGCCATTTTGCGGGTGCGGCCTGCGAGGGTTGAGCTGTTTGGGTTGAAGGATTCGCCTTCACGGCCTAATAGTTTCCACAAAAAATCAACCATGTCTGATTTACCGGAACCGGCTTCACCCACCACTTCCATAAATGGATAAGAGCGGTGGTTATGGCGGACTTGCTCAACAAATAAGCAGCCGAACCACCATGACAAGGTCACCAGGCCGCCGATACCAAAGGCGGTTTGGTAGTCGTTGATAAAATCAACCGGCGCTTTGGTGCTGAGCTTTTGCTTGATGTCGACGGTGGTTTTTATGCCGCCTTGTTTAAGTTGGAAGAAGTTTTCTTTGTTGACGGGCAGTATCTTGCCGCCTTGCACGGCGTAATCCGGGAACACATAGGCACCGGTAGCGCGGTCGTAACCGACATAATCCAAGGTGGTGACGATCTTTGGAATGCGGCCCATCCAATGTTTGTACAAGTAATCAAGATCGTTGCCACTGCCAGTAAATTGCGCACCGGGGGCTTTTTGCATGGCGGCTTTTTTAAAGTCGCCGCTGGCACCAAAGGTTTTGCCGGGGAAGGGCAGCTGTACTTCGGGCGCGTGGTTGCTGAAGTTAAACCGAAAGAAGTACTGGCCATCTTCGCCGTTTTCCGGTTGTTGGAAATAAAGAAAGTCCATTTTAAAGGTAGCGATTTCTTTAATTTTTGAGGCATGCGAAAAGGCAACATGATCAGCGGTTAATGGGTCATGGTCATGCGCTTGGGCGTTGGCTTTTTCGTACTCGGTGGTGTCGATTTTGAACGAGTAAGTGCTGTTGCCGGATGTGTAGATAAAAAAGCTTTTTTTGGTGTCATGCATCCACATGATTTCTGCTTTATCGACGTAGTTTTTTGCCAGTTCCAACTTGCCCAGGTAGCGGTAATGCGCCATGTCATCTGCAGACAGTTTTTTCAGTTTGTGCAGGTCGTTCCAGTCTTCTTTTTCTTCCAGTTCGGATGAGATTATGGCGCCAACGTTTTCGCCCATGTCGAGCAGGCGTTGGGCATGTTTTTGCAGACACCGGCGGCCGGTAGAATCGTTATCAAGACCGAATATCCAGTTAATATTTTTACCAAGATAGGGCTTGATAGATTCGCTGGGGAATGTGCCGCTGGACATAATAGCAACAGCATTAAAGCCGTTTAAATAAAGGGCGATAGCGTCGAGGATGCCTTCGACCAGATAAATAGTGCATCCCTCAGTTATCAGCAAGCCGGGCGGTTTCCACCACAAGCCTTTAAAGGAGCCTCTGAAGTTTTTGTTGCGCGTTTCTTTGTCGCCGTCATCTAGGGTGATGGTGACATCGTCAATAAAGCGCTCCCACATGATTTGACGGTCAACATCAAGATAAAAACGCACGGTGGCGGTGCCTTTGTCGCCGGTGGGGTGCCAGTATTTGCCTTGCTCGTACCAGCCTTTTAGTTTGCTGATGTCAAAGCCGCGCAGCATGGACAGGTAGGCATCTGCGGTTTGGTTAGGGTTGTCTTGCGTGGCCGGGTATTTTTTGTTGAGGTTTTCGAACAGCTCCGGAAACAACTCTTTGCTGCTGGCAGCAAAGTTGCAGCTGTTGGTGCGGTTGCACTGGATCATGCCGGGCGTGGCAGTCCAGGTCCACAGGGTTTTTTTACCGCAACTCGGGCACACGCCTTCGCGCAAGTGTTCGCCACGCTGTTTGGCGTTGTAGGGCGGCGCTTGCAGGTTGCTGATTATTTTGCGGTTAATTTCAACTAGCATAATAAAACCCAATTAACTCGCGGTAAGCGGCATATCTGGCGGCGTCGGTTTGTTGTGGTGTTGGGCGCGGCAGGTGGTCTAAGCGTTTGCCGGTGCTTTCTACAAAATCAACAATCTGGTCATGGGTGGCATCGGGCATGTATTGCCGCAGGTAGCCTTTGTCGTTTAGTGGTTGGCTACACATTGAAACCGCCTTTTTTTAAGATAGATTTTATTTCTTGGGCGATGTCGTATAAGGCATCATCCCGCCAGCAGTGGGTGTGCCGCATGTGCAAGACGGTGTGAAACAGACGGAAGCCTTCTGCATCCAAGTTGATTATTTCCCCTAGCGACCATTCGAATTTTTTACCGACTGAATAAGTGCTTAAAAATGCCTGCCCCAAAAACCGGCCGGACCAGTCTAGGGCGCTGACTCTTCTCAGCAGGGCATCTTTCTCCAGCGGTAATGGGGTAAGGCCGCGGTCATGTTCTTGTTTATCAAGAAGGTCTTGCAGGCGTACCACCATGCCGTTACCTGGTCTAATGTTGGTTAGATTTTTCATGCTTGCACCGCCATTGGCAGTTCTGCCTGTGTTTTTGCGGTTGCCTGTTTTTGCGCTCTAACTAGTTTGGCCAGGGCATCATCAACGATCTTTTTTTCTTTGTAGCTGACAAGAAGCAATGACAGTCCAGACAACTTGGCATGGGCTATTTTGTAATGGTGTTGCGATTTGAATTTGATGTCTTCGTTAGCGTGACGGCTGTACTGGCTAACGATGAACGTGCAGGTGTCGGTAAGGTTTTGTTTTGAGATGACCATTACGCAGCCTCGCATTTATATTTTTTTAACATTGTGTCTCTCCTCAAATTGTTTGATGCCGTCGGCGATATAGCGGTCGATGGCGTCTTGGGTAAATCGCAGTGTGGCGCCCATGCTGGCTTTTAATTCGCTGATGTTTTCATCGTTAACGAGCATGTCTGCCAAGGCTGGATCTAGTCGTTTTATGCCTGCCCACATGACCTGCCGGGTTTGTTCGGTTAGGTCGGATGGGTTGATCAGCCTAGAGGGTGATGCCGACACGCTCTATCACCTTGTAAAGCTGCCAAAGCACTAAACCGAATAACACCAGCACACCGACAGCGGCTGTGTAGCTTTCGATAACGTCGAGCCGTTTTTCTTCGAGTTGTTTATTTAACAATTCGATATGGGCGTTTTTTGCCTCAATGCGTTCTTTTACAAATTCTTGATAGCTGTTGTAGTGGTGGTGTTGGCTGATTTGTGTCATGACGATCTCCTAGGCTTCTCTTTGAAAGCGCATGTGGTTGCGTGATATGTTGGGTCTTGGGGTTTTTGGCGGTCTTCTTGAATTGACATCGCCATCAATGATGGTGCAGTTAAGAATTAATCCCATAAGCAAGGCTTTGAAGGTGATTTCTACCAAGCTGGCGGCAACGGCTTTGGCGACTATCTCTGCGGTGCTGTGGGCGTCGAGTTTTTTGGCGATGCTTTCCACTTGCTTGCTGACGCAACCATATGAGCGGTAAACGGTGCGGCTAATCTCTTTGCGCATCATGCCCATGCACAACAGGCAAAGGATGGTGCTTTCCTGTTTTGTTAGCGGGCCTTGTTTGAGCAGGGTGGATTGCAGTTTCATGTCATTTCCTAAATAAGTAGTTATTGCACCCATTTATTAGTGTTTTTAAGCGAGGATAATCAGTTGGTAACAACCTGATTAGCGCGTACTTCAATGTTGTATTCGGTTTTTAGCCCGGTAATAACGAGCTTCCTTAACAGTGCTGATGTTAAGAGGTTTTCGCGGCTGGCAATGTCATCAATCGCCTGTTTAACGCTTGGATGTAAAGACAGTGTTGTCTTTGATTCCATTGTTTTTTTTCTGCCCATGTTGTTCTCCGTTATAATCGTTATTTGAAGTGATTTTAAATTAAAACACACTAAAAGGAGTGCGTTGTGGAAAATATAACACACCAAAAAAGAAAAACAAGAAAGAAATCACACGAAATAGAGCGTTTTGTTAATTTTTTAAAGTCGAAGTCCCTCAAGGCCGCTGATTTGGCGGCTTCTATTGAGATACCAGAACGCACTATTACTAAATTTATTTGGAATGACACACCATTAAGTGGGGCTATCTTGCGAAAGCTGAACACTATTTACGGTGTATCGATTGATTGGCTGTTATCGGGTATGGGCGGGATGTATATGGAAACTAATATTGTTTATGAGCATCCTTCTGACTACCAAGTATCAGTGCAAGGTGAACATAGGCTAATAAATCGCAAGTCAGTTATTGATAATGGAAATTTAAGCGATGTTTATGGGTTGTTTGCTGCAGTGATTGAGCAATCGTTGATTGATGTTGGGGCGGAGCCTGATAAGGATTACAGCTATTTGGATTTGTACCGGCTGGCCCAGGCGCATGTGTTGGAAGAGGCTAAAAAAACGCAGTTAGCAGTCTGGGTACAAACTCAGTCAGATAATGATTAATTTATTTTTTTGTAGACCACGCGGGGAAAGTGTAACAACCGTAACATTTTTTAAGTTAAGTTGGTTTTGTATTTAAATATCAAATACTTATGTTTATTTTTTTGATCTTAAAAAATGTAACATTTGCGTAACATCGCGTAACATGATTTTTTAAACAAAATCAGCGTAGGTGTTGGTATTCGTGAGCTGTAGCGTTTTTTTTGGGTGGTTTAAAAGTGTAACAAAAGAGTAACGACAAAGCGTAACAAAGTTACAGTGATGTTACGCATTTGTTACATTTTTATATTTTTATAAGCATATGTTTTATATAGTGTTTAAGGTGTTTTTTTAGTTTTGTTACGGATGTTACACTTTTCCGGTGGCCTCTAAAAAAATTTAAAAGTTCCGCGCGCGTCATATGCACGCGCACGTATAGAGTGTATTAAGTGGCTGTTAAACAAGACAAAACAGGCAAATGGACGGTTCAGGTCGATAGAAAAGGCATCCCCAGGGTAAGAAAGGGCGGTTTTACGAGTCGTTCTGACGCTGAAAGGTTTGAGCGTGAGTACCTGGTGGCACATCAGCGGGTTGATACGACGTTGTCTGACCCACGCACGCTTTTAGAGTTGGTTGGGCTGTGGTATCGGTATCACGGCAGCAATTTGAGCGATGGTGTGGCCAGGAATGCGGTACTTGAGCGTATGGCCATTGATCTTGATAACGTGCCGGCAGTGTCTTTAACGCCTGAGCAGTTTATGGAGTACCGGTTTCACTGTATTAACCGCCAAGATCAGCCGCTTACAGCGAAGACTTTCAACAATCGGCACGGTTATCTGCAGGCTGTTTATAACAAGCTTCGGAAGTTAAAAATTATTGATTATGAATGCCCGATTTCTGACACGGATATGATCAAGATCCACGAAAGGCAGTTGGGGTATTTGTCGATCGGGCAGATTGATGATCTGTTTGCGCTGCTGAAGGCGTGCAGGAATGCCAGTTTGTGGTGGATTGCACAGTTGTGCATTCGTACCGGTGCCAGGTGGGGTGAGGCTGAGCTGTTGACGCGTAAGCAATTGCACAATACGCGGGTAACGTTTGAGTTTACTAAGTCAAAGAAGGTACGGTCTGTGCCGTTGGATGCTGATTTTTATGCAGAGTTGTTGGAGTTCGCGAAGTATAAGGACCCAGAAGACCGGGTGTTTGGTGATGCACGCAAGCAGTTTGGCAGGATCGTTACCAGATCAGCTATTAATTTACCGGCAGGGCAGTCAACGCATGTGCTTAGGCATAGTTTTGCCAGTTATTTCATTATGAACGGCGGGAATATCCTGACATTGCAGAAGATTCTTGGCCATAGCGACATAAAAATGACGATGCGGTATGCACATCTTGCTCCGGATCATCTTCAAGACGCTGTGCGGTTTAATCCTCTATCAAGTGGCGGTGATTTGGCGGTAGAAAACGCCAAAAAACGCCAATAACCGCCAGTTTTAAAAAAATAAAAAAATGTAAGGTGTTGAAATTTATATAAAAATATTAATTGTAAAAAATGTCTTTGGTTTTCGAATCCCTAGCCCATCGCCATAAAATAAAAGGGGCATGATTTTTTATCATGCCCCTTTTTTTGTGCCCTGAGTTTTTCGATTTATTCGAAAATCGCCGAGTCAACATGCTTGCTGGAATCCAGGCCTTTGAGTTGGGATTTGTTTTTAACCCCGGCAAAGCGGGTGCCTTGTAAGTCGCTATTGCTAAAGTCAGTGCTTTCAAGATTGCAGCCCGATAGGTCCGCACCTGACAAATCTGCCCCA